>Ga0208900_1000259_pt1 | contig 33702 bp, 35 predicted proteins | sample AntAceMetag02UKK_FD_184763 | JGI IMG/M metagenome (GOLD analysis project Ga0208900, IMG submission 184763) | Saline lake microbial communities from Ace Lake, Antarctica - Antarctic Ace Lake Metagenome 02UKK (SPAdes) (version 2) | ecosystem: Environmental > Aquatic > Non-marine Saline and... | reverse complement strand
GACGAGGCCTGGGAAATTGCAAAAAAAATATCTAAGAACCTGGTATTAAAAATTGTGTCGCCGGATATCCTGCACAAAAGCGATGCCGGGGGGGTAAAACTTAACCTTGGGTCGGAAAACGAAGTCAGAAACGCATTTCGACAAATCATGAAAAATGCTCTGGCCTATAACCCAAAGGCTGACATCCGGGGGGTATTGGTTTCCCCCATGGCCCAAACAGGGCTTGAGATTATCATCGGGACCAAAACAGACGAATTGTTCGGACCGGTCATCATGTACGGACTGGGAGGAATCATGGTTGAAATCATGAAGGATGTGACCTTCTGGGTGTTGCCGATATCCACTGCCTCCTGTCGAAAAATGATAGAAGATACCCGCTCTTCTATCATTTTGGACGGGGTCAGGGGCCAAAACGGGTATGATAAAAAGGCCCTGAGAAAACTGATATCCATCTGTTCTGAACTGATTGAATCCTATCCTGACATTGAAGAGATGGATCTGAATCCTGTGATTCTCTATGAACAGGGGCTGGATGTGGTGGATGCCAGAATTATACTAAAAAAATAAATAACGGTAAATAACGGGATCAGGCTTGCTTTGTTGTGCTTTGCTTAAAGCACAACAAAGCAAGCCTGATCCCTATTCTTTCTAGTGCTTAAAACTTCTTTGTCCGGTGTAAACCATGGTGGCATCATTTTCATTGCAGGCAGTGATGGACTGGTAATCATTCATTGAGCCGCCTGGCTGAACCACGGCTTTTACCCCCTGTTTGAGTCCCACATCAATGCCATCCCGGAAGGGGAAAAATGCATCTGAAATCATGGCAGATCCCTCAAGACCGCCCTTCACCTTTGCCACATCACTCTCAATTTCCGACCGCTTGTCCGGGTCCGCCAAATCAGCGAAGCCTCGCTGATAGCGTTCAAAACAATACCGGTCACACAATTTTCGATAGGCCTTGTCCACGGCGATTTCTGCCACACCGACCCGGTCCTGCTCTCCTGTGCCAATTCCCACGGTGGCGTTGTCCTTTACATAGATGACTGAGTTGGAAGTGATGCCCGATTCCACCAGCCATCCAAAGAGCATGTCCTCATATTCCTGGTCTGTGGGTTCCCGGTTGACCTTATAGGATTCTCCCTTGTATTGGGTTACCGCCGTGACCAGATCCTGTTTTTTCAATGTTTCCGGCACAAAGGACCACTGGGCCACAATACCGCCGTCCATGAGACTCTTAAAATCAATCACCCGGTCACCAATATAGGATTGAAGCTTATCCATGGCGTTAATCTTGATCACCCGAAGGTTCTTTCTGGCACCCAGGATCTCCAGAACACCCTCCTCAAATTCCGGAGCCACCACCACTTCTGCATACTGACTGGCAATGGCCTGGGCCGTTGCTATATCAACTGCTTTGTTCAGGGCAATACACCCGCCAAAGGCAGCGATACGGTCCGCCATATAGGCTTTGGCATAGGCCTGTTCCAGGCTGTCTGCCCGGGCAGCGCCACAAGGGTTGTTATGCTTGACAATCACGGCACAGGGTGTATCTGTAAAATATCTCAAAATATTCAGGGCATTATCGGCATCGGTCAGATTGGTCTTGCCCGGATGTTTTCCCGACTGGAGCAGTTCGATGTCCGATACCAGATGTCTTCCCGGCAAAATGGTCGTGGCATTTCCCAGGGTCAGATTCCCGTTGACAAGCCGGTACAAGGCGGCTTCCTGTCCCGGGTTTTCCCCGTAACGAAGCCCCTTGTTCACCCCGTCAATGACCCAGGAGACCTTTTCGTAACAAAGTGTTTGGCGCTGGTCCCCGTCCACAAAAGAGATTTCCATCCCCGGGGTAAAATGGTCGTCCATGATGGTCTTGTACATTTGTTTCAAATCTTTGGACATGGCTTATTCTCCTGATGTATAGCACACTTGTACTTGGGTAATGGTCTTTTGGGCAAGAAAATCGGCAATATTGGTGTCATAACCGGCCGTATGTTCGAAGGCTTTTTTGGACAGTTCAAACCGATCTTCCAAGGATAAAGAACCTTTCTGATCTTTCATCCTGGCCAGAATATGAGGGTAGGACAAAGGATCCACCACCGATGCCACCCGGATAAAATTTTTGGCAGATGCCCGTATCATGGTCGGCCCGCCAATATCAATATTCCCCCGGGCATCTTCCACGGTCACGCCCTCTTTGGCAATGGTTTCACTAAAGGGATAAAGGTTGACCACCACCATATCAATGGCAAGGGCATCGGTTCTTTTCAAATCTTTTTGGTGGGCATCATTATAGGTTTCCGTTAACAGCCCCAGATAAATCTTAAAATCAAGGGTCTTCACCAAGCCGCCCTGGGTTTCCGGCTGACCCGTATATTCTGAAACCTGTTCCAGGCAAAGGCTGGCTTTTTCCCCTAAAATCTCCTTTATTCGCCCATGGGTTCCGCCGGTTGACAGAATCCGGATATCCGGATTCAAGGCCAAAAGGCCGGGGATAAAATCTTCGAGCCCTGATTTGTCAGACACACTCACCAAGATGGTGCGGATCTTCACCGGATCATCAATCCTACCTACTACATTTTTTCCCATTATCTATCCTTTAGTATTTTATATGAAATTTGGTCAACTATATGTAAAATTGGTATTTATATATTTAAATGGTTTAAGTCAAGGCTGCCATTTGTTTGAGAAGATTGCCCACACAGGACCTGTGCTCAGGGGGGACCAGCAGCACCTTCATTTTCATGTTTTCGATGCAGCCTTGATTTTTTTCAAAATTATTAGGGTTTTTCAGATACAGGACCAACATATCAGACAAATTTCCGGAAAATCCCTGGTAATCCAAATGCTCAATATATTGCAAAAAAATATTGGTAATGGTCAAGGCCAAGGGAGGCACCTGGGCAAACCCTGTTTCCCGGCAATCGACCTGGGACATCATGCTCCGGCAGCCAAAAGGTCTGGCCGGGTATAGGGTACAGCGATCTGCTTCCAGCAGGGGACATTTCCCCCAGTCCGGATTATTTTCTTCTTCAGGTATGTCCTGGCCGGACATACAAAAAGCTGCGAACTGGTTGGTGGTCATTTTAGGAATATATCGTTTCCTGGGAAAATTTTTTTCCAACCGCTGCTTCATATCTGCAAGACCCTTTGAATCCAGGGATTGTAAAAGAAATCTAACTTCCAGGCTGGTAACGATAACATTACAGGTACAGCAGTCTGAACACCCTTGCCTGCAAACCACACGGGTATCGGTCATGGCCTCTTCATAGAGCTGATATATCTTTTTTATTTTTCCGATCTTGTGAGATTGGACAGACGATTCCATACAAAACCCCATTACATCCTTTTAAAAATTTATAATTAACCGATAGTGTATTCCAATGTCAAGGCGGAAAACCATGAAATATCGACCATGCCCATTGTGGATGATAATAAGGTGATGGGCATCATCTCCGGAAATATCCTTGCCAGGAAGACACTTTTCAGACGCCTCCAAACCATGGTGTAACCCTATCCCCTGAGAGATTTAGCCCCATTCCCCGGGCAAAACTGAGCCTGGCTCTCCTCAAATTATATTAAATCAAACCCATTGGGCAGACTCGGTTTTTATGAAAGTTGATATTACAGCCCCTATACTCCTTGACATTCCCCTCCAATATAAGTAATTATTCCATTAAATTTTAACCACTTGATAAAGGAAACATTCCACATTGACTTGTACCAAAACAACCATTATTGAAAAAATTTCCGAAGAGAATGATCTTACGCCCGCCCAGGCAAAGGATACCATTGAAATTTTACTTGAAATAATCAAAGGAACCCTGGTATCTGGAGAAGATATGATGATTTCAGGATTTGGTAAATTCCAGGTAAACGAGAAAGCACAGCGCAAGGGAAGAAACCCAGCCACCGGCAAATCCATGATGCTGGAAAAAAGGCGGGTGGTTACCTTTAAATGTGCGGGAAAACTCAGGGACCAAATCAATGGGGAAGCCTAGTTGAGAGATTGGCAGGTCTATTTATTAGAATGTGCGGATCTATCTTTGTACTGCGGTATTACCAATAATCTTAATGCCAGGATCAACACCCACAATGCCGGTAAGGGAGCAAAATATACAAAGGGAAGACTTCCGGTAACACTTGTGGCCAATAGTTCGGAAATGACAAAGAGCCAGGCCCTTAAGTGTGAACTGTACATTAAAAAGCTGCCACGCCCCAAAAAAATATCCACCCTGATCAAGGAAGCCCAAAGGAGGAACTGATCCCATGAGCGCAGATGTGTTTTTTATGGACCTGACCGCCACATCCCGGGAAAATATTCCCCAGAAACTGGGCCGCCTGGTAAAAAAAGCCGGAATAAAAAAAATTTTGTCAAAAGAAGACCTGACGGCCGTAAAAATCCATTTTGGAGAACAGGGAAACACCTCTTTTATCCGACCCGTTTATATCAGACAAATTATCCAGACCATCCGGGAGACAAAGGCCACCCCTTTTCTCACCGACGCCAATACCCTCTATGTGGGGTCCCGGTCCAATGCCCTATCCCACATCAAAACAGCCGTTGAAAACGGTTTTTCCTACTCCTCCATGGACGGAGCACCGGTGATCATTGCAGACGGGCTATTGGGAAAGAGTGAAACCCGGGTCCAGGTGGATTTGAAACATTGCAGCAGTGTATATATCGGGTCTGAGATCATCCAGGCAGACGGCCTGGTCTCTGTGGCCCATTTCAAGGGCCATGAATTGGCCGGATTCGGCGGCACCCTTAAAAACCTGGGCATGGGATGTGCCTCCCGGAGGGGCAAACTGGACCAACATTCCAATGTCAGCCCCAGAATCAAACGCAAAACCTGTATCGGCTGTGGCCAATGCGCCGAGCATTGCCCGGGACAAGCCATAACCCTTAAAGAAAAAAAAGCTTATATCAATAAAGCCCTGTGCATCGGGTGTGGTGAATGCATTGTCCGCTGTCCCACAAAATCCATCAATATCAATTGGAACCAGACGGTTCCGGTCTTCCTGGAAAAAATGATGGAATACACCCTGGGCGTATTGAAAAATAAACAAAACAAGGCCCTGTTCATAAATTTCATCACAGACATTGCCCCTAAATGTGACTGCCTTCCCTATTCAGAATCCCCAATTGTGAGTGATATCGGCGTGGTGGTATCCACAGATCCCGTGGCTATTGACCAGGCTAGTGCAGATCTTGTCAACAACCAGAGGGCCCTGCCCGGCTCTGTTTTAACCTGCAATTTTGATCCCGGACAAGACAAATTCAAAGGATTATACCCTTCGGTAGACTGGGAACACCAGTTGGACTATGCCGAAAAAATTGGTTTGGGAACACGGGAATATACCCTTAAGAAAATCAAAACCCTGGCCTATAAAACCCATTCCGGCCATTAAAAAGAACCCAAAAGCAAAGGGGTCCTTTACACATGTATATGGCGTTGGTCAAAACCCGGGGAAAAACCACCTATATTCTCAGGGAATCAGTTTCTTCAGGAAAGAAACGGATCCATCACGATCTCTTTGACCTGGGTCCCTTCCCCGGGGCATGGATAAATTACCCCGGCGGCAATGCCTGGTACATTGATGAAAATTTAGAAGAGACAATATCTTGTGCCAGCCAAAAATTTGATTCGGACACCCTTGAAGACCTTTTCTGGCCCTGGGTACGCCCGGATATCAGACAAGCCGTCAGATTTTTCCGAAACAGGCCTGGGTCTTCTGGATCCTCTGGGTCCCACCCCAGGCTTACCACAGCAGAGAAACAAGAAATATCACGCCTCACCCATGCCTTTGACAAACGGCGCACCCATTTTTTAAAATTGGGGAACATGGACCAGGGCCCCCTGCCCAACATGCCGGCAGTGTTATTCAAGGATCTGCAAAAAAAATCCCGGGATGAGATCGAACAAGGATTCATGGCCCAGGAAAAAACACTGGAACCCTCGAACCTCAAGTCCTATGTGTACACCATTTTTGATCTCCAATCTTTTTTCCAGGGGGCCCTGGCCAAACAAATGCCCCAGGCCCTGGATCAACACAAGGTGGAAGCCTTTTTTTTAAAAGAAATATGCCGGATCAACAAGCGTCTGTTTGGCCTGATCTCCCATCTGCATGCCTATATGGTCCGGTATCTCATCATGTTTTTTGATAATGACTATGCCCATACCCTCCTTTTGGACGAGATGGAAAGGGCCTTCAGGTTCCGCCACCGTTCCTTTAGCCCGCCGTCGCCCAAAACGTTTTCAACCCGCAAGGCCCGGTCCATTTTTAAGATCACCAAAGAAGAATTTAAGAACCTGAACAAACGCGGATTAAGAAAAATTTACAGACGACTTGCCAGGGAGCACCACCCGGACAGAGGGGGGTCCCACGACCAATTCATTGAAATCAATAATGCCTACCAGGTCCTGGTTGAACGACTATAGTTAACCCCCCTCCAAAAATAATTTTCCCTTTCAATTGAAACTTCATCAATAAGTGTTACCTTATACGCCGCAACAACATAGCAAAGACAGTATGAATAAAAATTTATACGAGGTAACACAAAACCATCACCCTGGGAACAGGCGAACCAGCCCTCAGGTGACGAAAGGAAACATCATGACAAAACGTATCATTATTGTTGGCGCGGTGGCCTTGGGACCCAAGGTGGCCTGCCGGCTTAGACGGTTGGATCCGGAGGCTGATATCACGGTCATTGACCGGGACAACCTGATCTCCTACGGTGGATGCGGCATTCCCTATTATGTGGGCGGGGATATCGCCGATATTGAAGGGCTCCAATCCACCACCTCCCATGCCCTGCGGGACCCCGAATTTTTCAAAACCTGCAAAGGCATTCAGGTTATCCCCCGGGTCGAGGCCACCCGCATCGACCGAAAGGGGAAAAAATTGGAAATCCGATATCTTGATGACGGCAGAAAAGAAGCCCTGGCCTATGACAAGCTGGTCATTGCCACCGGAGCCAGCCCTTTTAGGCCTCCCATCCCCGGCGCTGACCTGCCCCGGGTGTTTACCGTTTCCAATCTCCATAGCGCCAGAGATATCAAGGATATTCTTTCCAAAGGCCAGGTAGGAAAAGCGGTTGTCATCGGAGCTGGCGCCATTGGAATTGAAATGGCCGAAGCCCTCACCGATCTTTGGGGAGTGGACACCACCATCGTTGAGATGGCGGATCAAGTGCTGCCGGCTGCCCTGGGAAAGCATGTTTCAAAAATTGCTGAAAACCAGCTTGAACAAAACGGGGTTAAGGTGATGCTCGCAGAAAGGGTGCTACGAATCAATGGCAGCCCTGCCTCGGGAGTGACCTCCGTGGAAACCTCAGTTGATACAGCCGAAGGGGTTCTGGACTGTGATCTGGTGGTAATGTCCGCCGGGGTCAGGCCCAATACCGAATTTGCAGCAGAGGCAGGACTTGCCGTGGGCAGTTCCGGTGCATTATTGGTGGACCGGTGTATGCGAACCACTGATCCCCATATTTATGCCGGGGGAGACTGTGTGGAACTTCGCAACCTTGTCAGCGGTGAAAACATGACCATGCCTCTGGGGTCCCTGGCCAACCGCCAGGGCAGAATCATTGCCAACAACATCCATGGCCGGGCCAGCCAGTTCAAGGGGACCGTGGGGACCTTCTGCATTAAAATATTTGACATGGCAATTGCCACAGCAGGGCTCACGGCAGCCCAGGCAAAAGCCAGCGGGTTTGACCCCATCCATGCCATTGTGGCCCAACACGACCGGGCCCATTTTTATCCCGATTCCCAGATGATGTTTATCACCCTGATTGCAGATGCCAAAACCCGGAAAATTTTGGGGGTAGAGGCCGTTGGAAAACAGGGAGATGCCATTAAGGCCAGGGTGGATGCCATTGCCCCCCTTTTCCAGACAGGTCTTAATGTGGATGATGTCTGTGTCCTTGAAACCGGTTATGCGCCTCCCTATGCATCGGCCATGGACATCATCAACAATGCCGGCAATACCCTGGACAATATTTTAGAAAAACGAAATATCCCCATTGATGTGATGGATTTTCTGGAACAATTCAAGACAAAAAAAACCAGGGTTCTGGATGTCCGGGATGCCATAGAGGCAGCCCCCTTTATTGAAAAGTATAAAGACCGCTGGATCAGTATTCCCCATCCTGAACTCAGGAACAGGATCAATGAAGTGCCAAAAGATGACCTCTTGTACCTGCTCTGCGGCACCGGGGCCCGGTCCTATGAATGCCAGATTATACTCGCCCAGAACGGATTTACCAATACCAAAAATATCCAGGGCGGCTATGCCGTGCTGGCAGCAGTAGCCCCTGAATTTATATCCTGATAGGGATATTCTGATATTTAGATAGAACATGAATCAATAAGTGCCCCAAAGAAACACTCTTTGGGGCACTTATTTTTGATCAGAAGACTTAGATCGGTCCAAACTTCAATCTCGGGTAATCACGCGCCGCTAAAACATGATCCTTGACCCAGGGCTTTTGACTATCTTTTTGGCAAGGCGCAAAATTTTTTCGTTCCTGGCCCAGTTGACAGTTACGGCTCCAGCCGGACATTCCCGGGCGCATTTATAGCAGCGTTTGCAGGTCTTCTGATTGATTGTTTTGACCCCGTCAAGTCCTTTGGTGATCGATTTTGTGTCGCAGTTTTTGAGGCATAAATCGCAGTCCAAACATTTGGAGACATCGAAATGCACAGGGGCCAGAAATTTGAGCTCCAGCGTTACAGGAAGAAACCGGTCCAAAAAAGTCAGGACCGGGTTGGGGGACTTGAGGCGTTTTATGTCAAAGCCGGAAAGCTCTTCTTTTCCGGCTTTGACATCTCAACCGGATCAAAATCCATGAAAAAGGCTGCTTCCACCCCCCAGCCGCAATTTTTTAATGTTTCTTCCGCCAGATCCGCCAGTTTTTTGGTATTACCGGAGTTGGAATAATACAGAACCCAAGCTGTCTTTTTCTGCACCATAATTTTTACTTTCCATATTCTAATCTTTCTTGCTTTTTGTAGGCACAAAATCATGCTGCATTTTCGTATTTTTTCTGGTTATATCAATATTCATAATCCAATGGGAATACACCCTACATCGCCTTAGCCATAAGACTCCAGAGAACCCCGGCGGCAATGGCCGATCCAATTACCCCGGACACATTGGGTGCCATGGCATGCATGAGAAGAAAATTGGTGGGATCTTCCTGCTGACCCACAGTCTGCACCACCCGAGCGGAATCCGGAACGGCGGATACACCGGCAGCTCCCAGCAAGGGATTTATCTTGCTCTTCAAAAACAGGTTCATGAACTTGGCAAAGAGAACCCCGCAGGCCGTGGCGATACAAAAAGAAACCGCACCCAGGATAAAAATTCCCACGGATTTGGAGGTCAAGAATACATCCCCCTGGGTACTGGCCCCCACGGTCACCCCGAGAAGGATGGTGGCAATATCAATGATGGAGGTCCGGGCCGTGACAGCAAGGCGTTCTGTTACCACAGCTTCTTTCAGCACATTCCCAAAACAAAGCATGCCAAGCAACGGCAGGGCAGCCGGTGCCAGAAAGCAGCAGAGCAAAAAAGCCACAATGGGAAAGATCATTTTTTCCCTTTTGGAGACCTCTCTGGGTTCTTCCATGCGGATGAGCCGCTCTTTACGGCTGGTCAAAAGTCGCATGATGGGCGGCTGGATCACGGGAACCAGCGCCATATAGGAATAGGCAGCCACGGCAATGGGACCGATGAGGTGGGGGGCAAGTTTTGCGGTGAGGAAAATGGCAGTAGGACCGTCTGCACCGCCGATGATCCCTATGGAAGCGGCTTCATTGGGAAGAAATCCCAGGGCCAGAGCCCCCAGAAAGGTGATAAAAATCCCGGTCTGGGCTGCTGCACCCAGCAGCATGAGTATGGGTCTTGCCAGAAGGGTGGAAAAGTCCGTCATGGCCCCGATGCCTAAAAAAACAAGGGGGGGATAGATTCCCTGGGTCACCCCGAAGTAAAGATAGTGGAGAACAGAATTGCTTTCATAGATACCAAGCCCCAATCCCTTAAAGATGGGGATATTACCCATGAGCATCCCAAATCCGATGGGCACCAGTAGTAGGGGTTCATAATCCTTGGCAATTCCCAAATAAATAAAACCCAGGCCGATAATGATCATGATGATGTTCCGGTAATCGCATAAATAAAAACCGGTGTTCTGAAAAAATTCTAAAAATAGGGTATCCATTTTATGTCCTCTTGGGTGTCATTATCTTTCAGGGTGACCCAATTATAAAATCTAGTTTGAAATAGTTTCGATGTACAAATCCTGGTCCCAGCAAAAAAATCCTTCTTTATCCGGGAAGAGAATGTCAGACTTGAGAAGTATGTTCAAATTTGAATGAAAATTTTTCACACCGCTGATCCGGGCAAGCTCAAGGAGCCGGGGCAATGAAAAATGATCTTCCAGGGTACTGACCAAAAGGGCAAATTGCTTGGCTATTTCCTTTTGTTCCTCGGTGAGGACAAGCAGCATCTCCTTTACTTCTAAGGAGTTGTCCAGTTTTTTTACCGGCTTTTTTTTCAGGGAAAACCATCCTTTTATTTTCCGGGGGTTTTCATACAAGTCCAATCCCTTGTGAAGTTGTGCGATCACAAAGGAGAGCAGCACAAGGCCTGAAAATACAATGGTGATTCCCACTGCCGAAATGGCCCATCCATTGTTTGCATTGATTGCTTCTATTCCGTACAAACCCTTACCTCCTTAACCTAAAAAATTGCAGGGACATCAATGTCCGCTATATTTTTGGCAAATGGCGCCGTCTGATCAAGATATCCCTGCCACGCCTGCATAATGGCAGCAGCCCCGGGGGTATCCTCCTGAATAATGTCTAAAAAGGACAACCGGGGAATACTAAACACCATCCCATCTTCCAGGACGGTCATGGTGGTCTTATATCTGCCCCTGTCGCTTAAAAGTTCCATGGCAATAAAATCCCCAAGGGTTGCCAACACAACGGATTTACCATCTTCCATTGCTAGGAGCAAGGCCCCTCTTTCCAGTATAAAAAAATACTGGGCCGTGTTTCCTGCTGTGCTAAGGACATCCCCTGTGTACAATCCCCTTCGTTCAAACAGGGGAATGATTCGTTGAAGGTCTATTTCTTCCAGAGAATTGAAAATGGTCGACTTTTTTAATACATCTGATATACTCGCCATAAGGTCCTCATTACATGTTTTGTGTACAGCCCCACCCGAAAAGAAATCATTCAAGCATATTTTATTCTTCCTGTCGATAAAAAAAATGCTGTAGCCTCCCCAAATACCGTCACTTTCATTAGACAATAGCTTCCCCCTTCAAAAATTTTGTCCATTCCGTCATCATAATGGTTGACTGTAAAAGCGTAAATATCGTATTATCCTCTATTTTAACTGAATATTAAAAGGAGTTTTGAAAGATGAAAAAGTGGACCGTGCTTATGCTAATCTGTTCTATCTTTTTTTTAGGCTTTTCTGCCACTGCCTTTGGCAAAGACGCTAAAAAACTCAAGGCTGGTTTTATTTATGTTGGACCTGTGGGGGATTACGGTTTTTCCCATGCCCATGACCTTGGTCGGAAATTTGCGAAAGAAAAATTCCCCTGGCTTGAAACGGTTATTGTGGAATCCGTTGCAGAAGCAGACTGTGCCAGAATCATCGACCGCCTGATCCAGCAGCAAAAATGTGATGTGGTGTTTACCACCAGCTTTGGTTATATGGATGATACCATCAAAGCCGGCGCCAAATATCCGGATAAAATTTTCATGCACAGCTCTGGATTTAAACAGGCGCCCAACGTGGGAACCTATTTTGGTGACCTTTACCAGATGTACTATTTGAATGGTCTCATGGCCGGTGCCCTGACCAAGACCAATAAAATCGGTTATGTGGCGGCTTTTCCCATCCCTGAACTGGTTCGCCACATTGATGCCTACGCCCTTGGCATCAAAGCCGCCAACCCGAAAGCAAAACTCAATGTCCGCTGGATCTATGCCTGGTACGGACCGGACAAAGCCAAAGAAGCGGCTCAATCCCTTATTGCCCAGGGGTGTGACGCCCTGGCATTCACCGAAGACACACCGGCTGTCATCGAAGTGGGCCAGGAGGTAACAGAAAAAGGCAAACAGATTTACACCTTCTCCCATTATTCCGCCATGCAGCCCTATGGAAAGGACTCGGTTGTGTCAGGCCAGTACATGAACTGGGGGGGAATGTATGCCAAGATCCTGGAAGACATCTACACGGACAAATGGACCAATGAAGATATGTGGTGGCTGGCCAAGGAAAAGGCAGCCATTTTAGGCGGCAGCACCACTGACATGATCAACCCCAAGTTTGTCCCTGAATTAAAGAAAGTCATGATCGATACCCCGGATTTGGGCAAAATATCCGCCTATGACCTGGTGATGAAACGATATGAGCAGATGCAGCAGGGCGTGGATATATTTGAACCCTTTACCGGTCCCATTGCCGACAACAAAGGAACCATCCAGATACCGGCCGGTGTCAAAGCGTCCAAAAAAGATCTTTTGAGCATTATGTATTATGTAGACAATATTAAAGGCGACCTTCCCCAATAATTTAAACGCTTAAAGAAACCATACAAGGCCGGGAAAGTTTCCCGGCCTTTTTGTAAAGTCACATATGAAAAAAATACAACACCTTGAAATGCGAGATATTTGCAAGTCATTTCATGGTATCCATGCCAATCGAGACATCAACCTCCATGTAAAATCCGGTGAGATCCTGGGACTTCTAGGAGAAAACGGGGCGGGGAAAACAACCCTGATGAACATCCTCTACGGGCTGTACCAGCCGGATTCAGGGCAGATAAAAATCAACGGATCCCCCATCCGTATCTCCAATCCCGTTGAATCCATCACCCATGGCATTGGCATGGTCCACCAGCACTTCATGCTGATACAAAATCATTCGGTCCTTGAAAATATTGCCCTGGGGTATAAAGACACCCCCTTTTTTTTCCCGAAAGTCAAACTGCGGAAACGAGTGGAAGAATTTTCCAAGCAATTTGATTTCAAGATGGATCTGGACCAGCGGGTCTGGCAATTGTCCGCTGGAGAGCAGCAGCGAATTGAAATTATCAAAGCCCTCTTAAATGGAGCTGATTTACTGATTCTAGATGAGCCCACCTCGGTGCTGACCCCCGTCGAAATTAAAGAATTAATCTCCATCCTGCGGCAAATGAAAGCCGAAGGCCATATGATCATCTTTATTTCCCATAAATTAGACGAAATCATGGATATCTGTGACCGGGTGACCGTATTACAAAAAGGTCAGATCGTCGGACATGCCGACACCGCTGATACCGATAAAAAAGCGTTGGCCCGGATGATGGTGGGAAGGGATGTGGTCTTTAACATTGACAAGGAAAAACTGACGCCGGGCAAAAGAATTCTGTCGGTTCAAGATATCCATGTCACAGGAGACAAAGGGATGCCGGCAGTAAAGGGCATTTCCTTTGAATTGTTTGAAAACGAAATTTTTGGTATTGCAGGGGTTGCAGGGAACGGCCAGAGGGAACTGGCCGAGGCCATCACCGGCATCCGGAAAATTAATTCGGGATCCGTCTGGATGAATGGAAAGGATATCACCAACAAATCCCCCCGCCATATCTATGACAATGGCGTCTCCCACGTGCCCGAGGAAAGAATCCGTTTCGGGATTGCGCCGGGACTTTTTCTCTATGACAATGCCATTTTAAAACAACACCACCTGAAAAAATTTTCCAAGCGCTACTTCCTCAAGTACAGCCAGGTGAAAAACCATACCAAAACAATTATTAGCGATTTTAAAGTCGCCACCCATTCCATTAACAACCAGATCCGAAATCTGTCCGGCGGCAATATCCAAAAATTAATTCTAGGCAGGGAAATCAGTGAACAGCCACGGCTTTTAGTGGCATCCCACCCCACCTATGGACTGGATGTGGGGGCTACCCAATTTTTAAGGGAGCACCTTTTGGAACTTCGGAAACAGGGCAGCTCGGTATTGTTGTTTTCAGAAGACCTTGAAGAAATTTTTGCGCTTTGCGACCGGGTGGCGGTTATTTTTGCTGGAGAATTCATGGGAATTTTAAATTCCGATGACAAAAGACTGAGTGACATCGGCCTTATGATGGCCGGCTCCAAGGAAAGCGTATCCATATGATAAAAATCACCACAAGCGATCGATACAATATAACCCCCCTAAGATCCCTGATGACCAATGTGTTTTCCCTGGCCGCAGGCCTTTTGGTCGTCAGCATGATTTTCCTTGTTGCCGGGGTAAATCCTTTCTATGCCATTTCCGAAATATTTTTAGGGTCTTTTGGGTCCTTCTACGGACTTAAAGAAACCCTGACCAAGGCCATCCCGCTGATTCTCATCGGGGCCGGCCTCACCCTGGCCTTTCGGGCCAAATTCTGGAATATCGGGGCAGAAGGCCAACTGCTCATGGGCGCCATTTTCTCCACCTGGACAGGCCTCACCTTTGGGGAGAGTCTTCCCCCCTATCTTATTGTCCCTTTGATGTTTCTATCCGGATTCATTGGCGGTGCCCTATGGGGAATCATTCCGGCAATCCTTAAAATCAAATATTCCATCAATGAGGTTATTTCCACATTAATGCTCAATTATATCTGTGCTGATTTTTTAACCATGCTCATTGTCGGTCCCTGGAAGGGAAACACCCGGTTTGGATTTCCCGGCACCAACAATCTTCCCGAATCAGCCATACTGGGGGTAATCCCTGGATCTCGCATCCACTATTCCACCCTGATTTTAGCCATTATCTGCGCCATTATCCTCTGTGTGGTAGTTTACAAAACAAGGTTCGGATATGAAACCCGGGTGGTGGGGGAAAATCCAGATGCCGGCAAATATGCAGGCATTAACTTTCTTAAAACCAGCCTGATTATCATGGCCATTTCCGGGGGACTTGCCGGGTTTGCAGGCGTGGGAGAAATAGCCGGCATCCACCATTATCTGGGATATCCCGCCTCGATATCCTCGGGGTATGGCTTTACCGCCATCATTGTGGCCTGGCTTGCCAAACTGAACCCCTTATACGCAATTATCTCGGGCATATTTTTTGCTGGTATTCTTGTGGGAGGCGATGCCATTCAAATATCTTTGGGACTGCCGGCCGCCACAGTTGAAATCGTTAACGGTACCCTGTTGATTTTTTTAATCATGGGGGATTATTTTTTAAACAACACGCTGAATATCCGCTTTTCAACCAAATAAGAATCAAACTGATAGGAATCCAATTGATAGGAAAAAACAATGGAAGAAATTATCATTTCAACACTCCAGCGAACCATGATTGCTGGCACCCCGCTGCTGCTGGCCACCACAGGAGAAATTATCTGTGAAAGATCCGGCATTCTGAACCTGGGAGTGGAAGGGGTTATGGCCGTTGGTGCGGTGGTGGCCTTTATTGTCACCCTGACAACCGGCCAGCCCTGGCTCGGGGTTCTTGCCGCCATGGTCGCCGGCATGACCATCTCCATCATCCATGCCTTTGCCTCCATTACCCTCCAGGCCAACCAGGTGGTTTCAGGCCTGGCGCTTACCATGCTTGGGTTAGGTCTTTCAGGCATGCTGGGCAAATCCTATGTGGGCAAACCCCTTACCATAAAAATGAATGATTTTGCCATTCCCTATCTGTCGGACATCCCCTATATCGGAAAAATCCTATTTTTCCAAAGTCCTTTTTTCTATCTGGCCATTTTTCTGGCCCTTGCCGCCTGGTTTTTACTGGAACGGACACGGCTGGGTATCCAGATCCGGGCCACCGGAGAAAACCCAAAGGCCACTGAAACCCAGGGGGTCAATGTATTTTTAATCCGTTATCTTTCCGTCCTCATTGGCGGGGGATTTTCCGCCCTGGCCGGGGCCCATTTGTCCATATCCTATTCAAAATCCTGGATTGAGGGCATGACCGCAGGAAGAGGCTGGATCGCCATTGCATTGACAATTTTTGCCCTGTGGAACCCGGGCCGGGCCATCTGGGCTGCCTTTCTTTTCGGAGGCATCTTTGTGGTCCAGTATTTAATGCAGCCCCTGGGGATTTCTCCCAATTTTCTATCTATGCTGCCCTATATCGCCACCTTGCTGATTCTGCTGCTCATCAGTTTAAAAGACCCCAAAAAACTCAATGCCCCGGCCATGCTGGCTGCCCCGTACAACCGCGGGGAAAGATAATAAAACCTTTTGACTTTTGCCTTGATTTTATTGATACTTATACGGAATTTATTCAGATCTAATTCCTATAATTTAAAGGTGTATAGGATATAATTATGAAATTTGCCAGACGTTTTTTATTCGGCTGTTTCATCCTCATTTTCCTTTGCTCAACTTGTGCTCCGGTTTCTGCCATTTCCATTCCGGAAGAACTAAAACTCAGCAAAGAATTCATGGAAATGATGAAATCACAGCGGGTTATTCTCCATGACCCCATTGCCATGCACATGATCAACACCGTGGGCTACCATATCCTGTCGGGCCTGCCCTCCCAACCCTTTAATTTTACCTTTTATTTGGTCAATGATGATTCCTTTAATGCCTTTGCCAGCCCGGCCGCCAATATTTTCATTTATAAGGGGCTGCTCTTTGCATTGGATACCATTGACGAACTTGCCGGGATCATGGCCCATGAAATGGGGCATGCCGTAAACCGGCATGTTTCCGAATCCATTGACCGGTCCAAATTGTTGAGTTACGGCAGCATGGCCGGCATGCTGGCGGGAATCCTCGTAGGCGCGGCCGGGGGAGGAACGGCAGGATCGGCATTAGCCATGGGCTCCGCGGCAGCCGGTCAATCGGCCATGCTTGCCTTTACCAGGGAAAATGAAACCGAAGCAGACCAGAATGCCTTCCTGTTTTTAAAAGAAACCGGCTATTCTCCCGAAGGCCTCCTGTCCGGCCTTACCAAAATGCGAGCCTCCGATTATCACGGGATTGAAGGCATTCCGGATTATTTTAAAACCCATCCGGGCACAGGAAACCGAATTATCCATCTTGCTGGAATCCTGGAAAATTACAACCCGGCCCAAAATATAAAAACACCCCCTGAAACCTTTGAGTTTAGCATGGTTAAATACCGGCTGATGGGACTTTACGGAAACCCTGACACCAGTTTCAACCGAGTGGCAACCCAATTACAAGGCGAGCCCGAAAACCCGGCCCTCCTCTATGGAATGGGACTGTTATACGCCAGAAAAAATCAGCGGAACCTGGCCATCTCCTACCTGAAAAAAGCCTTGTCCATTCGTTTATTTGAACCCATGATTCTTATGGAACTTGGCCGAATCTACATCCATGACGGACAACTTGAAACCGCCAAAAATGTGCTGACAGGCGTAAAAGACAACCCCATCATGGGGCTTTGGGCCAGGTATTATCTTGCCATTGCCCAGCTTAAATCCGGAGAGACCCGCCTCGCTGAAAAGAATTTAAAACAGGTGCTGGATGAAGAGCCGGACGCCTTTCCCCGTGCTTATTATCACCTGGCCGATATCATGTCCCAGGAAAAAAACGAGCCCATGTCCCACTATTACCTGGGGGTCTATTATTCAGAATCCATGGATTTAAAAAACGCTGTCCTTCACCTGAAGCGAGCAATTGATAGCCTGGAAGACCTTAAAACAAAGGAAGATGCCAAAAAACGTCTTGACCGAATTTCAGGCCAGCTCAAAGCCAAGAGATAATCCTCCCAACCACAAAATCTTGTGTCAAATTTTGATCCAAAAAACCCTTGTTTTTTTGAGTATTATTCTGGGAGGAACGGCATTATTTTTTTAAACTGGGGTTGACCGCTGATAAATACCGTATCATTTTCAGTGTAAATATTGGTAATATCCAGGTCGATATGAAATTGTTCACTGCTGATTTGGGTAATAAGGGGCTGAAGCTTTGGAATTTCAACGGGATAATCCACACCGTTCATAAGTAATAGCGCTTTTAACAAGTTGTCCGCTATTTTATTCACTTTATTTTTATTGGGTTTTTGCAAAATATAGGGCGTAATATACAGCAATCGTTTGCCTGCATCATACCGCAGAGAAGCGTTGCAGCTAAAAGCAGTATTGAAGTTTCCGATATTCATCAACAGGACCTGATTGCCCAAATGCGTTTCAAGTTTAATGTTTTTACCACGGATATCAAGGTCAAAGGTCACTTTATTAGAGCCAATTTTGAGGTTATCAATGGCGTGAATCCATAATTCACCTTTTACATATGACCCTCGTTCAAGGTTCAATGGTAGGGCGGCTTTAATCATTTTGGTGATCACATTATGGGGAATGGTAATACTAATTTCATCGGACGCAAAAATTTGTGAACTGCCGAAAATGTTTATCAGCAGAATCAAACAAACAAGAATTAGACATCTATTTTTCATAATAAAAAAATCACCCGTATCATCGGGTATCCAGATTGGAAAGGTTACGCGCTATAACTCAACCCAAAATCAAACTTTATCAAAGGCTGAAAACTGCATGGTAAATGTCCCCCTGCCCTGGGTGGCAGACCTAATCGCCGTGGAATACCCAAACATTTTCGACAGGGGAACCACGGCTTTAATCACCTGGATACCTGCCTTGGGATTGATGGATTCCACCTTACCGCCACGGCCGTTCAAATCGGAAATGGCATCTCCCATGTAAGTGTCCGGCACAAAGATTTCCACTGACATGATGGGTTCCAAAAGTGCCAGAGCAGCAATATTCAAAGCATTTTTACATGCCATTGATGCACACACGGAAAAAGATAGTTCCGAACTTCTACCCTCTTCAAAGCCACCCCCCTCCAGCACAATCCCCACATCCACCAGGGGATATCCCTTTAAGAATCCGCCTTCAAGACTTTCCCGAATGCCGGTTTCAATGGCCGCCACATATTGTTCGGGTATCTGCTCTGGTGTGACATTGGAAGTAAAGGTAACCCCTTCGCCCCTGTCCAGTGGCAACAAACGGATGGCCACCTTGGCATAATGCGCTTTTCCGGTAATCTCCCGTTCAAAAACAGCCTCCCCCTTTGCAGGAGAGGTGATCACTTCCCGGTAAACCACCTGGGGACTGCCCACGTTGACCTTGGTGTTAAATTCTTTGAGCATCCGAGAAATAATAATTTCAAGGTGAAGTTCCCCCATGCCCGAAAGAATCGTCTGGCCGGTTTCTTCATCCCGGCTCACCTTAAGAGTGGGATCTTCAATCGTAAATTTTTCCAGTACACTGTCTATTTTTTCCTGGTCTGCATGGGTTTTGGGTTCAATGGCAATGGAGATGACCGGTGCCTCATATTCCATTTTTTCCAGGAAAACAGGAAACTTCTGGGAACACAGGGTATCGCCGGTACCCGATTCCTTGAGCCCCACAAGACCAATAATATCTCCTGCCGATGCCAGATCAATGCGCTCCCTTTTATTGGCATGCATCCTGAGCAGCCGGGATAATTTTTCATTTTTATTTAACAGCGGATTAAACACCTCGGATCCAGATTCAATTTTCCCTGAATAAATTCTGGCAAAGGAAAGTTTTCGGCCCTCAATCATTGATACCTTGAAAATCAGGGCGGCCAGGGGGGCATTCTTTTCAGGTAAAAATATCAATTCCTCCCCTGTCTCGGGATGAATTCCCTTTATGGGCGGAACATCCTTGGGGCTTGGCAAAAACAATTCAACGGCATTGAGCAGAGGCTGAATCCCTTTGTTCTTCAAAGCACTGCCGCAAAGCACCGGCACAATCTTTCTGGCAATGGTTGCCTTCCGGATGGCCATTACCAGATCCTGACGGCTGATCTCTTGTTCCCCCAGGTATAACTCCATGATATCATCATCCTGCTCAGAAATGGCTTCCAGAAGTTTCTCCCGGTATTCTTGTACCAGCTCTTCAAATTCAGGATCAATATCAGAGATGGTAAATTCAGCCCCCAGACTTTCATCATCCCAGCAGATCTGCTGCATATCAACAAGGTCAATAACCCCCCTAAACCGATCCTCCGCCCCCATGGGCAGCTGAATCACCACGGGATTGGCACCCAGTTTTTCAATCATGGAATCAACCGCTGCAAAAAAATCAGCACCGGTCCGGTCCATTTTATTGATAAAGGCCATCCTGGGAACAGAATAACGGTCTGCCTGTCGCCATACGGTTTCAGACTGGGGCTCCACCCCGCCAACTGCACAGAAAACCCCGATGGCACCATCCAATACCCGCAGCGCCCGTTCCACTTCCACGGTAAAATCCACATGCCCCGGGGTATCGATGATCTGGATCACGGACTGATGCCATTCACAGGTGGTCACAGCAGAGGTAATGGTAATTCCCCGGTCCTGTTCATCCTGCATCCAGTCCATAACGGCCTCACCGTCATGAACCTCCCCTATTTTGTAAGATTTACCCGTATAATACAGGATTCTTTCGGTTACAGTGGTCTTGCCCGCATCAATATGGGCCATGATTCCGATATTTCTAATATTTGAGATCTTTTTTTGTTTGCTCATTTTACAATCAACATATTTGGTTTATAAAAATATTTAAGACTGACGTGCCCCCCAAGGGTTGCCACATCAGATCCATTCACAAGTAATTTCACCTGTTTCACCCCGGGAATGTTCAATGCCAAGGAGTTCACGATTGAATAAATGGCCAATAGCTCTGAAACGGTGTCCATGTTTTTCAAACGCCCGTCCCCTATCCCCAGGTCCACCCAGGCCCTTCCCTCCTCGGAGATAAAAAGGGCAATCAGCTTTGTATCCATTGGAAAAGTGGACGCCAGATCCGAATTAGGGGGCCCTGCCATCAATGCCCCAAGGATATCTTGCCCCAGTTCATGGGCGTTCAAATTTGAAGGGAATTGTTTGGGCAAAGCCTTTAACACCCCTTTTCCCGGATCAGCAAAATACAAAAACCCGTCAAACAGCCTGGTATCTACAATTTCATGGTTCACGTTATCTGGACCCAGATCGCTCTGGACGATCTTGTCCTGGTTTGCCCCGGCGCCAGGGCCACAAATGGTCAGACACCCCAGCAGAACAAAAAAAACAAGTTTATTTCTTTTAAATTTCATGGGCACACGGTCCATAACTCCATTAATTTAGATGGAAATTAATACAGCATCACCTCTGGTGTGTCAAGAAAATAGCTTGCAAAACAGGGGCAGGTTTAATAAAATCAAGGGTCAAAATAATATTTGTCTTATAAAAATAATATTAGAATCAAATATTTTTTTCAACTGAACTTTTTTAACTATTTTCAACCAGGAGCACCAGAGGTATTATGATCCCCGGGTTTGAAGCACTTGTGGAGCAGAGAATAAAAAAGGCCCAAAAGGATGGGAGCTTTGACAATCTTGCGGGCCAGGGAAAACCCCTTACCTTCGAAGACCAGCATGTCCCCCAAGAATTGCGGCTTGCCCATAAAATCCTTAAAAATGCTGGTTTTCTGCCCCCGGAAGTCGAACTGAGAAAAAAGATTACCAAGATAGAACAATTGCTTGGGGAAACCGAATATGATTCCAAGGAAAGGTCAAAAATTCAAAAAAAGCTCAACTATCTTTTAACAAAACTTGGCACAACCAGGGGAGAATCACATTCTTTCCCGGTGCTCACCGATGAATACAGGGAAAATATAATAAAAAGATTATCATGAAAATTCCAAAAGCAGACAAAGAAGGACTCTTTAAAAGTATTTTTACAGCTTATTTTATTTTGCTGTTGCACGTATTTCTATTAGCAGGCGTCGGCATGTCAGTGGTCCTTTTCAAGGGCGTATACCATTATCTGCCCTATATAATGGCCGGTCTTGCCATCCTGGTGCTGACCGTTGCCTGGATCATCTACCGAAGAGTGCGGGAGCACTCCACGGATCTTCGAACCGTATTGTCCGCCCCTGAATTCCAGGACAGAACCGTTGAAGTCAAACTGCTGGGCGGCCTGGCCTCTTTTAAGATAAAGGCCAAGGAAAATAACAACCTGCTCCTTGATCACGATTCAGGTCACCCCGTTTCCGATACCCACCTCATTGAAAATTCAGCGGACAAGGCAGAACATAAAATGCTGGAACTGAATACGCTTTATGCCAGAGAATTGATCAGCAAAGAAGAATTTGAAACCGCAAGACAACATATTATCCAGGGATAAAGTGAAGGAGCGTAAGATGAAAAAAATCAGACTGGCCCTTTTATCCGGCGGAGTCTCTTCGGAAAGAGAGGTCTCCTTGAACAGCGGCACCCAGGTATTTGAGGCCCTTGACAAGAACCGCTACGAGATCACCCGGTATGATCCTAAAACCGATCTGCCCAAACTTGTCATGGATGCCCCCACCCTGGATGCAGCCCTGATCATTCTCCACGGCCCCTTTGGAGAGGATGGCACGGTCCAGGGGCTTTTGGATCTTTTGGACATCCCCTACCAGGGAGCAGGCGTCCTGGGCTCTGCCGCTGCCATGAACAAACTGGTTGCAAAACGCCTCTATGAGGGCGCAAAGGTCCCGACACCGCCCTATCTTTCCTTCTATATAAAAGACGAAATCAACATTCCCGAGGTAATCAAAAGCCTGGGCCTTCCCCTGGTGGTAAAGCCTGCCTGCGCTGGATCCAGTGTGGGCATGACCATTGTAAAGGGTCAGCAAGATTTTGAACCCGCCATCAAATTGGGGTTTGAACATGATGACACCCTGATTTTTGAAGCCTATGTCAAAGGGGTGGAACTGACCTGCGGGGTATTGGGCAATGATACATTAGAAGCCCTGCCGGTCATTGAAATCATACCAGGCGATTCCCATGAATTCTTTAACTATACGGCCAAATATGTGGCAGGAGAAACAGAAGAAATCTGTCCGGCCCGTATCGATGAATCCACCCGCTTAAAGGTTCAGGAACTAGCCATCCTGGCCCATAAAGCCCTGTTTCTCAAAGGATACTCCCGGACCGACATGATCTTAAGAAATGGCGAACTGTCCGTACTTGAAACCAATACCATCCCCGGCATGACCGCCACCAGCCTCTTTCCCCAATCGGCACAGGTAGGCGGGTATTCCTTTTCAGCATTGCTGGACAAATTAATCCAATTGGCCATTGAAGAAAATAAACGAACAAATTTAAGGAGAGCAAGATGAAAATCCTCGTCATAGGCAGCGGCGGTAGAGAACACACACTGGTGTGGAAAATATCCAAAAGTCCCCTGGTTGAAAAAATCTATTGCGCCCCGGGCAATGCCGGTACCCACGACCTGGCCCAAAACGTCCCCATCAATGCCGAGGATATTGACGCATTGGCAGCCTTTGCCAAGGAGAACCAAATCGATCTCACCGTGGTCGGTCCTGAAGGTCCCCTGGTAAAAGGGATTGTGGATGTTTTTGAGAGCCAGGGTCTTGTGGCCTTTGGCCCCAGCAAGGCCGCAGCCCAGCTGGAAGGATCCAAAATCTTTTCAAAAAATCACATGCGCAAGTACAATATTCCCTGTGCCATGGGCAAAGCATTTACCGATGCAGCCAAGGCCAAGGTCTATGCCAAGGCCATGGGCGCCCCCTGCGTGGTCAAAGCCGATGGACTGGCCGCCGGCAAGGGGGTAATCATCTGTGCCACCCTGGACGAGGCCTATCAATCCATTGACGACATGCTGACCCAAAATATGTTTGGGGATGCCGGTGCCATTGTGGTGGTGGAAGAATGCCTGGCCGGAGAAGAAGCCTCGTTTATCGCCCTCTCCGATGGCAAGACCGTATTGCTCCTGCCCGAATCCCAGGACCACAAACGGGTGTTTGACAATGATGAAGGCCCCAACACCGGCGGCATGGGCGCCTATTCCCCGGCTCCTGTCCTGGATCACCTGCTCAGAGAAAAAGCCATGCGGGAGGTCATGATCCCCACCATCCAGGGGATGGCCAAGGAAGGCACCCCTTTTAAGGGAGTTCTCTATGCCGGCCTCATGGTGGACAAGGATCAGATCAAGGTGCTCGAGTTCAATACCCGCCTGGGAGATCCCGAGACCCAGCCCATTTTAATGCGCCTTGAAAATGATTTGGTCCCCCTGATGGAAGCCTGCTGTGACGGCACCCTGCACAACCACACCACTAAAATTGATCCAAGGGCCGCCATGTGCGTGGTCATCTCTTCGGGGGGATACCCTGGTTCCTATGAAACAGGCCATGAAATCCTGGGACTGGAACAAGCCAATGCGGTAAAAAACACCGTGGTGTTCCATGCAGGCACCGGCCTTGAGGGAAATACCGTGGTCTCTGCCGGCGGCCGGGTCCTGGGCGTCACCTCCCTAGGCGATACCGTGGAAGAGGCCATTAAAACCGCCTATGAGGCATCTGCAAAGATTTCCTTCAAAGACCATTTTTACAGACGAGACATCGGGGCCAAGGCCCTGAAACGCCTGTCCATCCCCCCCAAGGTCGGGGTGATCATGGGCAGTGATTCAGATTTTCCCGTCATGGAAAATACCCTGTCTATTTTGAAAAAATTTGATATCCCCTATTATGTCACCGTTGCCTCGGCCCACAGAACCCCGGATGCAGCGGCCCAACTGGCAAAAGAAGCCCGAAGCAAAGGGGTTGCCGTCTTGATCTGCGGTGCCGGCCATGCAGCACATCTGGCCGGCGTCATTGCCGCCCACACCACCCTGCCCGTCATCGGCGTTCCCATTGATTCATCCGCTCTTCAGGGCATGGACAGCCTGTTGGCCACGGTCCAGATGCCTCCGGGCATTCCCGTAGCCACCATGGCCATCGGCAAATCCGGGGCCTACAACGCCGGTATTTTTGCCGCCCAGATTCTCGGAGTCAACAACTCCCGGATGGCGGAGAAACTGGCTGCATTTAAACAAGAAATGGCTGACAAGGTGACAAAAAAGGCCCGGTCATTTGCCTAAAAAAACAGAACCGGTCAAAATAAAACCTGGCCAAATAAAACCTGCCCGAATCAAATCGGACAAGGCAAAAATCGTCCGGGTGGACCCTCCAAAAGACCCGCTGGAGTCTGTCCCCCCGGACCATGCCGCCATCATTGAAGCCGGAAAGATCATCCGCGACCAGGGAATTGTCATCTTTCCGGCCCAATGCCTCTATGGATTGGCAGCCAATGCCCTGGACCCCAAGGCCGTCCAAAAAATTTTCGATCTCAAGCAGCGCCCAAAAAACAACCCCATCCTTGTCCTGATCCAAAACCCCAAAGATCTGACGCCCCTTGTAAAACACATCCCCGATTCGGCCCGGATTCTCATGGACCGCTTCTGGCCCGGTAATTTAACCCTTATTTTTGAGGCCGCCGACCGGGTATCCCCCCTTCTCACCGCCCACACACAAAAAATCGGCATCCGGGTCCCGGTTCACCCCGTGGCCCGTGCCCTGGTAAAACAGGTCCAGGGACCCATTACCGGCACCAGCGCCAATCTTTCGGGCCAGCCTGCCTGCAGCCGTGTCAGCCAGCTTCCTTTAGCCATGGTCCGGGGGGCAGATCTGATTTTAGATGCAGGCCATCTCAAGGGGGGTAGTGGCTCCACCATCGTGGATGTGACCTACGATCCCGTCCGCATCCTGCGCCAGGGAATGGTTTCCAGCATCAAAATTTTTCAAGCCCTTTCCCCTCTCACATGAAACCACCAGAAAAACCCAAAAAAAACCGTCCCATGGGTATCTTTGATTCCGGTGTCGGGGGGCTTTGTGTTTTCAAGGAAATCAGAAAACGTCTTCCCCATGAATCGATTCATTATTTTGCCGACAGCCACAATTGTCCCTATGGATCCAAAACAAAGGAAGACGCCCTTTCTTTGTCCAGAAAAAATATTGAGTTTCTTCTAAAACAAGATTGCAAGTTGATTGTTATTGCCTGCAACACCGTGACCGCCGTGGCCATAGACAATTTCAGATCAGAATATAAGATACCCTTTGTCGGCATGGAACCGGCATTAAAACCGGCCGCACTGCAAAGCAAAACCAAAAAGATCGGTATCCTGGCAACTGAAAACACCCTTAACAGCAAACTTTTCAAACAAACCTTTGAAAAATATGCAACCGGCCTGGAAGTTTTTGTTCAACCCGGATACGGCCTGGTCGAGCTGGTCGAACAAAGAACCCAGAACAGTGATCGCGCCCGGCGCCTTCTAACCCAATACCTGTTGCCCATGATGGACAAAGGGGTGGACACCCTTGTGCTGGGTTGCACCCATTATCCTTTTTTAATGGAAACGATTAAACAGGTGACAAAAAATCGTGTCACCATCATTGACCCCGCCGATGCCGTTGCAAATCAGGCAAAAAGACTGTTGACCCAATTTGATCTGGCCTCAAACGAAAACCATCATCCCCTGTTCCATTTCTTTACAACAGGGGACAAAAAAATCGCCCAAACCTTTATCGACCATACCATAAAAACCCCTTACATCCTTGAGCAGATAGAGATTTAAAATAAAATCCCCCCTGTTATTTTTGTTTTCTCAATATGTTCCACCGCTTTAAGCCGAAAACAATCCGGGCGGCTTTTAAAAGCATCCTGAATTTAACGCCCTCAAATTCCCGACTCACATCCTTTAACAGATCCATAATGGGAAGGTTCTGGGGACAGGCTCGTTCGCATTCCCCGCATTCTTCGCAAAGGGAGGCCAAAGCGGACTTGCCTGAAAAAAGCCCGCCGCATTGTGCAAGATAAAACATTCGGGCATTGGTCTTGTCATCAAAGACATGAAGATTATTATAAAATTCAAAGCATCCCGGAATGTTCACACCGGCCGGACAGGGCATGCAATACCGGCAGCCGGTACAGCCCGCTTTCATCAACGTTCGGTATACTTTTTCAGCCCCATCCACTAGATCAAGATCCTTTTGGGACATGACATTGGGCAGGGCATTGCCTGCCATTTTAATGTTCTGCTCAATATGGGCCTCTTCATTCATTCCGGACAAGATAACCGTGACCTCTGGATGATTCCATATCCATTCCAGGGACCACTGGACCGGCGCCCTTTTTACATCGGACTGGTCCCAGAGTGCCTGGACTTTTTTGGGAGACTTTTTCCCCAGATTTCCCCCTCTCAAGGGCTCCATGATGATGACCCCCAGATTTTTTCCAGCGGCATATTCAAGACCTTTTTTTCCTGCCTGGTTTTCTGTGTCCAGGTAATTATACTGGATCTGGCAGAACTCCCAGTCATAGGCATCCACAATTTTCTTAAAATCCTTTTTCCGGCCATGGAAAGAGAACCCGGCGTTCCTGATCCGGCCTTCTGATTTAAGTCTATCAAGGAAATCAAGGACACCCATCTCCTTCATCTTCTTGAAGGAATCTCCATCCAGGGCATGGAGCAGATAATAGTCAATATAATCGGTTCGAAGATTTTCCAGCTGGGAATTAAACAGCTTGTCCATGTCCGTTGGATCATGGACGTACCAGGGCGGCAGTTTTGTGGCCAGCTTTATTTTCTTCCGATATTCTCCCTCCAGCGTTTTTCCCAAGAATGTTTCGCTGGCACCCATATGATAGGGAATGGCCGTATCAAAATAATTCACCCCTCGTTCAATGGCAGAAAAAAGTTGGGCCTTCGCCCTTTTTTCATCAATTTTTCCTCTTTTTTCCGGCAGGCGCATACAGCCAAAACCGAGGACGGAAAGCATGTCACCTGTTTTGGGTATTTTTCTATATTGCATGGCATATCTCCTGTTTATTTTCCCAAAATTATAAAATCGGAACGGCATAAACAAAGACCATAATACCCCAACACCCCTGGAAAATAAATGACAAACTGACCCTACCCCTATAATTGCAACTCCCGGTCAATACACCAAGGCCGTATAATTTTATTGACAAAACCCTGATTATCCTTTAAAAAAAGACTTCCATGCCGGAGTGGTGGAATTGGTAGACGCAGAGGACTCAAAATCCTCCGGGCGCAAGCCCTTGCGAGTTCAAGTCTCGCCTCCGGTACCAGCTTCTAAGAAGGGTCTTGAGAGTTTTTAACAAATACTCAAGGCCCTTTTTTTGTGTCTGGGGTAACGGTTAGGGTAACATCAGCCAGAAATCCTTCCATCTTTTTAATACCCTGGTGCATATCGATTTCATCTATTGTGTTGTATCTATCAAACATTTCCCGTGTGGCATGCCCGGTTATTTCCATTATCACAGAGTCAGCAACACCGGCTTTCCGCATATTGGTATTGAAAGTATGCCTCAGGTCGTGAAAGATAAAACCGCCTTCAATTTTTTGACCATATTTTATACCGGCTTTTTTACATGCCCCCATTAACCCGGTCCTAATATCTTTTATTGGCTTCCCCAGGTATAAAAAAACATGGTTGTCATACAGGCCTTTGGGTATCTCTATTAAGTACAGCAACAGTTCTGTGGATACCGGCACAGACCTTGCCTCTTTGTCTTTTGTATCGGCTGCCTGAAGGCGTATTAACCGCCCTTTAAAATCAACTTTATCCCATGTGAGAGACAGCACCTCGTCCAGTCTCATGCCTGTATAATACCCTGTGGCAAGGATCGATTTTAAGTGTCTTGGCAGATGATTCATTAATGCTGGAAATTCTTCCGGGGATAATATCCTTTTCCGGGCATTGGCCATATTATTTTTCAGAAGTCTTTTCACAAGCCTGAAGGGTTTCAAGGCATCGCCCCCGACCCTGTCGTTATCCATTGCCCGGCTCAACATTGTACGGGTGGCTCCTATGTGCTTATCTACATATGAATCCGCATACCCTTCTTTTTTTCGCTTGAGCTGGTATTCTTTCAGATCCTCAGCAACAATTTCATTAATAAGAGACTCGCCAAAGACTTGATTAAAACTGTTCAGATTATTTTTTAAATCTTTATAATATTTCAATTCTTGGATAGAGGTAAGATTGATATACCAGGCGGCCAGCTCGTTGAAAGTTGTCTTTGCCTCGGGCAGCATATCCATGATGCGGTCTTCTTTCTTTTGAGAGACTCTTTTACCATGGGCGGCAACCGCATCATCATAAGAGCCCCTATCTTTTATGTTATTGGGATCTCGGACAAACTCTTTCCGTTGCTTGCCTCCAGGAAGACGATATTGAATCCAGTATTTTATTTTCCCCTGTTTTTTTTTGCTGTCCAGGTCAGCACCACACTTACATTTTTTATTTTTTACAGACTGTTTATTTTGACAAATCGGACATTCTTGTAAAATTGCCATGTGTGCCTCCAAGGGTAACAGAAAATGTTACCCTAATTTTTAACTTTGAAACCCTAAGAGCAATATCCGCAATAATAGCAATAAAGGATATTCTTGAGTTTTATTTTGCTCCCCTCTATTAAATAGAATTATTTTTCAAAGGATAATATACCGATCATTTATTGTAAAGCCCCTCCCCGGATCACCAGGGAAGGGCATATTATTTTAAGCTGCTTGAATCATAGACAGCGCTTTGGCCAGTTCTCCGTCCTGAATATCCTGCAGCATCCCCCGCAGGTGATCAAGCATCAGGTTTGTTTTATCCGGATCATCACAACCCGGGAATAGTGTCCGGGCCTCATGCACCAATAAAAATTTTCGTAAGGCTTTGGCCTCTTTTGGTGTGACTGTCCTCATGGTTTGGCCTCCTGTGTTGAATAGAATATTTTTCAAAGGTAATCCCCCTCCCCAGGATCACCAGGGAGGGGATGTTAATCTATTTATTCACCCGTTAAGGAATGCTGGTCTTTAAGGTCCCGGCATTGTTTGTTAGCCACATCAATCAAAAGTTCAATATCTTTGCATGAATCCTTGAGCATATCGTGCATTGCATGGATATTTTCATCGTTAAAGACGTTGCCAGTTTGAAGTTCATCTCTATCAATTCCCCAAAACATATCGGCAAGCAATTTTATTTTACCAAGAGGAAAACAAGCCAAGGCCAAAGGGTCAGGTTCATTCATGAGTTTTTCTTTTGTAAAATCGGCTCTAATCTGCATGTTTTATCCTCCATGATCTGATATCAGCTATTTTCTTATCAAGGGTTTCCCGGGCTTCTTTCCTGGCTTTTACTTCTGCATATTCCTGGGTCTCACAATGATTGATGATAGTCTCTATTTCTATCACGGATTCCCAAAGGGTATGCCAAAGCCCCACGGCAACGTCACCATCAATGATAAGCTCCTCACCCTGTTTGAGTTTGTCGGTACTCAAGAGCTCCAGAACAGATTTAATTTTTGCAAATGGCAAACATGAATCTCCAAGGGAAGGGTTAGGATTGTCAAGTATCATTTGGCACCCCCTTCCAGTTGCCACTGTGTATAAAAAACTGTCTTGAGTTCTTCGGCAATATCTTCAATGAGAAAATGCAGCCCGTTGCACTCACGGGTTGATAAACTTCTATTTTCTGTCACACCTTCACAGAAGAATAATTTTGAGATAGCCAGGAGCTTGTCGACTCTTTTGCAAAATTCGCCTTCAAGGTCATTGGTGTTGATTGATGAAAATGGAATGATCTCTGCTTGATCAATGGGTGTGGGTGGGGTATAATTCGATTTAGTCACGGTTCATCTCCTTGTTAGATGGGTTGTTGATTAGGTCCTGTTGGGTGCTCTAACACCTGGCAGGACTGATTTATTTATTCTTCGATCTTTTTTTAGCAAGTCTGATATGGTCGTTGGCCTTTTTTGGTATCCATTGCCCTGGAACAAACTCCCCTTGAATAAGGACTTTGGCATCATTCAAAACATCTGCCCGCTTTTGGGCATTCTTTCTGCCTGGGAATTTGTTCCCAACCATCACAAGGAAATCGTCCCGTTCATACTTATCATGGGAATCTGGAATAACACCGCCGCCCTGGGGATCTTTCAATGTGGTTTTGTTGCCATTGTTGCCACTGTTTTCTGTGTCATTACAGTCGGTTGTGTCGGGTGCGACATTTGTCGCAACCATACGTTCAGCCTTTTTTTCAATGTCCAGGTCAATCTTGACAGTACTATTACCATCAACCGCGACAATGGGCACCAGCAACCCCCCAATGATATCACCGAAGGACAACGGCTTTCCTCCTTGCATCCCTGCATCCCTGAGCTTGCAAAGTCTGTCATATGGCTCTGCATCCAGGAAAGCGGATATCTGCTTTTTCCCTGCCTTTCTCACCTTCTCAAGATACCGCTTGGAGTTCACCCTATTGGCGACATCCAGTTTTTTCAACCGTTCCAGTTTCTCCTGATCTGATTCTACTCTATACATTTTTTCTTTCCTATGAAATATTCATTTGCTGTCAATATTGATATTATAAACATAGCATAATAAAGTCAAGCACTTTCTTTTTTAATTGAGGGATTTTCCCGCAATAAGATCGGCTCCATTTTGCATCGATCTCATTTACCCTTCCCCAAGGGAATTAACCGGCCGATTTTTCGGCTGACCGGATTCTGCATTTTTACGGAGTCATTAAAAAGCTGCTTGATAATTTTATCAACCAGGGTCCAAGGCCCCTGAAGCGGTGACCCTCAATTACAAAAAGACGAAATTCGTCCTTTTGAATATCAGAAGCATGCGGTTTGTGGATTCAACAGCGACTTGAGGAAGAAATTGACCAGAGAGGCGACACCAAGGCCAGCGTTCGGGAGATTGGGCGGCTGGTGGCGGCTGAGATTGAACGGGTCTTTGAGACTAAGATTGACCCTGGGACCATCTACCAAAAAGCGAGAAGGATGGAGGCCGGTACAAATCTCCCACCCGAGACAACCACCTGTAATAATACAGAAAATAGTGGGGTGCAGGGGGGTGCAAAAATAGCCCTGAAAAATACCTCTCAATTGGTCGAGCAAGAAATAAAAAAAGCAAGGCACCTGATACCGGCTTTAATAATTTTATTAAAGCCGGTATCAGCCCATTATGCGCCAATCTTTAATTACCCTCAGAGAGGACGATTAACAGGCCTATTTTTGGACCATAGAAATTTCTTTGCCCATGTCAATAATAAGGGCATACTCAATACGGCCTTTAGGCCCAGATACCTGCTCAATAAAGTTATTGAATTTAATAAAATCAATACCTTCCATAAAAGGGAGCAGGACACCTCTTAACCGGCCCAATTTTGCGCCGGTCACTCACCTCATTTTTGGGATGAGCGGTCTCAGCAATTTTGCGGGGATCTCGCTCCACAATTCTGTGGAGAGAGATCCGGGGTTGAGACTACCTTTAAAAATCACACTGCCACCATTTGAAATGGAACCAGTGAATAGATCGGCTCCATTTTGCGCCGATTTCAAATACCCTCAGAAATCCTTAGGGTATTCCATAAAATTATGGAGCGAGATATCGGCGGCTTTGATAGAATTATCAAAGGTAATAAAATCAATATCTTTGGACGGCCACCAGTCCTTTTGTACAAAATTGTACAAAAGTTTTGACCATAGATTTATGCCGATTTCAACTATACGAATTTCGTTAAGTTTTTGATAATTAAGGGAATAATAATGCTGATCTCCCATTCCGGTAGGGCAGGTCAAAATCACCAGGATGGGATCAAGGGTGAACGAATCGTTCCTCCCCGGGAAAGGGTATTTAAAGTGGGGAATTCTCCACTTTAAAATAGGACGGCTCCATTTTGCAATATCCTCAAATACCCTCAGAAATTCTTAGGGTATTTTTTATATTTTAACCACCCCAATTTGGGGGTGGCCTCCAATGGGTTTTTGACATTTTAAATGTCATTAATAATTTTCCCGGGGGAGGATATTTAAAGGTGAGGATTCTCACCTTTAAACCAAGGGTATTATTTCCACACCCTCCAAGTGAGTTTTCAAAACGCAGTTGGTCACCGCATTTTTATTGAGATCTTTTTTGCATCCTGGTTGCAATAATTCCTGGACATCAACCCCGCTTGAGCCAAAACTTTACAATGGTCTCGATGATGACAATTACAAGGGGAACAGCCACACCTCCACATATGAACCCTCGCCAGAATTCCGATAAACCATTCCACCACTCCATTTCAGATCCTTCCTTTCTATTTATTAAAAATTTCTACCTTGAATATAGTAACAGATTAAAAAATAAAACATTTAAATAAATAATTGAAACCTGGACACAAAAAGGGTGAAACCTGGGACACCCTTAAACGGGTATGCCCTTGGTAGCCAGTGTGAATTATGGAAATTCCAGGGCAGATTAAGGGTGCATCACATGACACCCTTTTCCCCGAAGTTCGCCCAAACTTTTGAATAGTTCGCCCGAACCTTTTAAAACTTTTTCGAATAATAAATGAAGGCACACCGAAGGGCATAATTAAAACCGCTGAAACCGCCAGTAATAATGAAGAATACCAAGTTGAAAAGATCCAAAGGGCATCGCGGCACCCCAAAATTATAGTTGACTCCAGGAGAAGGTATTTTATGTATAAACCTCCCTGTAGCAGATTTTCAGACAGGAATGTTATTTTCCCATAAAGCTGATTTTTTTATGGTGAGTATATACGGTTTCAGTTTATTATGATTATTTTGGGTGTTATCCTGTTGGGAATTGATATTTTTCAAAAATTGCATTGTAATCTCCATATATTTCTGGTAGCCGATGAAGTATTATCTTGTTTCTTAGGATTGAATGAAAGACAAAAAAACAGGTAAACACTATTGTTCCAGCAGGCCGTTGGATCTTAAATTAATCAATAATTACAGTATTTTATCCTTTAACAACATTGTTGATTTATCAGAATATTGAGCAGTATTCTCATTATTCATTCAAAAAAGGACGTCA
>Ga0208900_1000257_pt1 | contig 33760 bp, 29 predicted proteins | sample AntAceMetag02UKK_FD_184763 | JGI IMG/M metagenome (GOLD analysis project Ga0208900, IMG submission 184763) | Saline lake microbial communities from Ace Lake, Antarctica - Antarctic Ace Lake Metagenome 02UKK (SPAdes) (version 2) | ecosystem: Environmental > Aquatic > Non-marine Saline and... | reverse complement strand
ATTTTGTGAATGTCATCCATGTCATATTTTTTCCTGTAAAATTCCTCCCCAAATTTAAGAGGGTCGCGATTTTTTTTAGAAAAGGGCGGTTTCCGGTCAGGCACTAAGTTAACTATTTTTTCATAGTGATTATCGACAAGAGCTTTAGTGGCAAAAAGTTCACCCAGTTCGCCAAGTGATTTTTTTCTTGATGCTTCCTTTTTGTTTTTCAGGTTTTGTGTATGTTTACAATCCATTTTTTATTGCTTGTTTAATTATTGGTGCAACTGATTTTGAGGTAATGCCACGCTCTTTACAGTATTTTGACTCAAGCCAAACAGAAAGTTGTTTTTGACCTTTACTTGCATTGCAACCACCGCAACAAAGGGCGATGTTTTCTCTTGTTATTATTTTGGCATCATTGATTATATGCTCCCAGCTCGCAGCAGTTTTTTTAGATACTTTAGTTGGAGTGAACTCAACAGCACAATAAACACAGACCTTGTCTCTTTTCCTAACTTCTTTCTCTAGCCAGGCAGGTATGTTCCAGTTATTTGCCATTTATCCGTTTCTTAATTTACACATAACGTCAAGGATGAGCTGCCGAAAAAGCCGCCTAATTCCTTGAATTTACTAAAAATCGACTCGGCTTTTCTGGTCAACTCCATCCTTTTGTTCGGCCATGCCGATGCATTGTTTAAATACTTAATTTTTTAGCCTTATCTAAAGCCCAGTTAACAAACTCAGGATCAAAACCATCTTTAGAACTCGCAAATTCTGCGGTTTTTTTATAATATTCAACTGCTTTTTTCTTATCGCCACGTGCTTCATAAACCATTGCAAAGCGTTCTATACCGTCAACTTGATCCGGATAAAGTTTTAATAATTCATTACAAGCATTTTCGGCTTCGTCTAACTTACCTTCATGGATAAGATCAACCACGCTGTTGGAAAGATTGTCTAATGCATCACATTCTGCATAAAACTCCTCAAGATCTTTAATAGGAAATTTTTCCATAGGTGAAGATACTCGTTTATTTATAGATTGTTCCTCATCCTTATGAAGGCAACATTTTTTATATTTTTTACCACTGCCACAAGGGCATGGTGCATTTCTTAAAATTTTACTCATACTGTGAACCTATCCTTACCGATTGTTTATTAAGGGCCGAACGCAGAGGTCAGCGGTTTGTAGGGTGAAGCGCAGCGGAGCCCTACAAATCCGCGGGACCGTCAGGTTATGTGCTCTCTTTTTCCTAGGTTATTAATAATAAAATACCTCTTTCTGTCCATCGTGTATTTAAACATTGTATGTATTATAGAGTTTTATTTAAATAATGATAATTCTTGCCTGTACGTCAATTCGGACACCATAGGTTCTGAAAAAGCGAAGATTAAGTTCATGATCAATTTGCTGAAAATGTTTGTGTTTTTTATTACAAGCAAATGCTTTTTTATGCTTAAAGACATTAATGTCATGATGTTCAATGAAAAATCGAACTGTTGAATCAAGTTGTTCTATTGCTCCCGTTCTCCATCCTTTTGCTTCATCTTTAAGCTCCACAAAATATATGTGTTCATTACTATCAGAAGTCAGCATTCCGTCACAACGCCCTCTACCAGGTTCTTCGTCGTCATTTAAAACACATTTATCAATTGCAGTAAAAGTCAAAATCTTTTTCCTGTTATTCTTAACCGTAGCAATCCATTTTGTAGGATCATCTACATTTGTACAGGCCTTTGACCCATCTTGATCATCACATAATCCAAATGTGGAGTCATCAATCGATGGTTCTTGGCAAGCAGGTTTAAAAAAATTCATAACCTATAGTTCTTCTTCTATTTCTAGTAATGAATCAAATAACTGATTACACGCTCTTAAATTGTCGTTTAGGTAATTGTTATCGGAAGGAATACCTTCAGGCATAGACAATTTCTTAATGCTTCCATCTGTTTCGTCTAATTGATATACAACAACGACACTCGAAGAAACCATAGCCTTCTCAGAAATAATTTGATTTAACTTAGGAATTAACTGACTTGACTTCAAAGATGTATCAATCTTGCTTTTTAAATATTCTCCTTGAATGGCTATACTTAGAAAGTTGATGATAAAAGGACTGTGTGTAGACATTATCAACTTGTTGCCTGAATTGATATTGTTGAATTCTAACAAACTTTGAAGCATTTGCCATTGCGAAGAAGGAAACAAATTTTGCTCAGGCTCTTCTACAATGTTTACAAAAGCTGTTTTGTTGAATTTGGACGAAAGAACAGAAAGTGCAACTCTTTTTTGTTCGTCTGTCAGGCTGTCGTTGCTCCAAATATCGTTCACACCATTTTTAAATCTTTTCAACTCATCACTGCTCATTGGTTCTTTATTTACTTCACTCTGCTTCTTTACAGAGTTTGCTAAATATCCCGAAACCAAGTATAAAGGGACAAGAGACTGAAAGCCGCTGGATGCTTCAGTAAGTTTAACTTTGTAATTTAGACCTTTCAGATTAAGTGTATCGTTTAATTTATCGTATTCAATATTTACATTATTGATTGGCAGTTTCACCAACCCTTTCATTTCGTTTTTTGCATTATCATACTCCGCAAGGAATTCTTTAAGAGATTCTGATGATAGTTTTAATTCCTTTGGCGTTTTTACATAGGTAATAAAGTTCCTTTCCGCAGGCACATACATAATTTGTGGAAGTGGATAAGCAACACCTAATATTTCTTGTATAATCAACGAACCATTTTTATATATGATTGAGTATGCATCGCCTTGATATTCAATAACAGTGTTGTCAACTCCGTTTGTTTTGAAGTAATTTTCTAATCGATGATAATTCAGGTATTGATTTTTAAGTTTATTTTTTCGCTCAAACCATTTTTTATTGTAGTCTCCCCTTACCAATGCTTTCTCAATCCAAGTGAACGTAGAAATCAACTTGGCTACGGTGCTTTTACCTGAACCCTGATTACCAACAAATACGGTGACTTTTTTCACATCAATCCAGCCATCATTATCTTGATAACCTTTTTTTATGGGGCCAAAATTCTTTATTTTAATTCTGCTCATTTTATATTAACCCTCATGATCGGATCGATTTATGTTTTTCTTGTTCTTTTATACATTGCATAAGCCATTCTTTTGAAGCATAACAGTATTAATAAGTGGAAAATTTCCATGCTATTGACTGTAATAGATATACCAATTTTCCACATATCATAATATTAAAGCACAAACAAAGAAAATCTTTCCACTTATGATCTTTTAAGTTTTATTTTTCCACTTATTCGGATATCATCACCCTTAATATGGAAAGTCACATCAAATTTCATCCAGATCCAAATTTAAAATTAATGGATCAGGTCCGAGAAGTACTGAAATACCATCATTACGCTTATAGGACTGAACAAACCTATTGTCAATGGATATTGAGGTATATTCGCTTTTTCGGTGGTAAGATCCATCCCCGGGATCTCGTGGTTCACCATGTGGAGCGATTTTTGTCGGATTTGGTGGTTAAGGGTGAGGTATCCGCATCCACCCAGCGTCAGGCCCTGAATGCCATTGTTTTTCTTTATCGTGAGGTGCTTGATCTCCCTTTGGACGGAAAAATTATGCCCACACGTTCCAAGAAAAAGCCGATGTTGCCTACTGTGCTTGGCAAAAATGAAATCAAAAGTTTTTTTCAGCACATTGAAGGAACCCATGCTTTGATGGCAAAAATTTTGTATGGTTCCGGGCTGAGACTCATGGAATGTGTAAGGCTACGCATTAAGGATGTTGATTTTGACCGCAAGCGAATTCACGTGTTGGGCAAGGGCGACAAATGGCGGAGCACAATACTGGCCCACCCGATTATTCGTGAAATGAAAATTCATATTGATCAGGTAAAGGCATTGCACCGCAGGGATATTGAAGAAGGGTTTGGAGAGGTATACATCCCGTCTGCCCTGGGCCGGAAATATAAAAATGCTGCCATGGAGACCCAATGGCAATATATTTTTCCATCAAAAAAACGATCCATTGATCCACGGACAGAGTGTGAACGGCGGCATCACGTTCAGGAATCAGGGCTGCAAAAAGCGGTGAAGAGGGCTGCACACAGGGCCAGGATTGATAAAAGAGTTACCTGCCATACCTTGCGGCATAGCTTTGCCACCACCATGCTGGAAAACGGCACCAATATCAGAATGCTGCAGGAACTCATGGGACATGCGGACGTCAAAACCACAGAGCGTTACACCCATGTGATGGACAAAGACATTTCCCGTATCATAAGTCCCCTTGAAGATATGGATATGTAAGTAAAGATTTTCCCGTTTACCAACATTATGAACGAACTCGAAAAATCCGAGATAAAAAAGAAGTGTTTATAAAAGTGCGGTGTTTAATTTGCAATGATGCACCGCACTCGTATCCAATAAATGGCCCAACTCCCCTTCTTTTTTAGGGAAAAACCCCATGCATTTTTCCCAGACCTCTTCATCCTCCATGCAAAAATAGACCCTAACATGGGGGGCATATTCTCGAATGGTATCGATGAGTGTCTTGTACAAATGTATTCTCAATGGTTTGAAATACCGCATCTTATTATCAAGACCCAGGATAAATTCCCCATAGGGGATGGTGGATGAGGGAAATCGTTTTTCAATGATGGATTTGAGGGGGGGCATGAACCTGAAGCTACCGATGCTGATCCAGACGATATTGTCAGGGCTCACATGGGAAAATATGGAATGAACAACCTGTTTATAGTCATCCTCGCATCCTTCATAAATGATCAAAGGATCAAAATGAAAGGCCAACTTATAGCCCTTTGCTTCACAAATTTTCGCGGTTTCAAGCCGTGAAGTCAGGGAGGCCGTCCCTTTTTCTTCGGACCGGATGATCTCAGGGGTATTGACGGACCAGGCCATAACTGTCTTCCCATTGTGATCCAGATCCAGGAGAGAATCCACATTAATGGTTTTGGTCTTAAGTTCCAGAAGACTGTTGGACTGTTTTGCAAAGGTTTCCACTAAAAACTTTGGTCCCTGGCTGATTTTTTCCCAGATTAGGGAATCGGTGTATTCGCCTGTGCCGATGCGATAGATTTTGTTTTCGGAAAAGGTATGTTTCAGGGAGGGGGTCAAGGTATCTTGTCCTGCAAAGTATTGGAGAACCGGGGGGTGGAAATAGGCCTGGAGAATGCAATAGGAACAGTCCATGGTACAAAAGGTGCCGGTGTGTAAAATGGTGTAATCACAACAGGTGTAATGGCTGGTGCCGGGACATTTCCGGATGACGGCCCCCTTGTTTCGGGTGATATACAAGATGGATTTCCCCGCTAATATGGGATCCTTTGCTGAATTGATCGCATCATACACCGGTTGTGAATCGGTCACCATTTCCGGGGTAAGCCCGACCCTTTCTGTCAAATATTGGATTTCATCGTCGTAGGGGAGGTTGGCATCCATGAAAAGCCGGGTGATCTTCATCTTTCTAGAATCTCCTCTAACATAGGATGGGTCGATATCCTGTCAAAACACGCCACCCGGGCTGCATATTCTTCCGGGGTTTTAAATTCAAAGGAACAAGAGTAGGTCATGCTTTCAAAATTATCCGGTACCACAAATTTTATCCCAGGCCCCAGTTTCAGGGAATTGATTTTTTTTTGGATATCCTGTCGTTTTTTTTCAAGGGAAGGAAACCGCCTTTCAACGAGATAGCGTCGCAAAAGGTTACCCTTGTGGCCAAGATCCTTGTTGTCAAGCGTAATTATATCCTGGATCTGTTTTTCCTGGTACAAACTTTGGGGTGTTATGCTTTCCCTTGCTGCAATTTCCAAAAAATTGGCAATGATTTCCATCTGCTTGCTGGCGGATGTTTTTACAAAGGAAAAAAGGGTTACAAAACAATCGGCAAGCTGTGGGGAGCCGCTTACTATCTTTTTGGCGGATTTAATGGACAGCCGGCCGTCATCCATGAGTTCATGCGCCTTTCTGGGTAAGGTGCCAATTTGTTGGAGATCTTTAATATATCCGGCGTTCAACTGGGTATTAAAAATACTCAATGATTTTTTTGCGATGTCCGCGGCGTCCATGGATTGACCCAGGAGCAGAATGCTTCGAATGAGTTCAGCCGGGGTTAATGGCCGGGAGAATGCAGTGTCGGATACGGCACGGATAGCGCAGTCTGTTTTCGAGGCCATGGGAAAGATTTGACATGCAACCTTGCCCCTGTAACCGTTGTGGACCAGGGCCTTTATCCGTTTAAAGCCTGAGATCAGGATATAGGATTCACTCGGTTCCTTTGGTTCCCCCTGGAGCCTGACAAGGGGCAGACCTGTCAGACCGGTCTCTCGTATGGACTGGGCCAGGCCGGTGATATCTCCCGTTTCTCTTGAAATTTGATACCGGGTATCGGTAAGGTCAATTTTATCCAATTGGATATGCAGCACCTGGGGAATATGCAGCACCTGGATCTTTTCGATCAAATCAGACATGTTCACCGGTCAGTCGGGTAAAAATTTCTTTATAGGTATTGGCGGTAGCCTCGATAAGTTCAGAGGGAAGTTTGGGGCCGGGATGTTTTTTGTCCCACCCCGAGGCCGTCAGCCAGTCCCGGATGCCTTGTTTATCAAAACTTTTTTGCCCTCTTCCGGGTTCATAATCACTAAGGGGCCAGAATCGGGAAGAATCCGGGGTCAAAATTTCATCAATGAGGATGATCTCATCGTCCAGCATGCCGAACTCAAATTTGGTATCTGCTATGATGATGCCTTTTTCAAGGGCAAGCTTCGCCCCTTTATTGTAAATGGCAAGGCTTAAATCCCGTAATTTTTCCGCCTTTTCCCGGCCCAGGATATTTATGGTTTTTTCAAAACTGATATTAATATCATGATCCCCGATTTCAGCTTTGCTGGAAGGGGTAAAAAGCGGGGCGACCAGTTTATCCGATTCCTTGAGTCCCTTGGGAAGGGGGATACCGCAAACATGGCCCTCCTTTTGATAGGAACTCCATCCAGACCCGCTGATATATCCCCGGACAATACATTCAACTTCCAGGGGCTGGGCTTTTTTAACCAGCATACTTCTTTTATCCAGATTCTCTTTGTATTTTCTAAATTCTTCGGGATATTCATCCACATTGGTTGTGATGATATGGTTTTTTACAATATCCTTCACCAGGTTAAACCAGAATACGGAGATCTGGTTCAATACCTTTCCCTTGTCCGGGATGGTATCTGGCAGCACCACGTCAAAGGCTGAGAGCCGATCTGTGGTGACCATCAAAAGGGAATCCTTTGTATCAAATATATCCCTTACCTTGCCCTGCCTTACCAATGACAGGTCGTTAAATTCAGTGCTTGGAATAAGTGTCAATTGTCTCTCCTTATCTGTTTCCATTCATTTTTAATAATTTTAATGATTAATATCATAAATTGGGATATTTTTCTATTATAACCCTAAAATTTTTGATTGGGTATTTTATAAAAAGGTGTAAAGGTATATGCTAAGAAAAATTTTATATTGCCACCCGTAAGTTGACTTGACGAGAATGGTAAGATCATAATAATGTAGGAAATATTTTTTATTACAAATAGAGGTGATTGATGAGAAGGATCTTATTTAGTCTGTTTTTTATGATTTTTTGTATTGGGTGTCTTGCCGTATCTGCCAATTCACAACCCCTGTATTCACTCCAGGATCTATGCCGTGAAGCAAATAAAAATGCTGAAAGCATTAAAATAGCGGATGATGACCTTTTTATTGCCCAACAGGAAAAAAAGAGGGCCCTGTCTGTTTTGATCCCAAGGGCGACCCTATACGGAAGCTATCTTAATTACAAAAATGAAGATGCCATGTCCCCGGACTCGAACACCTTGGGAGCAAAGTTGACCCAAACCTTTACCCTTAACGGCCGGGAATTGATTGCCTATGATGTCAGCAAAAAAGGGATTGAAAAGGCAGAATTCTCAAAGGAATCCATCCGGGCCGATTACCTGTTTCAAGTCTCCCAGTCCTATTTTCAGACCTTGAATGCCAAACGCCTGGTGGAAATAGCACAGGCCGATGTGGAACGGCTTCAAACCCATAAAAATTTTGTTCAGGAAAAACTGAGTGTGGGCAATGTCACCAAGACTGCTCTATATCGGGCAGAGGCAGAATTTTCCAGATCTCTTACCGATAAGATTGTGGCTGAAAACACCGTCGGCCAACTCAAGGCAACCCTTGTTCGCCTGACAGGAATTGAAGATGATTTCAGGGTATCGGCAGGCGAGGTTCAAAACATGGATGATTTCACCATCACCCTGGATGAGATTAAAATCCAGGCACTCAAAACCCGGTATGAAATCATGGAAGCAAAAAAGACCGTGGAAATTGCCACCCAGAGCACGAAATATGAGAAGGGGGACTATTGGCCGACCCTTGCCCTGGAAGGCGGGTACAAGGACAAAGAAGTCTCTTATCCTGGCTATGATGGTGAATCGGATAATGCATATATCCAGGCAAACCTTGTCTTTACCCTGTATGACGGCGGCCTCAGAAAAGCACAGGTGAACCAGCGGATGGCCGATGAAAGAAAGGCCAGGCAAGCCTTGTCCCTGGCCGAGAAAAAAATTATTTTTGAATCTAAGGTGTCCTTTCTGGAATTTGAAACCGCAGGCAACGCCCTGAAAAATCTTCAGCATGAATTAAAATCTGCCCAGGAAAATTATAAAGCCGTTGACATGCAGTTTAAATACGGAATGGCCAACAGCATCGACATAATGGATGCCAACACCCTTCTCCTTCAGGCCGAGCGTCGAATCAACAATGCAGAATATACACTGTATCTTTCGATATTAAAGATTTTATATACCAAGGGTGACTTGTTGTCCTATGTGTTGGAAGCCTCCTGATCTTGTCTGATATAGTGTATTCATCATGGCGCGTTCATCAATGAAGCAGGATTCAATTTTTTGGCAAGCATTCCAAAAAAGATTATCCCTTAAACCCTGTTGCGGCAATTGATTCAGCAGTATCTTTAAGGGGCCAAACCCATTGGATAAGGCACTGAATCCTCAATGTTTTTAGGCGGGTTTCCTTGACTAAACACCAGGATTTCAATATTCTTGAGGTATTGTTTTTATTTTCATGGATAAAACCTGTTTCAAAGGAGACATTATGTACGAAATTATTGCAAACCCTGAAGACTATCAAATTGACCACCTCGTAAACGGAACCGGAAACGCAAGCATAGAACTATCCCGAGAAGAACGGAATAACTGGGCAGGGGAAATCATTAATTTTAGTGAAAAACTGACGGATTTTGCCAAAAAATCCAAGGAGCTTGCCAATATTTTTTCATCAAATGATAAAATCTCTGCAACACCGGCATCCCTGAAAACCCTTAAAGTTCAACTTTTTGTGATCAATGATTCATTGAATTCAGCCCTTGCCATAGCCGATAAACTGGAATCAGATATCGTTAAAAAATAGGGTCAAATTTTTGTCCCAGGGTTTTTTGTCTTAAAATATGGTCTGTGAGAACCAGCGCCAGCATGGATTCACAGACCATATTTATTCTGGGAATGGCGCAAATGTCATGACGTCCCTTGGTGGAAATCAAAGTGGGAACGCCTTTATCCGTCAAGGTGTTCTGGGGTTTTGAGATGGAAGGGATGGGTTTTACATGAACCCGAACAACAATCTCATCTCCATTGGAAATACCCGCCAATATCCCCCCACAATGATTGCTGGCAAATCCTTTGAGGGTTAACGGGTCATTGTTCTCAAAGCCGGTCATTTCAGAGGCCAGAATACCCGCACCGATTTCAACGGCTTTAACAGCGCCAATGCTCATCATTGCCTTAGCAATATCGGCATCCAGCTTGTCAAAAACCGGGTCCCCGATACCCGCCGGAACGTTCACAGCCTTTATCTCAACAATGCCGCCAAGGGAATCTCCCTGGCTTTTGACTAGTTCTATTCTTTTTTCCATCCTTTTGGCAGCTTCCATGTCCGGGCATTTAAAGGGATTTTTTTCAATGGCATCTGCATCAAAGGTCTTGGCATTGATACCTCCTAACCCAATGGTGTAGCTTTGAATCTTAATCTGATAGGGATCGAGAACAAGCTTTGCAACCGCACCGGCAGCAACCCTTGCCGCTGTTTCCCGGGCAGATGCCCTCCCCCCCCCCCTGTAATCCCGGATACCAAATTTTTGGTGGTAGGTATAGTCCCCATGGCCTGGACGAAAGATGGATGCAATATCGGTATAGGACCTGGATTTGGCATCCTTGTTTTCAATCATGATCATGATGGGAGTGCCCGTGGTTTTCCCCTCAAATGTTCCCGAAAGGATGAGGGGAACATCGGGTTCCTTTCGCTTAGTGGAGGCAGGTCCCTGTCCGGGTTTCCTTTTATCCAAGGACGCCTGGATCATGGCTTGACTGATGGGAAGCCCGGGAGGACATCCCTGGATCACGACCCCAATGGCAGGGCCGTGGGATTCTCCAAAGGTGGTAATCTGGAATGCTTTGCCAAAACTACTGCCTGACATGGGCGATTCTCCTTTTGATAATGGATGCTGCTTGGGTGGGTGAATGGGTGCTGGTATCGATTTGTATCTGGCCCAATTCCCGGTACAAAGACGTGCGAATATCTAAAATTTTCTGGGTCTCCCGGGATAAGGATCCTTGTGTAAACCTAGGTCTTGATTCATAATTTTTGACATCGGCAAGGAGTCGCGCAACGATGGTGGCACTATCTGCATACAGCCAGGCACAAATCCCGTGGGTTTGAATAAATCTGCGATTTTCCGGATCCAATATTATCCCCCCGCCTGTGGCAATGATACTATTGGAAAGGCAAGTATCCAAAAGGACCTGCCTTTCCTTGAGCCTGAAATAATCCCATCCCCTTTGGTTGACCATCTCTTCTATGGTGGTCTTACACTTTTCTTCAATAATCTTGTCTGTATCAAAAAAAGATGCGCCCATAAGAGCTGCCAGCAGCTTTCCTGTGGTGCTTTTTCCAGTGCACCGGTATCCGACAAGGTATAGGGGTTTTATGGTTTCCATTGGTTTATAGGGATCCTAAAAACATAATATTATAAAGCGTCAAAGATATTCCAAAATCCTGGAAATGATTTTTCCACACACGCCGGATTCTCTATTTCCATGCCTTCGACAACAAGTCCTGCAACGGAAAAGGCCATGGCGATTCTATGGTCGTTAAAGGTTTCAATGAAAGCCCCCTTTGGTGTACCGCCCGTAATTTCAAGCCAGTCGTCCCCCTGGGTGACCCCTATTCCCATTTTTATTAATTGGGAAAAAACAGCTGCAATGCGATCACATTCTTTTACCCGCAAATGGCCAATATTTGAGATCCGGGTTGTTCCCTTTGCAAAGGCTGCCACCACTGCTATGGCAGGAACCGCATCGGGTGTGTCGGACATGTCCACGTCTATGCCTTTGAGAAAGGCTCCCTTGACCGCCACACTATTTTTTTTAATATTAAGGGAACAGCCCATCTGTTCAAGAATGTGAATCTGTTTTAAATCCCCTTGAAGCGAATCTTTCTGGATATTATCCACCCCGATTTCTTTGCCGGTGACAGCCCCTGCAGCCCAGAAATACCCGGCATTGGAAAGGTCGGGCTCCACCACATACTCACCTGGAACATAAATTTGATTTCCCGGAACCTGATATTCAAGGTCACTGATTCGATTTACCTTTACATTAAATTGGTTCATCACATCAATGGTTAAATCAATATAGGGAACAGAAACCGGCAAGCCGGGTAGAAAAATGGTCAGGCCCTTTTCCATCAATGCCCCCATCATGAGCAAAGAAGATAAATACTGGCTGCTTTTGGAACAATCAATAGTGGTGATGCCGCCTTTTCTGCCAAGCCCCTTGATGGTGACGGGGGGAGTTCCCCCTGAATTAATCGATTTTGCCTCCACCTGAAGCGTGTTGAGTGCATCCAGCAACTCAATCATGGGCCGCTCACACATCCTTTTATCCCCGGTCAGGGTGTACCGGGTCTGTCCAAGGGCTACAATACCTGCTAAAAGGCGCATGGAGGTACCTGAATTGCCCAGAAATATGGGGGCTTCGTGGGGAGTGGGCTGGCCATTAAATCCTTGTACCGCAACAAGGTCGGATTCCAACTCTTTGATGCTGGCCCCCATGGCACAAAGAGCCGTTGCTGTCAGGGAAAGGTCCTGACTTTCCAACAGGTTTCTAATTTTTGAAGACCCCTTTGAAAGGGCGGCACAAATCATCATTCTATGGGAAATGCTTTTAGATCCCGGCACCTGAACAATTTGATCCATGATTTGTCTTGATTTTATCTGTCTTGATTTTATCTGTCTTGATTTTATCTGTCTTGATTTTATCTGTTTGGATTGTATTGGGTCTGTTAATTCCATTGGGGCTTATTCCTTGGGGGCTTTTGTTAAAAGGTTTCTGCTTTTAGCGTTGATTCTTTAATACAGCATCTCTCATGATCTTTGTATCTGGTTTGAGCCCGGTCCACAATTCAAACTGGGCCGCTGCCTGGGCCACAAACATGGACAGCCCGTCAATGGTTTTGCACCCTTTTTCCCTGGCAATGGACAGCAATCTTGTGTTCAAAGGGGTATAGACCACATCCATCACCACCATGCCTGGGATTAAGTTGCGGGCTGGAAAGGGTAGGGCATTCACCTGAAGGGGATACATGCCGCAGCTTGTGGTGTTGATCACGACATTTGCCGCAATGGTGTTCATCTGGTTCTGGCAGATGAATTGTCCCTTGACTTCAGCCGCCAGGGCAGCTCCTTTTCCCTCAGATCGGTTGGTTATAATAATGTGTCCCCCCTGTTTTGCTATTCCATGGGCCACGGCTTTTCCAGCCCCCCCTGCCCCGATGATACAAATGGTTTTGCCTTGTATCCCATGGACGATTAAAGGGGCTATCGCCGCATCACAGTCTGTGTTATATCCCACAAGGTGCCCGGCCTTGTTCACCACTGTATTTACGGCCCCTATTTCCAGGGCCAGGGGATCGACCTCGTCCAGATAGTGTATAATGGTTTCCTTGAAGGGAATGGTAACAGAGGCTCCTTTTATCCCAAGGGTTCGCATGGACATGACGGCAGTTTTAATATCAGGGGGCTCAAATGCCAGATACACGGCATCAATTTTATTATTTTTAAAGCTGATGTTATGCACCAGGGGGCTTTGGGAGTGGGATACGGGATTTCCCATTACACAATAAAGATCTGTGGATGCAGAGATCATATTTCTAGAGGTCCTCTTTGACATATACAGGATAGGAACCCAGCACTTTCAGGGTAAGAGAGGTTGCCCTTATCTGTTCAATGGTTTTTGCCACATGGCTGTCTTCAACATGACCTTCAATATCAAGGAAGAAATAATAGCTCCAGTTCTGATCCCGGGTGGGCCTGGATTCGAGTTTGAGCATGTTGAGCCCGGCCTTGTTAACGGGCTCAAGGGCTTTAAACAGGGCGCCGGGAACATGGGAAGTGGCAAACATGATAGAGGTCTTGTCTTGCCCTGTTTTTTCAGGCAATTGCTTGCCTAGGACCAAAAACCGAGTGACATTTCCGGAATAATCTTCGATTTTTGATTCCACTGGCAGCAATTCATAAAAATGGGCAGCCTTCCGGCTGGCAATGGCAGCCACTTCAATGTTCTTGGATGCCATGAGGGCGGCTTTGGAGGTGGAACTAGTTTCCAGGACTTCCACCTGGGGAAATTTTTTTTTCAGCCATCCTTTGCATTGGGCAATAGCCTGGGGATGGGAGTAAATGGTTTTCACATCACGCGCTTCCCCTGTTATGGACAATAAAGCATGGGAAACCGGCTCATAGTGTTCAGCACAGATATTTAAGTCAAAATCGGTAAACAGGTCCAGGGTGTGATTTACAGCCCCTTCAATGGAGTTTTCAACGGGTACCACCCCAAAATGACTTTCATTTTTTTCAACCTCCCTGAAGATGTCAAACAGGCTGGGCTGTTCAATAAATTTGCCGGAATGCTTAAAATGGTTCAAGCTTGCAATATGGGTATAGCTGGCCTTTGGTCCAAGATAGGAAATGGTTTTGGGTTTCTGAATTTCCCGGGTGGCGGTGATGATTACGTTGAATATGTATTGCAATAGGTCTCGGTTGGCAGGTCCTTTATTCATTTTCCAGATTTTTTCAATGACCTTTCTTTCCCGGGACCGATCCAGAATCTGGCTTCCTTTTTTTTTTTTAACGGCACCTACTTGTTTTCCAATGGACAGCCGTTGATTGATCAGTTCCAAAATCTGGGAATCAATTTGGTCTATCTCATCTCTGAGGGGTGCAAGTACTTTTTCCTGGGGATCATATTTTTGGGGATCTTTTTCCATGGGGGTCGTCATCCTTTTGTAATAAACCTTGGTGCAAAATAAAAAAAACCGCATCAGGTCTTGCCTGCTGCAGTTTTTAAAGCGTGTTCAATTATTATTGTAAATGATCAGCTCACCACAAACAGAACGGGGTTATTCATTGTTTATAATAAATGTTTGAATCCTGTTGCCGTCCATATCCTTGACTGTGATGGTCCATTTATCTATTTCTATGGATTCACCGGGTTTGGGAATTCTCTCAATCTCTTCAAGAAAAAACCCGGAAAATGTGTCATAATTGCTTGACTCGGGGATGGAGATCCCTATTTCCTTATTCAGGTCATCAATATCAATCTTGCCGGACACCAGCCATTTGTTTTCTTTGAGTTTAACAATATCGGGTACCATGCGGTCGGTTTCATCAACAATCTCTCCAATAATCTCTTCGACCACGTCTTCCAGGGTCACGATTCCCGCGACCCCACCATGTTCGTCCACCACCACGGCCATGTGGCTTTTCTTCACCTTGAAGTCCTTGAGCAGGGAATCGAGTTTTTTTGATTCCGGTATAAAATAGGGAATTTTCATGATTTTTTTAATATCCAGGGAGGCAGTGGCATTTTCTTTTGAAAGCATCTGGAAGCTTGCAAACAGATCTTTGAGGTGGAGGATACCGATGATATTGTCAATATAGTCTTCGATGACCGGTATTCTTGAAAACCCGGTTTTCAAGGTCTCCTGGATATCAAACTCATCGGATACATCAATGACAAACATATCGGCTCTGGGGGTCATAATTTCCGAGCAGGAGGTGTCATCAAATTCAAAAATATTGGAAATATATTCTTTTTCCTCTTCCTTTATCTCCCCTTCTTCCTCAACCACTTCCACCATGGTCATGAGTTCATCTTCAGTGACAGCATCCTGACCATTGTCATTGGCCCCATGGAGCCTGGGAATAAAATTTAAAGCAAAGATCAAAGGCCAGAACAATTTGGAGAGCCAGTACAAGGGAAAAATCACCCCCCTTGCCACCAGAATATTGTTGTGATTGGCAAAGGATTTGGGAAAAATTTCTCCGAATATCAGAATCAAAAGGGTCATAATGCCCGTGGCAATTCCGACAGCATTGGATTTGAAATGGGAAATAGCCAGGGCAGTAGCAAGAGCGGATGCACCGATATTTACCAAATTATTTCCTATGAGAATGGTTGTCAACAGGGTATGGGAGTCTGCTTTCATTTCCATGATTAATTGACCGGTCTTTGAACCGTCTTTGGCAATATGCAGGGCCTTAACTTTTGAGATGGAAAAAAGAGCCGTCTCCGATGATGAAAAAAAACCCGACAGAAAAAGGCATATAACCAGTAGCGTCACTTCAAACGTCATTACAATTCCTCAAATTATTCACCCGATTGTCCTTCCTATGGGTGATATTACTCTAATAATTTTTTAGGGTGTTTGTCAAATTTCTTATTTAATAGGGCGTTTAACCAGATCAAGGGCAATTCGGGCCGCTCTTTTTGAAGCACCCGGTGCACCGAGAAGTTTTCTCACCACTAAAAGTTGATTTTCATGGTCCCCCAGGTTTTTCAACATAAAAAATGCCCTTTGGCTTATTTTTTCGGGGGTGGCATCGTTTTGAAGCAGTTCCGGCATCACTTCCCTGCCTGCGATCAAGTTGGCAAGACCCGCATATTTAACCTTCACCAAAAGTTTGGCAATTTTGTGACTTATGGTAGACATTTTATAAATAATAATGGTCGGCAGGCAACAGAGCGCAGCTTCCAGGGTGACGGTACCAGACGCTGCAATCAACAGGTCAGATCTTTTGAAAATTTCCATGGGTCTGCCCTGGATAACCTCAAACAGACCGGTGTGATGATAGGGGGATAAAATTTTATCTATTAGTTCTGAATGGAGGCTGGAAGCTGCTGAAATCAAAAATCGAGACTTCTTTTTTGTGCCGTTTATTTTTAAGGCCGCTTTGAGCATAATATCCAGCAGGTTTGTGATTTCCGCTCGCCTTGATCCTGGGAGCAATCCTATCACCGGTCCTTTGGGTTCCTTTTGGTCAAGGCACGCGCCATTCCCAGATTCCATAAGACCAGACCCTATAAGAGAGGGCGGCCCCGTTAAAAAAGATCTCGTGTAGAAGGGTTTGGCAAGATGCTCGGGATAATCATCCATCAAAGGGTTGCCCACGTAGGTAGAGGGGATTTTTGCCTTTTTATACAATTTTTCTTCAAAGGGAAATATCAGGGCTGCATGGTCTACGTATAATTTGATTTGCTTGAGTCTTGATTCTTTCCATGCCCAGACCTTGGGGGTAATATAATAAAATATGGGGATATCAAATTTTTGTTTTACATATTGGGCCGCCCTGAGGTTGAACCCGGGATAATCGATAAGAATGATAATGTCTGGTGGATGGGTTCTTAGTCTGGACTTAAAGGTGTCAAAGGCCTGTTTGATATGTTTAAACTGGAAGATAACCTCTGTGAGCCCCATGGCAGACAAACGTTCAATGGGAAAGAAAATATCAACCTGTGCCGCTCGCATGCAGGGTCCGCCAATGCCTGAAATATCCAAACAACGGTCCATCCTCTGCATGGACCGGATAAGGGAACCCGCGTGGAAATCTCCCGAGGGTTCCCCGGTCAGAACCATTATGCGGCGTTGTTTACTGGCGGAATCAATGGGATTCTTCATGGGATATCTTCATCTGTTAATGCAATAATTGAGATGCCATGGTGATCGGCAAGCCGGATCATCTCTTCTCGATCAAAAGCAATGGATAAATTTGCCTCAAGGACCAGTACGGTAGCTCCTGATTCCACCATGGTCTGGATGGTGGCACAACCTGAAGAGGGTAGATCGAACCTTAGGTCCTGACCTGGTTTGGAAAGTTTAACAACCACGGCACCAGCGCCGGTGGCAAGACCGGCGCCCCTTTGGATGGTGGCATCTGTTCCGTCAATGGCTTCAACGGCCAGAATGGTGCCATTGCTGATTACAATGCATTGCCCGATATCCAGTTTTCCGATTTCCTTGGCAAGTTTCCATCCCTGGTAAATATCTTTTTTTTCAGCTTTATCCGGTTTTCGTTTTGTCCAGCATCCCTTTCTACTGATCAGTTCTGGCAAAAGAAAGGTAGAAGGTTTGATGTGGATGCCTTCCTTTAATAAAAGATTGGCAAAGGAAGAAAGAATGGTGTCATCATGGGTCCGGCTTGTTCTGGCAATAAAGGCCAGTGCTTTTAAGTCCGGACGTATATCCTTGAAAATATTGGTTTTTGAAATAGTGCCCAGCATGACTGCCTGGGAAATACCATGGCTTTTAAAATACTTGACCAGCTTTGATACCTGACCCAGATAAAGCCATTTAAAATGGGTTACCTGGTCGGCTAAATCCTTGTCTGTTTCTGAATTAAATCCTACTGCCACCACATCATATCCCTTTTGGATGGCGCGTTGTGTAAAAAGCAAAGGAAACTGACCGCCACCGGCAATGAGTCCTATTTTCATTTTTTTACCTGGTGACCCCCCGGTTGGATTCAATGATAAAATTCATGAAAGTTTTTACTTCAGGAATGAGTTCTACCTCAGCTTTTACCCGTTCCGATGCCTGTTTTACGGTCAGGCCAATTCTAAAAAAGATTCTATAAGCTTTTTTCAATTGCTGGAGGGTTGATTTTTCAAAGTTATGTCGTTTTAGCCCCACATTGTTAAGACCATGGAGGGATGCCCGGTCCCCTGCGGCAATAACAAAGGGGGGAATATCTTTTACAACGGCTGATTTGCCGCCAATATAGGCATAGTTCCCAATATGGACAAATTGGTGGATAGCCACAAGACCGCCTATGGTGGCATAATCACCGATTTCTATATGGCCGGCAAGGGTCGAGTTGTTGGCCAGAATCACCCCTTTGCCGGTTTTACAGTCATGGGCAATATGGGTATAGGCCATTAAATAGTTTTCTTCCCCCACTTCGGTGATACCGCCGCCAAATTCCGTTCCCTTATTTATGGTGACAAATTCCCTTATGATGGACCCTCTGCCAATCTTCAGATCGGTTTTTTCCCCGTGAAATTTCAAATCCTGGGGGGCTCCCCCAATGGAGGCATATTGAAAAATCTGACAGTCCGATCCTATGGTGACATCTTCTTCAATAGTGGTATAGGGGCCGATGGTGGTACCTGAACCGATATAGACATTGGCTTTAACAATGGCAAAAGGACCAATGGTAACATTGGTATCAATCTGGGCCGATGAATCAATAATTGCACTTGGGTGGATCACGAGTTACTCCTGTTCTGATTTATTTTCCAAATTTTTTAATCTTTTTTCAAAGGAAAACAATTTTTTTCTTATTTCCGGTAACCTAGGGATAATGTTTACAACTTTAAGCCAGGTTTTATGGGCCATGTGGGGTATACCCGAGACAATCTGGTTTGCAGTAACATCTTTTGAGACCCCGGCATAGGGACCCACAATTACAGAATCCCCGATGGTCAGATGACCGGAAATTCCGGCTTTTCCGGCAATAATGACATTTTTCCCAATGCGGGTGCTTCCGGCAATTCCCACCTGGGCCACCACCAGGGTGTTGTCACCTATTTTCACATTATGAGCGATGTGGACCAAATTGTCTGTCTTAACGCCATTTCCCAGACGGGTGACCCCTAGGGTACCTCTGTCGATAGTGTTACAGGCACCGATTTCCACATGGTTGCCCATGCTTACATGGCCGGTATGGATAAGTTTTTTATGGGTTCCTGCATTCTGGGCAAACCCAAAGCCGTCTGACCCGATGACGGATCCTGGATGAATAATCCCATGGTGTCCAAGAACAGTCCCCTCCATCAGGGTCACATTGGGTTTGATCACGGTGTGATCCCCTATTGTGCAGCCATCGGCAATGGTGACATTGGCCATGATATGGACATGGTTTCCAATTGTCACATTGTCACCCACCACCACATTGGCCTCTATCCGAGTGCCTTGACCGGACGTTGAGTTATTACCGATAATGGCAGATGGATGAATCGTGGGTACAAGGGATTTTTCCGGATAAAAGGATTCCACTACTTTGAAAAAAGATAATTTAGGATTCCCGGTTTTTAAAAGGATACAGGGAAAAATCCCGGGATCCAAAGAAAATGAATCCGGTACGATAACAGCTCCTGCTCGGGTCTGATCAATCCGGGATAAAAAGATTGGGTCACAGGCAAAGGTCAAATCATGGGGACCGGCGTCATCAAATGATGACACTCCCCTGATTTCAAACCCCGGATCTCCTGTCACCCTGGCCGGAATAATTTTTATAATGTCACTGATACTAAATTTCATTGAAGCTATTTCATTGCCTATTCTTTTTTTGCAGCCTTGGCATTGTATTTTGTAATTAACGTATCGGTAATATCAACCTTGGACGGCATGTAGATGACGCCGGCAGTCTTTCGTTCAATGATCAGTAAAAAACCGTCTTGTTTGCCCATGTCATTGGCAATTTTGAAGACATCTTTTTGCATCTTGTTGATGAGTTCAATTTCAATACGTCTTAACTCTTTGGTATAATCTTCCTGCATTTTTTTAAAGTCATTGACTCGGATTCGAAATTCCCGTTCCTTTTCTCTTTTTTTCTCCGGGCTTAACACAAGGGCTTCCCTTTCAAACGCCTTGGATATGGCATCCAGGGAATCTTTTTCCTTTTTTAGCTTGCCTTGGAATTCTTCCCCTTTTTTTCTCAGGTCCTTCTGGGTCAGTTTTCCGGCACTGGATTCTTTAAGGACTCGTTCAAAATCCACCACCCCAATTTTTGCCACATCTGCGGCAAATGCCAGGGGCGTAAGTCCAGCAACAAATGCCAGTGTGATGATTGCAATTAAAATTCGTTTCATGCTTACCCCCAAATTTGTGTGTGTTAATAAAAATAATTAGAAAAATGCGCCTATTGAAAAATCAAATTGTCCATCCCCTGTTTCGTTTCTAAAGTTTCCGCCAGCAGCGCCGTCTAGAACAATTCCATAGGCCAACCGAATGGGTCCCATGGGAGAATTCCAGCGAAGTTCAAAACCTGCAGTGGAATATTGGTCCAGAAGATCAATATTCTGGTCGGATCCGTATACATCCCCCCGATCATAAAAGAGTACCCCTGCCACCCCCATATCTTCTTGAATGGGAAAAATCAATTCAAAATTAAACAGGACAGATTTTTCTCCGCCCCTTTGAATAGCACTTCCCTTTGAAGTATCATTTATATCGTATTGAGAAAATCCCCTGATGGAATTAATACCACCCAGGTAGAACCTTTCCCAGTCAATGTCCGGGTTGCCATCGGTCCTGTCGTCCAGATACCCTAGTTTGGCGTGGGCAGCCCCTGTAAATTTCCAGAAAAGCGGCCAAAACAGTCCCGACTCCAATTGGTATTTGGTAAAATTGATCTCACCGCCTACAAATTCACCAGCATACTGGATGGAAAATTTATGGATGGCCCCATGGGTGGGCAAAAAATAGTGATCCCGAGAATCATAGGAGATAAAGGGTTTGATGCTGGAGGTTAAATAATTTCCCTTTGTTACACTTGTATAGCCTGAATCAACATTGGAAATATCAAAATCTTCAATATTATATTCGATGCCAATGGTCGTGTAATCCCAAAACTGTCTGAATCCTGCCCTTAGGGTAAGCCCTAAAGCGTCCTTGTCATAGTAGTCGTATTCTTTTTCCCACTTGTAAATGTCGGTTCCGGCAGATATGGGCATATCAAGGAACCAGGGTTCGGTGAAGCCTATGTTGTAAAGAGCCGTTTCCGAGGATATTTTTGCCAGGAATTTGAGGTTCTGGCCTTTACCAAACAGGTTTCTCTCTTCCAAGGAAACCTGTCCGTAGGGACCATCATCACTGCTGAAACCACCCCCAAAGGAAAAGTTTCCCGTGGCCTTTTCCTCCACCTTTACCGTAAGGTTTCGCTGGTTGGGCTTATCCGTCATCACTGGTTTAATATCAACATTCTGGAAATATTCTTTTACCCCCAGATTCCGGTGGCTTCTTTGGATGCCGGCCATGCTGAAACGCCCCTGCTCCTGGACCGCCATTTCCCGACGGATAACCTTGTCCCGGGTTTTTGAATTGCCGGTGATAATAATTCGATTAAAATATACCAATTCCCCCTTGGCAATTTTAAATGAAATATTAACCGTATTGTTTTTTTCATCTTTGTTAATTAAAGGCGCCACATTTACATTGGCATATCCCTGGTTTGAATACAAGTCGGTCAGGGCCAGCAAATCCTTTCGGATGAGTTCCCGGTTGTAGAGATCTGATTGAGTTGATACCATCCCCCCAATCAAGGCTTCTTTGGTGGTGAGAATATCCCCTGTTATGTCAATGGTTCCTATTTTATACTGATTGCCTTCATCAATTTTAAAGTTGATGTCGATACTCTTTTCAGTCAGGGATACTTGGGCATCAGAGACTTTTACATCAATAAACCCATTGTTTTTATACAAGGATTCAATGCGGATGACATCATTGTCAAGTTCGGTTTCCTTTAGATCTCCAGACGAGGTGATAATGGACCAAAAGCCTCGTTCCTGTGTTTTCATCACATCTTTTATATCGTCGTCATCAAAATGTTGATTTCCGTCAAAAGAGATGGATTCAATTTTGATTTTTTTACCCTCGTCGATGCTGAAGACGATGTCAGCCTGATCATTTTTGAGTGATTTTATTTCATATTTTATCGTACAATTATGATAATTTTTTTCTGTATACAGCCGTTTTATTTTTTCCACATCATTGTTTATCTTGTAGATATTTAAGATGGAGCCAGTGGTGGTGTCCACTACCTCAAACAATTCTTCATCCTTATACACATCATTGTCTTTAAAATTAATATTTCGAACACTTGGTTTTTCTGTTACCTCGAAAATAATCTCAACCCCTCGATCCAGTTTTTTCTTTTCAACTATCACATTGTCGAAAAAACCCATTTTATAAATAAGGGCAAGATCCTCGGACAGGGTTTCAGGATTTAAGATTTCTCCTGGTTTGGAGGTCACCACCCGTGAAATAGCGTCTGCTTCGACTCGTTTGTTCCCCTTAACGGAAATACTGGAGATTATTTTTTTTTGAAAAAGTTCTCCTGTGATCTCTTTTCCCAGTTCTGTTGCAGCTGAATAAAGGGTTTCAATACTTTGGGCCTGGGAGAAAAAGGTCACGGGGGGCTGTTTTTCATAAATATTGCGCATCTGGGCGTCAAGACTAAGCCGCTGTCCTGCAATAAAAATAGTCCCCGTTATAATTCTATCAACACCCAGCTTTATCCCTTCTTGCCTAAATTGTGAATAGGTCCACGCTTCCTTATCAGAAAAATCCTTCATAAAGACAACTTTGGCGCCATCCTTCTCAAGTTTTTCCTTGAGCATTGACGCAAGGGTTTCGCTTATTTTTCTATTTGTCGGGTCGTCGGTTAAATCATTGCTTTGGCTAACTTGAATCGAAAAAGGGAAAATAGCCACAGAGATCTGCTGCCCGGCTGATAAATTACTGATCAGAAATAGATAAACAATACAGGTTAATATTAAGGCTTGTTTCATCATTTTATTTTTCACCATTTTATTTTTCACCATTTTATTTTTCACCATTTTATTTGCCCTAAGCTTTTCCAAAAGGGGTCCCTTTTAAATTCATACCGAAACGATTTCTCCTCGATGAAGGGTAACCGTTCTTTCCATCATTTTGGCAAAGTTGTTGTTGTGGGTGACGACAATAACCGTCATGTTAAGCTCCTTATTAAGATCACTTAACAAGGCATGGACACTGTCAGAGTTTTTTTGGTCCAGATTTCCCGTGGGTTCGTCGGCAAGGAGCAACGCAGGTTTCATGACAAGGGCCCTTGCGATGGCGACCCGTTGCTGTTCCCCTCCGGAGAGGTCCTCAACCCGTTGGGTGCGCTGGGAATCAAGCCCGACTTTTTCAAGCAATTTTATCGCTTGTTTTTTAATGAATTTTTTATCCATCCTGGCAATCAATCCGGGGATAATAACATTTTCCATGGCGGTAAATCCCTGAAGCAGATAATGAAACTGGAATACAAATCCAATCTGTTCGTTCCTGAATCGGGCCAGTCGTTCATCATTAAGGGCAAAAAGATCCTGGCCTTGGTATAAAAGCCTGCCGGTTTCCGGTTTATCAAGGGTGCCGATAATGTTGAGCAGGGTTGATTTTCCAATACCCGAAGGCCCGACCACAGCGATGGTCTCGCCACGATAAATCTGGAAATTGGTTTCCTTGAGAATCTCTAGTGTGGCAGTTTTGCTGGTAAACTGCTTGCTGACGCCTTCAAGGCTGATTAAAGAATCACCCTTATCCATAGCGAATGGCCTCGACCGGATCCATTTTGGATGCCTTATAGGAAGGATACAAGGTGGAGAGAAAGCAGATAAGAATGGCAGAACCTGAAATAATCAACACATCCATGTACTCCAATTGTACCGGCAATGTTGAGAAAGGGTAGGCGTCAGGAAGCTGGATAAAATCGTATTTTTTTAAAAAAAAGCAGACAATCACCCCGAAAAGAGTTCCAAGAAACGTTCCAAAAACACCGATGATCATTCCCTTGATGATAAAAATACGTCGGATAATGGTATGGGTGGCCCCCATGGCCTTGAGCACGGCAATATCTTTTGATTTTTCCATGACCATCATGATCAATGCGCTGGCAATATTAAAGGCTGCCACCAGTATGATCAGGGTTAAAATAATGAACATGGCGGTTTTTTCAAGCTTTAAAGCAGAGAAAAGACTTTGGTTAATATCCATCCAGTCCCGAACATAAAAAGGATATTCAATAAAATTAAAATACTCTTCCCGGATCTGCTTCACTTTAAAGACATCATCCACCCAGATGCCGATAGCGGAAATCTTATCCTTGGAAGAGACAAGCTGCTGTGCCTGGCCCAGGTGAACATAGGCCAACATACTGTCGTATTCGGAATTGCCGGATTCAAAAGTTTCCTTCACAACAAATCGTTTCATGGACGGGATCTGACCTATGGGGGATATGAAACTTTTTGGAGACATCAAGATAACCTTGTCTCCCTTAATCACCCCCACGGAGTTTGCCAGTTCTTTTCCCAGAATAATGCCCGGTAGCGTCAAGGTTTTAGCAGCTATTTTAGCAGCTGTTTTAAGACCTGTTTTAGGATGGGGGCCCAGTGCCTCTTCAAGCTGAGCAGGGGTAAATCCCTTGATCAGAGGAGATCCATTTTCCGGGGTGATACCCCTCACCATGACACCGGCGAAGGAATGGGATGTCCGTATCATGGCCTGACCAAAAAGAATGGGAGATACTTCTTTGATATGGGGGTTATCCCTAAGAGAGGCCACCAAAGGTCCATAGTTGTCATAATTGCCCTTGTAATTCATTACCAGGATATGGGGCTCAAGACCCAGGATCTGTTTTCTGAATTGGTTTTCAGCTCCGCTCATAACTGCTATAACCACCACAAGTGCCATTACGCCAACCATGACGCCAGCCACGGCAAGAAAGGTAATAAGGGAAATAAATCCCTCTTTTCTTTTGGCCCTCAGGTATTTTCCTGCTATGAAAAATTCAACAGCCATCTAATTTTAAGAATTCTGTTTCATATGGGGGAAAAGAATCACTTCTCTGATGGAGGCTGAATCGGTTAACAGCATGACCAGACGGTCAATGCCGATACCTTCACCAGCGGTTGGCGGCATGCCGTACTCAAGGGCCTCAACATATTCTGAATCCATCATATGGGCCTCAGGATTTCCTTCATCTCGCTGACGGGCCTGCATCATGAACCTTTCATACTGGTCTTGGGGGTCATTAATCTCAGAAAATCCATTGGCAATTTCCCTTCCGGCAATAAAGAGCTCAAATCGGTCGGTCAGTTCAGGATCGGTATCGGATTTTCTGGAAAGGGGGGATACTTCAACGGGATATCCCGTGATAAATGTGGGTTGAATCAGCTTGGGTTCAACCAGGGTATCAAAAAGTTTGGTAATGATTTTTCCAAGACGGTCTCGTTTAGTGATGGGAATCTTTTTTTCCTCTGCAAATTTTAAAAGGGCCACGGGGTCATTGAGAATGGCCGGATCAATGCCGCCAATGGTTGCGAGGGACTCAATCATGGGAATTCGTTTCCATCCCTTTGAAAAGTCAATGGTCTCTCCCTGATAATTAATTTGGGATGTTGGGTGAACCTGTCGAACAATGGATTCGAACATCTCTTCGGTGAGATCCATGAGATCTTCATAATTGGCATAGGCCTGGTAAAATTCCACCATGGTAAATTCGGGATTATGCCGGGTGGAAACCCCTTCATTCCGAAAATTTCGATTAATTTCAAATACTCGTTCAAACCCGCCAACCACCAGACGTTTCAGATAAAGTTCCGGTGCGATCCGCAAAAACAGCTCCATTCCCAGTGCATTGTGCCAGGTCTTAAAGGGAGTCGCTTCTGCACCCCCGGCCAGGGGCTGCATCATGGGGGTTTCCACCTCCATGAATCCTTTATCTTCAAAAAATCTGCGCATGGCTGCCACGATCAGGCTTCTTTTCAGAAAAATATCCCGGGAGCCTTCATTCATGAGCAAATCCAGGTAGCGCTGGCGGTATCTTTTTTCAGGATCCTTTATGCCATGAAATTTTTCAGGAAGGGGCCGGACCGCCTTGGACAACAGCCGAAAATTTGTGACAAGCAGCGTCCATTCTCCGGTTCGTGTCTGGAACAAGGGTCCTGTAACGCCTATAAAATCACCAATATCTAGTCGTTTAAACATGGTATAGATCGTATCTCCCACCTTGTCTTTCTGGATATAGGCCTGCATTTGGTCAGACCCGTCCTTGAACCGAATAAAGGATGATTTTCCCATTTTATTAATGGCCATCATTCTGCCGGCCAGGCAAAATTGTCTGCCTTTCTCGCCCAGAGTGTCCGGTTCTTCAAGGATAACCTTTTTTACCCCGGACACCGAATCAGAGGGTTTAAAATCATTGGGATAAAGGGAAACACCGCTTTCCCTTAACTCATTTATTTTTTCTTTTCGAACCTGCAACAGCTTGCTTGTTTTATCCATAACCTCAATACTTTTATTTAATTACTTTTATTCAATTATTAACGTTCAATCAGGTTCAAACTCTTTTGTTACAATGACCCGATATAAAATTTTATACCAAAACATAAGTAACTATCCTGATTTGCCTTGAATTGTCAAGATTTTGTTCTGCTCTTAATTTTTGTCAGGGGCTGTTAAGGGGGAGGGTATTTTTAAAAACGATTGTAAAAAGGGTGCCTTTATCAGGGATAGACTCAAAATCGATCATCCCGTCATAGGTGTCAATAATGCGGTGAATTATAGAGAGTCCCAGGCCGGTTCCATCGGGTTTTGTGGTATAAAAAGGATCAAAAATATGCTTGGCTTTTTCAGGATCGATGCCAGTACCGTTGTCCCGGATGGTCAGATAGATCCGTTTGTTTCTCGGTGAACCCAGGCCAATAATAATTTTACCTTTAGCGTCAATGGATTCAGCTGCATTTTTAATGAGGTTCCACAAAATTTGTTTCAAGTGATCTGGATCAATGGTTACAAAAAGATTTTTTTCCAGTTTTGTATCAATTTGGAGTTTTCTCGTCCCAGGTGTGTTTAAAAACAGAGTCACCACATCTTCAATGGCCCTTGTCATGTCTACCTGGCTTGCATTTACTTTGCTGGGTTTTGCAAACAGCCCAATGTCGTTGGTAATCTGTTTTAAGCGCTGGGTTTCCCTTAAAATGATGTGCATGAGTTTATCTTCATGGGATCCGGGACGGGCATCTTCTTTGAGAAGTTGTATGGAACCCGATAAAGATGCCAGGGGGTTTTTAATCTCATGGGCAATACCGGATATCATCTCATCCATGGCGGACATTTTTTCCACTCGTTTGAGGTGTTCCTGGGTTATTCTCAAATCTTTTCTGGCATTCCTGAGCTGGAGTGCCAGGATACTTGAAAGGATTGCCACGGCAAAACAGGCGACAATGGTGATAATAATCCGGTAGATGATCTGGGTTTCATCACGGGTCATGGATATCGGATATTGCCCCATGAAGGGCGTTAGTATCCCATAATACTCCAGTTCTATTAACAGCCCGTATTGGAGACTTGAAAATGTGGCCATGACAAAACTCCCCTTTTGAAGCAAAATCATGGAGGCATAGATGATGACCAAAAGATAAAGAAAGGTAAAGACACTGTCAAAACTGCCGGTCACAAAAATGATGCCTGTAACCAGAAAGGTATCCATAATGGTTTGAAAATAAGCAAGGGCCAGCAGCTTTCCTTTCTGGTTAAGCCAGACGCTATAAAAAATGGACCCTAGCAGCACACCAGCTGCCAAGCTGTACAGGGATAAAAAGGGCTGGGCAAGGAGGGGTAGATTTTCCCCAGAGGAAAAAAACAGACTGGAGAAAATCAACACAATGGCAAAGACAACCCTTGCCAGGATGATCCATTTTATCTGGTTATAAAGATCTGAATTTTGTGCAAACGAATTAGCTTTGACCCGATTATCCAATGGCACCCGCCATTGAGAAAATGGGAAGGTACATGGCAATGACAAGCCCCCCCACCACAACACCGAGGAAAACCAGCATAAAGGGCTCTATCATATCTGTTAGATTTTTCACGGCCTGATCCACCTCGTCATCATAAAAGTCGGCTATTTTTTCAAGCATGGTATCAAGGGCACCCGTGGATTCGCCCACCGCTATCATGGAACAGACCATGGAGGGAAACACCCCGCTTTCAAGAAGGGGGTCTGCCATGGACCTGCCCTCTGAAATCCCTGCTTTAACATCGTTTATGGCAAATTCCACAATTTTGTTTCCCGATGTTTTTGCCACAATATCAAGGGCCTCCAGGATGGAAACTCCACTGGAAATCATGGTGCTGGAAGTCCGGGTAAATTTTGCAACAGCCACTTTTCGGATCAAAATCCCCATGACTGGCAGCCGCAGGAACATGTCATCCATAAAAATCCGGCCTTTTTGGGTTCCATAAATGCGCTTGATCAGAAATATCGTTCCAATAAGGCCGATAATGATATACAAGATATTGCCAATCACAAAGTTACTCATGATCACGATCATCTGGGTTGGTAATGGCAGGGCGGAGCCAAAACTTGCAAACATTTCTTCAAAAACCGGAATAACAAATACCAGGATGATTGCCACCACAATAACGGCGACAGCAAGGGTAATGGCAGGATAGGTCATGGCACCCTTGACCTGTTTTTTGAGTTTTGCCATTTTTTCCATATAGGCGGACAAACGGCCCAGGATGACATCCAATATACCTCCTGCCTCACCGGCTGCGATCATGTTGACAAATAATTCATTAAAAACTTTGGGGAATTTTTTCAGGGCATCGGCAAAGGTTTCACCCGACTCTACCGATGTTTTGATTTTTTTAAGATTTTTTTTAAAAGTGGGGTTTTCCTGCTGGGCCTGCAAAATATCCAGACATTGGAGCAGGGGCAGCCCGGCATCAATCATTGTGGAAAATTGTCGGGCAAATATGATAACATCCGTTTCCTTGACCTTGGGTTGTAAAAATTCTATATTTTCAAACAGATCCTTGGGCTTTTTTTTAACCTTTGTGGGGATAATTTTTCTTCTCTGAAGGCTTGCCCGAACCTGATCTGAGCTTTCGGCTTCCATCTCACCCGTTACTTTATTGCCTTTTGGATTCTTCCCTTTCCATTCATATAAGACGGCCATGACACATCCTTATCTTAAGGTTTCAATACCCCTGACACTAGAACTTGACACTAGAAAATTAAGTATACCAGAATCGGAACATTTGTAAAATTGAAACAGATATACTATATAAATTTCATTCTATTATTTCAACAGGAGTTGGTTTTTGAAGGAAAAAAACAAGAAAATAAAGGCGAGAACTATCATCACCAGCCATGTGAATGCGGATTTTGATGCCATTGGTGCCATGCTGGCCGCACAAAAGCTCTATCCCGATGCTGTTATTATTTTTCCAGGATCCCAGGAAAAAAGTCTAAGGGATTTTTTTATCAGCTCAATGAGTTATCTGTTCAACATGGTTGATCCGGAAATGATTGATTTTTCAGAAACCGCCACCCTGGTTATTGTGGATACCCGGCAGAAGAACAGGCTGACCCGGGTTTCACAATTATTGGGGAAAAAAGATCTTTTTATAGAAATCTATGATCATCACCCCCCCATGGACAATGACATCCGGGGCAACGTGGATATTTCAAAAGCCTATGGTGCCACCACCACCATCTTGAGCGAAATTCTACAGGAACAAAAAATCTCACTGACCCCGGAAGAAGCAACCGTCATGGCCCTTGGTATCTATGAGGATACAGGGAATTTTACATTTTCTTCCACAACCCAGGCAGATTTTATTCAAGCCGGTTTCTTACTTGCCTGCGGTGCCAGTTTAAACACCATTGCAAGTCTTGTGGTAAAAGAAATTAAGGCCGAACAGGTGACCTGGCTCAATGAACTGCTCAACGAAATGACGGTTCACAGGATAAACGGGCTTGATGTGCATATTTCTACCATCTCATCTTCTTCTTATATTACAGATTTGGCTTCCATTGTTCAAAAAATTGTGAGGATGGAGAATCTGGATATCTTTTTTGCCATTGTACTGATGGGAACAAAAATAAACATCATCGCCCGGAACAGGATACCCGAGGTGGATGTGGGCAAGATCATGACCCAGATAGGCGGTGGCGGACACGCCTATGCCGCATCTGCCAGGATTGACAACCAGACCCTGTCCCAGGTGGAGATGATGCTTTTGGACAAATTAAAACGCGAGGTCAAAAGCATACAGGTGGTCAAAAAGTTCATGTCATCCCCTGCCATTACCATAGACCCCTATTCGACCTGTAAGGATGCCGGAAAAATAATGACTCGGTACAATGTGAACACCCTCCTGGTGGTGGATGCTAAAAACAACGCCTATGAAGGTTATATTACCCGGCGGGTGGTGGAAAAAGTGTTGTTTCATCAATTGGCCGGGCAATTGGTTTGTGAGTATATGAATTCTGAAATTCATTTTGTCTCTTCCGATGCCGATGTGGCCGAGATTGAATTAAAAATCATCGAAGGCAAGCAGCGGATCATACCCGTCATCGATGGCAATCATATACGAGGCGTCATCACCCGGACAGATCTTCTCAATTATCTGGTTCAGCACAATTGGGAAGTCTCCCAGGCACAAAGCCAGGTTGCCCAAAAACACCAGGTCAAAAAACGACACATAGAGAACCTTCTTGAGAATCGACTTTCACCCCAGACAAAAAATTTGTTGAAAAGTATTAGTGCCACGGGAAAGGATCTGGGAATGAACCTTTACGTTGTCGGGGGGTTTGTCCGTGACCTTCTGCTTGACCGGGAAAATGAAGATATTGATATTGTGGTGGAAGGCGATGGGATTGCCTTTGCTAAATTTTTTGCAGGGCAGCAGGGGTGCCGGGTAAATATCCACAAAAAATTTGGCACAGCCGTGATCGTTTTTCCGGATAATTTCAAAGTGGATGTGGCCTCGGCCCGTCTTGAATATTATGCCACACCGGCAGCTTTGCCCATTGTTGAAAAAAGTTCCATAAAAAAAGATCTTGCCCGGAGGGATTTTACCGTCAACACCCTGGCCCTTTCTTTGAACCATGATACCTTTGGAACCCTGATCGATTATTTTGGGGCCACCCGGGATTTAAAGGATAAAACCATTCGTACCCTCCACAATTTGAGCTTTGTGGAAGACCCCACACGGGTATTTCGGGCCATTAAATTTGCAAACCGGTTTGGATTTAATATTGGAAAAGTGACCTCTACCTTGATTAAAAATGCGGTGAAAATTGATTGCTTCAAGCATTTAAGCGGCCTTCGGGTCCTGTCGGAACTAAAACAGATTTTTGGAGAAGACAACCCGATTCCTGCCATTCACACCATGGAATCCTACGGCCTTGAACGCGTTATCAACAAACAGCTGCTGATAACCCCCACCACATACGCATTGTTTGAATCTGTGAACAAAACATTGACCTGGCATGACCTGCTCTATTTAGACGACCCATACCCCCGGTGGGCCGTCTATTTTATGGCACTTTTAAACAGATGTTCCCATGGGGTGTGCGAAGAGATCTGCCACCGGCTGATGGTACCTGTTAAGGAAAAAAGCCTATTGGTTGAAAAAAGATATAAGGCGGAAAACAGACTGGCTTTAATTGAAAGCGCCTATCCCATCACCCGCCAGGAATTGTATTGGGGGCTTATCAATTTCAACACTGAGTTTATCTTGTATATGATGGCCTTGGCAAAAGATGAGGCCGTCAGAAAAGCCATATCCAATTTTTACACCCGCCATAGATATATCACCCCTGTCATCTGTGGAAAAGATCTATTGGCAATGGGGATAAAACCGGGGCCCGTGTTTACCCAAATTACAAACCTGATTATCAATGAGAAACTGGACAATAAACTTGAGACCCTGGAAAAGGAAATTTTATTTGCCGCCCAATATGCAAGGACCAACAAACTTATTGATTAAAGCCTATGTTTTTGGTACTCCCTTCTTGTTTTTAAATTAGCGCAACCCATTAAATTGATACTTTAATTTTAGGAATATAAATGAAAAATGCAGATTTTTTAACCGGTATAACCCCCAGCGGCACCCCTCATTTAGGCAATTATGTGGGTGCCATTCGCCCTGCAGTTGAATCCAGTAAAGACAAGGATCTTACCTCCTATTATTTTTTGGCGGATTACCATTCGCTGATCAAAAACCATGATCCCAAAAAACGGGAACGCTCTTCCCTGGAAATTTCAGCTGCTTGGATTGCGCTTGGGTTGGATTATGAAAACTGTGTTTTTTACCGCCAATCTGATATTCCTGAAATCCCGGAACTCACATGGATATTAACCTGTTTGACTGCAAAAGGGTTAATGAACCGGGCCCATGCTTACAAGGCAGCAGTCCAGGAAAATGAGGCGGATAAGAATAAGGATTCGGACAAGGGAATCACCATGGGTTTGTTTTCCTATCCCATCCTCATGGCAGCGGACATTCTCATGTTTAACGCCAGACGAGTACCCGTGGGAAAGGATCAGGTTCAGCATCTTGAGATGACACGGGATATTGCCGGCCGTTTTAATCATCAATATAAAAAATTATTTATCCTTCCCGAGGTGGTGGTGGATGAATCCTCTGCAGTTTTGTCAGGGCTGGACGGCAGAAAAATGAGCAAGAGCTATAATAATTTTATTCCCTTGTTTGATACCGAAAAGCAGCTTCGAAAAATGATCATGAAAATTGCAACCAATTCCCTAGGTCCCGACGAACCCAAAGATCCTGAGATCTGCACCCTGTTTTCCATATACAAGGCCTTTGCCACAAAAGCTGAAACCCTATACATGGTAGAACGCTATGCCCGGGGGATTGCCTGGGGAACCATGAAACAAGAATTATTCGAATATATTAACGAGATATTAAAAGAACCCAGAACCCGATACGATGAACTGATCCAAAATCCTGCCGACATCGAAGCCATTCTGAAGGCTGGGGCTGTCAAAGCCAGGGAATTTTCAGTCCCGTTTCTGGATAAAATCAAAAAAAGTATCGGCTTCAGGTCACTTGGGTAGAGCGGTAGTATGTGGCTTGGTGCCAGGCAATTTGGTGAGGACTGTAATTTCCTGGTCCGTCAGATAACGCCAGCTGCTTTCTTTTAAACTGCCAAGGTTGATATTTGCCATTCGGATTCGTTTGAGAGTATCAACCTTGTTGTGGGTTTGCTCCACCATTTTCCGGATCTGCCGGTTTCTACCCTGTTTCAAAACTATTGAAAATTCGTTTTTAGAGATGCGGCTAACTTTGGCCTTTCTGGTTTTGATCCCTTCTAGGGTTATACCGTCTGCCATAGCCTTTAATGCCCCGTCTGGAAAAGGGGAAAGGGTTTTCACCAGATACTCTTTTTCATGGTTATGGGAAGGATGAGAGAGCCTGTTATGAAGCTCTCCGTCATCGGTAAGAAGGACAAGCCCCACAGAATCCTTGTCCAGGCGGCCAATAGGGTAAACCCTTTTTTTAATGGGCACCAGATCCAGGATGATTCTGGCATTTTTCTGGGAACAGGAGGTAATTACCCCACGGGGTTTGTTCACCGCAATATAGGTGTACCCTTCTGACGCTTTAGGCGGGCTGATCCGTTTGTTGTCAAACACCACCTGATCCTTTTCAGGATCAACCTGGGTGCCCAGGGCGGTGATTTTTAAATCATTGACCCTTACCCGCCCCTCCAGAATAAAACTTTCTGCTTTGCGCCTGGAGCAGATACCGGCACGGGCCAAAAATTTTTGAA
>Ga0208900_1000256_pt1 | contig 33768 bp, 23 predicted proteins | sample AntAceMetag02UKK_FD_184763 | JGI IMG/M metagenome (GOLD analysis project Ga0208900, IMG submission 184763) | Saline lake microbial communities from Ace Lake, Antarctica - Antarctic Ace Lake Metagenome 02UKK (SPAdes) (version 2) | ecosystem: Environmental > Aquatic > Non-marine Saline and... | reverse complement strand
CAAAGAGAGTTTTCATATGTTTATTCAATTAAAAAATGTTAATTTCTATGTGATTTTTTTTATTGACCTGTTGCTTTTTTTCCTATCACTGCTGTGCGCCTACCTCATCCGGTTTGAGTTTGTGATGTCCCCGGGGATGTTGGATCAGTTTTTTCACCTCCTGCCCCTTGTCCTGGCGGTGAAGTCCCTCAGCTTTTTTTTCATGCACATGTACAAGGGTATGTTTCGCTATGCCGGTCTGGCAGATCTGTGGCGCCTGGTCAAAGCCGTGGCCCTCTCCACCTTAATATTGCTGGTGAGTGTACTCATGCTCCATCGGTTCCAGGGGATTTCCCGAGCCGTGTTTCCCATTGATGCCGTGCTGACCTTATTCTTTACAGGCGGGCTTCGGCTTTTTATACGGTATATCTTCAAGGAATACATGGTACACAAGGGAGATGGCAATGTGTTGCCCCTGTTTCACACGGACAAAGACAAGACCCCGGTGTTGATTTACGGGGCTGGCAGTGCCGGGGAAAAGCTCTACCGAGAGATTTCAGAAAATCCCCGGCTCAGGTTCCGAGTTGTGGGGTTTGGCGATGACAATACTCACAAATGGGGTAGATCCATCCATGGGGTGTCCGTGCTGGGGGGAGCAAAGGAGATCTGCAAGCTCAAAGACACCCACAAATTCAAATTGGTGCTCATTGCCATGCCGTCTTCCACCGGTCGGCAGATGCGGGGAGTTGTGAATGAGTGCAAGTCCTGTGATCTTCCCTTTAAGACTTTGCCCGGTATGGGCGAGTTGGTGGACGGCAAGGTCAATGTCAAGGTTCTGCGGGATGTCAGTTACAAGGATCTCTTGCGCAGAAAGCCCGTGGAGCTGGATTCAGAAAAGATTTCAGGCTATCTCAACGAAAGGGTGGTGCTAGTCACTGGGGCAGGGGGGAGCATTGGCAGTGAATTGTGCCGCCAGATCATCAAGTTCCACCCCCGGCGGTTAATTATGTTGGATGCCTCCGAGCCCAGTCTCTACAGCATCCAGATGGAACTCAAGCACCGGGCCGAATACCAGAATTACACCACAGTGCTGGGGCTAATCCAGGATGAGTTCTTGATTGACCGGGTGATGCGGGCCTACGGGCCCCAGGTGATCTTCCATGCCGCTGCCTACAAGCATGTTCCCATGCTGGAGCGAAATCCCTGGCAGGCGGTGAAAAACAATATTCGGGGCAACCAGGTGATGCTGGATAAGGCCATGGAATATGGCGTGGGCCACTATGTTTTGGTCTCCACTGACAAGGCCGTGCGGCCCACCAACATCATGGGAGCCTCCAAACGCATCTGTGAATTAACCCTCCAGGCCAATGTGGGGGGGATGGGTACTGGGCCTGGTGAGGGAGGTATTGGTGATGTTGTAATAAAAAATGGCCTTGTGGGTCAAAACGAAACTACAATCCCAGAACCCAAAACCCAAAACCCAGCACCTATAATCCAGCACCCACATACTCGCATGATGGCCGTGCGCTTCGGCAATGTTGTGGGCTCATCCGGCTCGGTAATCCCTCTGTTTCGAGACCAGATTGAGCGGGGTGGGCCAGTGACGGTTACCCACCCTGATGTGACGCGCTATTTCATGACCATCCCCGAAGCGGCCCAGCTAATTTTACAGGCCGGTGCCCAGGGAGAGGGGGGCGAAACCTTTATCCTGGAGATGGGCGAAAGTATTAAAATTGCAGACATGGCAAGGGATCTGATCCGGCTATCCGGCAAGGTGCCCGACGATGATATTGAGATCCGATTCACCGGTCTTCGCCAGGGGGAGAAGCTCTACGAGGAGCTCATCACCGAAGGCGAGGGCATTATCCCCACCAAGCATGAAAAAATCATGGTTCTGAAACCCAATGGCCACTGGAACGGCCACGGCACCCAGGAAAACTACCAAACCTACCTCAAGTCCCAACTATCCGACTTATACACCGCCGCAGACCGCCACGACATCTGCGCCATCCGGGACAAAATGCAAACCATCGTCCCCGAATTCAAGGTCCAGGACAGCCAGTGCGTCCTATAAGCCGGATCTGCTATAAGCCGGGTTAAGTTGAATCTGTTAAGAAGCTTGACATTCACCAGTCATTTTTATACTTAATGGATGAATACGAGATCGACGAATCAGGGCGTCAACCCCTTTATTTAATAGCAATGTTAACCACCATCGGTTCGAGCATTTTTTTATAACAAATTGAATTTATTGATATAAAAAAACAACAAATAAAAAATCTAAATAAAATTATATTTAGATTACAGTATGTTATGCTGGCTATCGAACCGAGGGTAACCATCAATCTAAAAGGAGCATTCCATGAACATCATTTTTTTCGGACCCAACGGCAGTGGCAAAGGTACCCAAGGCTCTATTCTCAAAGGCAAATATAACTTCGCCCACATTGAATCTGGTGCCATTTTTCGGGAAAACATCAAGGGCGGCACCGAGCTTGGTAAACAGGCAAAAGCCTTTATTGACAAGGGAGATTTGGTTCCAGATGACATCACCATCCCCATGGTGCTTGACCGCTTGAAACAGGATGACTGCAAAAACGGATGGCTCCTGGACGGATTCCCAAGAAATAAGGTGCAGGCCGAAAAACTGGACGCATCCCTTAAAGAGGCTGGCATGAAGCTGGACTATGTCATTGAAATGCTCCTGGATCGCCAGATTGCCAAGGATCGTATCATGGGCCGCAGACTGTGTGAAAAAGACAACAACCATCCCAATAATATTTTTATTGATGCCATCAAACCCGACGGAGACAAATGCCGGGTGTGCGGTGCTGCTCTGACCAAGAGGGCCGATGATCAGGATGAAGACGCCATCGATAAAAGACACTCCATTTATTATAATGATGTGGATGGCACCCTTGCATCTGCCTACCATTTCCGTGATCTGGCAGCAAAGGATGACAGCGTCAAGTATTTTACCCTCCAGGGAGAAAAAGACTTGAAATCCGTCACCGATGAGCTGATTTCTAAATTGTAAATTTATCCCCACGGGGTATTCGCTTCACTAAATAGTTATCATGGACATCGCAGCGACGGCCCATGCCATCAAGGCGTTCCCAGCGCCATGAATAATATGCACCATGCCCCCTGGGCTAAAGGCCCAGGGGGTTTCTTACCTGTTTTTTATAACCCGCATGTCCTAATGGACACAACGAATATTGGGTCGTAGACGCGGAGCCAAATGCTATCATGCCGCCCCCCTCCGACGGGCAATGGGCCCGGCCGGAACCGTAGACGGCACAATTGGCCGGTTCCTATTGCCCATCGGAGGGGGGCTCTGCTGAAGTTGCCCGGAGGTCTTATTTTCTAATAAACTGCCACGGCCAGGCCGTATTTTGACCCTGGCCTGCCCACAATGAAGCGTGAAAGAATGTTAGATATATCTACTCTTTCATATAAAAAAAACACCCAGATTTATGATTTTTTTCTTGATCATGCCCTTTAACGGTGATATAGATCAAGGGTTATAAAAAATAAACCATCGAAGTTCATGATGGGCAAGAAAGGGGCGATGCAGTTGAAGGATATCACAGTCAAGGTCATTGACAATGACGTTGAAAGAGCTATGAAAATTCTGAAAAAGAAAATTCAGAACGATGGTCTTTTCAAACGTCTGAAAATGAAAAAAAACTTTGAAAAGCCGAGTCAGTTCAGACGACGCAAGATGAGAGAAGCCATGAGAAGGCAAAGAATAGCAGCTTCTCGAAAAAAGTAATTACACACATTTACATCTTGCTCAGGTTCATAGAAACCCGACTGAAAGCCAGATTCACCTGGCCACTTCAGCCGGGTTTTTATCCTGATAGCCACACCATTTAAAATTTCCCCCGAGGGAACCATGGAAAAATTATCATACCACCAATGCCTGGAAGAGCTGTTTGCCCTGGGACGATTTGGCATAAAACTGGAATTGGATACCGTGGCCGGCATTCTGGAACGACTGGGATCGCCGGAAAAAACCTTTTATACCGTACACATAGCAGGGACAAACGGTAAGGGCTCCATTGCCTCCACCATTGCCAGCATACTAAAATCCACCGGCGTTGCCACTGGCCTTTACACCTCCCCCCACCTGATAAAATTTAACGAACGATTTGCAATCAATGGGGTTCAGGTGTCCGATGATGAAATTGTTGATGCCTATATGGCTGTTAAAGCGGTGGACACCGGAGAGCGCAAGGCCACCTATTTTGAGCTGACCACCACCATGGCCTTTTATCTGTTTGCCCTGAAAAAAGTAACCTGGGCCGTCATAGAAACGGGAATGGGAGGCAGACTGGATGCCACCAACGTGTTAAACCCTGCCCTTTCCATCATCACCAATCTCTCCATTGAACACACCGATTATCTTGGAAATACATTAGAAGAGATCGCCGGTGAAAAAGCCGGAATCATCAAACCCGGCGTTCCTGTGATCACCGGGGTTTCCCAACCCGAGGCCCTTGCTGTAATAAAGGCTACCGCCCAAAAACAGGGGGCACCCCTTTATGTCATGGGAGATGATTTTTCCACCACCGCCGTCAATGATAAGCCGTCTTCGCCCTTTGATTATCAGGGTATCTCGCTATCCCTTAAAGGACTTGAAACGCCCCTGCCCGGGGCACACCAGATCCAGAATGCAGCCCTGGCCCTGGGGGCCTGTGAACTTTTATGCACCCCGGGAACAACCAATCCCCAACCCCCGGCCATTACCCCTGAAACCATACGACAGGGGCTTGCCGCCACCCAGTGGCCCGGACGTCTGGAATACATTCTCCATGATCCCCATGTGATTCTGGACGGGGCACACAACCTCCACGCGGCAGAAAATCTGGCTCGATTTTTAAAAGAGGAGGGGAAAGCCCCCCACCTCACACTGGTGATAGGTGTTCTGGATGACAAACCCTACCGTAAAATGTTGGAATACCTTGTTCCCACGGCCCACCGCATTATATTCACCCGTCCCAAAATCAATCGAAACCTTGATCCTGAAATTCTTCGGGAAAATTCAAGGGATCTGACCCAGGTGGAAACCACTGTCATTGACGACGTGGGAGAGGCTGTGATTCATGCCATTGACACCGCCCCGCCGGAGGGCACGGTGTGTGTTGCAGGATCCCTTTATGTGGTGGGTGAGGCCAGATCCTGCATTTTAGACAAATATATAAAAAAAATTGATTTTTCATAGAAAGAAGACTATAAGAAAGGACATGCGCTCGTAGCCCAGTGGATAAGGCGTCAGCCTCCGAAGCTGAAGATCGCTGGTTCGATTCCAGCCGGGCGCACCATCAAACACCATGCAATCCAGACTTTCCATTGCCATTATCAGTTATCGCAGCAACCCCCATTGCGGGGGCCAGGGTGTTTACGTCAGAAATCTTGGCCGGGCCTTGTCTGATCTGGGACACCGGGTTGAGGTAATTGCTGGCCCCCCGGATCCCCAACTCACCCCGGGCCCCCACCTGACCCTGCTCAAAACCCTGGATCTCTACAACCCCGATGACCTTTTTAGAACCCCGGGGATTGATGAGCTTAAAGATCCCATTAATTTAATGGAATGGCTGGGGGTTTCCACCATGGGATACCCGGAACCCCTGACCTTTGGCATGAGAACAAAAAGATATCTCAAGGGTCGCATGGACAAATACGACATTATCCATGACAACCAGTGCCTGGCCTATGATATCCTGGGCCTTTCCCGAAAAATGCCCGTCACCGCCACCATCCACCACCCCATGACCGTGGATCGCCGCATTGCCATTCAATCCACCCGGTCTTTTTACAAAAAACTCCAACAAATTCGGTGGTACTCCTTCATTGGCATGCAAAAATTTGTGGCCCGGCGGCTTCCCCGGATTATCACGGTGTCCCACTCCTCCCGAAACGACATTGCCGCAGAATTTAATATCCCCAAAGAAAAATTTTCCACCATTCCCATTGGCATCAACACAGAGTTGTTCCATCCTGTGGGAAGTATAAAACCAATTCCCCACCGCCTCATTGTCACCAACAGTGCTGACACCCCCTTAAAAGGGCTCTACTATCTCATCCATGCCCTGCGGCAGGTGGCAGATATAAGGCCCGTTGAACTGGTGGTGGTGGGTACTCCCAAAAAAAATGGCATTATTAAGAAACTGATCCAATCCCTTGACCTGAAAAACCACGTTCGATTCACAGGCAGAATCGACGATGGGCAATTTCTCCTGGAATATGCCAAGGCAAGCCTTGCTGTGGTGCCATCCCTGTACGAAGGCTTTGGCCTGCCAGTGGGGGAGGCCATGGCCTGTGGACTTCCTGTTATCTGCACCACCGGGGGGGCATTGCCCGAGGTGGCCGGGGATGCCGCAAAACTCGTTCCTCCTGGAGATGCCACTGCCCTGGCCCAGGCCATTGTGGAACTGCTGGAAGATAAAAATCAGCGGGAACGACTGGCAGAGGCAGGATACAATCGCATCATGAAAGAGTTCACATGGGAAACAACCGCCATGAAAACCGTTGAGACTTACAGGGACGTGATCCGTGATTACCGTTGATTTTAAGCGACTGGCCCCAAAACCCGGAGATAACATACTGGACATGGGGTGTGGAGAGGGGCGGCATACGGCCCGGGCATCAGAATTTCCCGGCACCCTTTGCGTGGGCTCGGACATGTGCCATGACGACCTTGTCACAGCCGGTAAAAAATTAACATTTCACCACCAGCTCATCCCCGGCCCGGTGGGAAACTGGACCCTGACCCGATCTGACATTGGCAAATTGCCCTTTAAAACCGGCAGTTTTGATCTGGTGATCTGTTCTGAAGTCATGGAGCATATAAGAGAAGAAAAAACAGCATTACAGGAGCTTGTAAGGGTATTAAAATCCGGGGGAACCCTGGCCATCACCGTCCCCAGATACTGGCCGGAAAAACTATGCTGGACACTTTCCCACGAATACTGCAACAGCCCCGGTGGTCATATTCGTATTTACCGTGGCACCCGGCTCATAAAAAAAGTATCTCATCAAGGCATGATCCCCATGGGTGACCACCATGCCCATGCCCTCCACACCCTCTACTGGTGGCTGAAATGTCTTGTTGGCATCCATCGCACCGATTCGGCCCTGGTCAATAAATACCATGATCTGCTGGTATGGGATCTCATGAAAAAACCCACCATCACCCGGCTGGCAGAGCGACTGCTCAATCCCATTCTGGGAAAAAGCATGGTTCTTTATTTTAAAAAACCATGAAATTTCCTGACCTGTGTGGGTTATCCCCCTTTGCTGACCGGATTTGAATCAGCATTCCGGCGCTATTTGTAATCTAACAATACAAATTGAAGGCTAAGTTTGATCTATAATCCAAAGATTTGTACTAAATCAACAGGGTCATATATGATATTATATTTCATATAAAATTCCGTCCAAAATACTGAAATTATGAGAGTTTCATTTTTCGTTGTGGCTGGTGGTTACGGCCATGTATGTTTTTATAGGAAAATAAAGTGTCAAAGAACCCTCAGCAGAGCCCCCCCCCGATGGGTAATAGGAACCGGCCAATTGGGCTGTCTAACAGTTCCGGGCCGGGCCCATTGCCCGTCGGGGGGGGGCGGCATGATATCATTTGGCTCCGCGTCTACGACCCAATATTCGTTATGTCCAGCAGAACATGCCCGTTACTGTCGGTTCGATAGTTTTTTAGTTAATAAAATCAAAGACTTATGTTTTTAAGTGTAAGATTTCAAAACAAATGCCAAATTCAGGGCAAGCCTACTTAATGCTATCTATCTGATTTTATTGATAAAATAAAAATACAATTATTTCAAATAGTTGAGCGCAACACATTGAAATAATTGAACAAACAAATTAAATATTTGGCATTCAAAACCATCGAACAGAGAGCCGTTATATTACACTTCAATAATAATGGGTAAAATCACCGGACGTCGCCGGATGGTGAAAAAGAAATACTGCTTCAGAGCCTTTTGCAGCCGGGTTCTTAAAATTTCCACCCGGGAGTCAGAACCTGCCTCCACCTCTTCCACAATCTCCAAAATCACGCACTGGGCATCATCCACCAGATAACCGGTTTCTGCACCAAATACAAACCCCTTGGAAATCAGCTCCGGGCCATACAGCACAATTCCCGTCTCTTCGTCAATGATCATGGACACCACCACCAGTCCATCTTCGGAAAGATTGCGCCGCTCCTTTAATACACTGCGGCCCACATCTCCAATGCCCTTACCGTCAATGAGTACCCGGCCGGTGTTCACAGTTCCGGCAATCCTGCCGCCGGTTTCATCAAAGGTGATCACCCGTCCATTTTCCGCCAGAAGCACATTGGACCGGGGAAGACCCAGACCCTCTGCCAGACGCGCATGGGTAACCAGATGCCGGTATTCGCCATGGATGGGGATAAAATAACGGGGCTTGGTCAATTTAATCATCAACTTTAACTCTTCCTGGCAGGCATGACCTGACACATGAACCTGGGCCACCTTATCGTAGACCACCTGGGCCCCCCGACGGTAAAGATTGTTGATGATATTGGAGATGGCTTTTTCATTGCCAGGAATGGATTTGGAGGAGAGAATCACACTATCCCCCTTTTTGATGTTCACCTGCTTGTGAAATCCCGTTGCCATGCGGGAAAGGGCAGACATGGGTTCCCCCTGGCTTCCCGTGGTGATGATCATCACATCGGTGTCCTTATAAGAGTTTACCTTTTTAACATCCAGGCACATATTATCCGGATATTTCAGATACCCCAACTCCCGGGCCACGGCCACGGTCTGCTCAATGCTCCGCCCGTTAAACACAATCTTGCGGTTATGATACAAAGCAATATTAATAATCTGCTGAATTCTAAATACGTTGGAGGCAAACAGGGCCACAATCACCCGGCCCTCACTTTCCGCAACAATCTTGTTGATGGATTCACTCACCTTCTGGTCGGAATCGGTGTACCCTTCCTTTTCCACATTGGTGGAATCAGAGAACAATGCCAGAACCCCTTCATCCCCCAACCGGGAGAACCTTGAAATATCAGTGACGTTGCACTCTTCCATGCAATGGTTGATTCTGAAATCACCGGTGTGAATAATCATCCCCTCCGGGGTGTTAATGGCCAGCCCCACTCCATCCACCGTACTGTGGCTCACCCGGATAAATTCAATGTCAAAGGGATCAAGCGAAATTTTTCCACCGGGGGGCACCTGGTTGAACTCCACATTGCCCAGGGAATCAAATTCTTTGAACTTATTTTTCACAATGCCCAGGGTAAAAGCCGTGCCGTATACGGGCAAAAGCATGTCTTTTAAAAGATATGCCAGGGCACCAATGTGATCCTCATGGGCGTGGGTCAACACAACGGCCTTGACCTTATCTCGATTTTCCCGGACATACTCCATCTCGGGAATAACGATATCCACTCCCAGCATATAATCTTCAGGGAACATGAGCCCTGCATCAATTATAATGATGCTCTCATCGTACTCCACCACCATCATGTTCAGACCAATTTCACCCAGACCGCCCAAGGGTATAACTTTCAACATATGTGTTTTCTCCTGAAAAAGGTATTCACCCCTTCCATCAGGCTGTGATGGAAAGCGTCTCCAAGATGGCATCCACGGTGGTGATCAACCACTCCCGTTGATCCGGGGTGGCATATCCCATGCAATCACATCTTATATTTTTCTTGATTCTGACGAGGAACTCGCAGGAGAGAAAGGTTTCTTCCAATTCCAGGGCAAAACAGTGGGGGGAACACTTTTCATGGGCCTTCTGGAGGGGGCTAAGCAGATGACTTTCCAGCTCAAGCCAATAAATATTACCCAGCATGGGAGCCCCCAGATGGGTATCCAAGTATAATTTTAGTTTTCGATGATCCTGTAGATCAAAGCTGTCAATGCGATATTGTTTCATAATAGGTTAAAGGGATACCACACAGTAGCGAATGTTTGCAACACCTAAAATAAGGATGTAAGGGGCTCAGCAGTTTTCAATTTACCGTTTAATCCGGACAAAACTTAAAAAATCATAGCACAAACAAAAAACCCCCAAAAACGAGGTAGACTCATTTCCGGGGGATTTGTCAGTCGAGCAATAAAAAAAGTAAATATTCGGGTTGGCACTGTAAATGTTTGGCCAGTGCCCCATATTCGCTTAGTTGGGACTGCGTAGCATACTATTGCTATGTGAGCAGGCCCAAATGAGTGAAGATGGGGTGCTGGTCGAATATTTACTAAAAAAGAATCAATCTTCTTCAATTACAATGGCATCTTCTTCACATACTTCAACGCAGCTCTCGCAGCCCATGCACTCTTCGGCATTGACAGGAACGGATTTACCGTCTTCCATCTCAAACACTTCCACGGGACATACATCCACACACTCTTCACACCCTACACATTTGCTTTCGTCTACAACTGGGGTAAAAGCCATCTTAAAAAAACCTCCTGATTGGATTATTAATATATGATCTATTGCTTAGATCTTTACGACCTATTTTAGATACCTTATAGATTGCGCATTTACAACAGATAAACGATCAAATCAAGTATTTTATTTCCCAGGTGCCACGAAACAGACACAAATACCCCGGTCAATCCATGAAAGGGGCAGGAAAGACCGCCCCTTTTCCCCGCCCGGACAAAAAAAAGTTTTAATCCCCGTCCCTTTAAAAAGATAGAGATTAAGCTGCCCCGGCCAAGGGGCTTCATGAACAGCATCCCCATGCTTTAACTTTTGATCTGGATCTGAAAGGGCCGCTTTGATGCCAGCCATTACCTGATCCTTCAACGGTGTGCCGTGGTCACTGCTTTCTTTATTTGCCATCAGGGGCCCCCCGTCAAGCAACAGTTTTCCCCCTGGGGCAATTTGTTCAAAAAAATCAAGCACCGCCGGACTGGTGGTGATGAACACACAGGATTCATCCTCTGGGGAGGCATCCCCCACCTCCTGGAACACCCGGAACCAGGAAGACAGTCGTGAGGATGTCATCACGGCACCGGGATCTGCAAGATTTTCCCCGAACACCTGGGAAGGATCAGAAAAAGAAGGCTCCGTATCGGGGTTTTCTTCCGGAAAAGGCGTTGGTAACTCCCCGGCCAGTGTGGAAAAAAGGAGGTCTGTTTTTTCATTCACCGTGGATAATGCCACATCAATGGATGTGCTCTGCTCATCACGTTCCCCAGCCAGGCAAAGAAAAACAAGGGCTTTCATCAATTCATCGCCTGGGTCATCCCGGAATGTTTCCGGGGAAAGCCCCCCCTTGATCTGGGAACGAATGGATCCCACCTGGGTGTCACTGGTAAAATACGGGGTTTTGCGCACTAAAGATTTCAACTGCCCGGGACCTGCACCGGAATGGATGGCCCATTGTCGATAATCCGCAACGCTTCGCATCACCTGATCCCGCATTTTTCCGGGAAACGGCAGTGGCATCAACTGCAATCCATCCGGGGTCACAGGGATCTCCTGGGAGGGCTCTTTTTTTCCATGGGCTTTTGGGGGAAAACGGTTCCCTGTCCGGGGCGGCCCACTGGCTACCCCATGCCATGTATCCGATGAGATATAAAAAACCTTTTGAAAAAAGGTACCCAGCACATTCCGATCCTGCTGGGGAACATGGGTAAATGGAAAATAAAATAATTTCATGGTCAATCCACCTTTTTATCGTGTAATTCAACACCCATGGCCATAAGTTCATCCCTCAGGCGGTCTGCTTCCCCCCACTCCTGGCTGGTACGGGCCAATTCTCTTTTTTCCATCAGGCCCTTCACCCGTTCCGAGGGGTGGTCGGCAGGGGTAAATTCCATTACATTGAGTACCTGATTCACCTCTTTAAAAACAGAGATAACGGCCCTGGCGCCCTGATGATCAATGCCTTTTGTATCCATGAGTCGGTTCAGGGTTTTAACGATTTTAAACAACAGAGCCAGCACCTGGGAAATTTTAAAATCTTCGTCCATGGCCACACAAAATCCGTGTTGGATATCGTAGATAAGCTGGTCAAGTTCGGCATAGGGCTCTCCCCCGGTTACCTCCAAAAGTCCCTGAACACAGCGATCCAGTTTATCCAGGGAGTAACGGGCCGCATCCAGGGCCAACGTCGACAGAACCAGCACCTTTCTATAATGAACAGACAGCAGCCAGAAACGAATCACCCGATGGGACCATCCCCAGCTTACCAGATACTCCAGGGTGATATCCTCTGGATTTGCCACACCCAGGGATCCGTCATACTGCACCGATTCACAGTGCATCCAGGTCTCCACCAGGGCAGACCCTGTGGCGGCCCTGGCAATGGCCATTTCATTTTCATGATGGGGAAACAAAAGCTCCCGGGAGCCGGTATGAATATCAAAGCGTTCCCCCAGATAGGACATGGAGATGGCCGCACACTGAAGATGCAACGAGGGGCGGACATTGCCCCAGCGGGTGTTAACGCAAATACCTTTCTTTAACTCGGACAGCCCAATGCGCTTTAATAAGGTAAAATCCCGGGGATTGTCCTTTTCATAGTCGTCCAGATCCACGGTGGCCCCCAGGCGGATTTTATCAAGATCCACCCCGGAGAAGGTGCCATAGCCGGGCAGACTTGAAATATCAAAATAAAGGGAATTGAGTTTTTCATAGGCAAACCCCTTATCGGCAAGGCGGGTGGCCAGTTGCACCATGCTGTCCACCTGTTCACTGACAAGGGGCATGGCCTGGGCCGGTCGAACCCCCAGGGCGTTTAAATCTTTTTTAAACAGGTCTATGTAGCGTCGGGTGTACTGAGAAAGCCCCTCTTGTGCCATTTCAGCCCCCTGGATGGTTTTGTCATCCAGATCGGTGATATTCACCACATGGTTCACGGCAATTTTTTTATATTCCAGATACCGGCACAACAGATCCGTTGCCACATACCGCCGGAACTGTCCTGGCTCCAGGCGTTTATGCACGGTGGGCCCACAGGTGTAAATGCCAGCTTTACCCTGGTTAAGCGGTTTAAAAAGAGCCTGGGAACGTGTCAGAGAATTGTACAGATTCAGGGAGATATGATCCTTCACCGTGAACAAAGAGGTGGAAAGGTATCGCTCCCCGCTGTCCGGTAAAATCACCACAATGACACCGTTTTTAAGGGCTTTAGCCTCCTTTAAAGCCACGGCCATGGCGGCCCCACTGCTCATGCCCACAAAGAGCCCCTCTTTTTGGGCCAGTTGCCGGGCCGTCTCAAAGGCCTCTTCATCGGCAATATTAATTTTTTCATCCAGGCGTTTTTTATCAAAAATATGGGGCCGATAGGACTCCTTCATATTTTTCAACCCCTGGATACCATGACCCAAAAAAGGCTCTGCCCCAATGATGCGAATATCGGGGTTGAACTCCTTGAGACGCCGGGATAGCCCCATGAGGGTACCGCCGGTACCAAGGGTGGCCACCACAGAAGTCACCGTTCCCTGGGTCTGCTCCCAGATTTCAGGAGCCGTGGTGTAATAGTGGGCCTGCCAGTTGGCTTTATTATTATATTGATCTGTCATAAAGTAACGATCCGGGTTTTCCCGGGCCAGGCGGTACACCTCTTCAATGGCCCCGTCAGATCCCTTGTGGCCGGGGGTGAGCAGTATCTGTGCCCCCCTGGCCCTTAAAATCATCTTACGCTCTTCACTGGCAGATTCAGACATGGTGAGCAGCAGCTTATATCCTTTGATGGAACAGATCATGGCAAGACCAATGCCCGTGTTACCGCTGGTGGCCTCCACCACAATTTTATCCCGGGTTAATTCCCCGCTCTTTTCTCCATTTTCAATCATGGACAATGCCGCACGGTCTTTGATGGAACCCCCGGGATTGAGGTATTCCAGCTTGGCAAGCACGGTGACACCGGGTTCCTTATTGAGGCGAGTGACCTCCACAAGCGGGGTATTCCCAATGAAACTTAATATTGAATAATTCATGTATGTATTCCTAAGCAGGTGGCAAGCCCCTGCTTGATTTGAGACAAAACGTCATGGGGGTTTTGGGAGGCATCCACAACAAGAAACCGTTGTTTTTCTTCTTGGGCAAGGGCAAGGTAGCCCGACCGCACCGCAGCATGGAAGGCCAGGGCTTCCTTTTCAAATCTGGACTCTCTGACCTCTCGCTGTCCATCCTCCAAGGCCGTAAAGGTTCTTTTAAGACCTATTTCAGGTGGCAGATCAAATAAAATGGTTAAATCCGGAGTCAAGGTCCCCACCACCATGTCATGGATGGCATTAATCAGAGCCATGTCAAGACCCCGGGCAAAACCCTGGTAGGCCCGGGTGGCATCGGCAAACCGGTCACACAAAACGATGTTACCCGCATCAAGGGCTGGCACCACCACCTGTGACAAATGCTGGGCCCGATCCGCACCATAGAGCAGCAGTTCACAAAGGGGGGACATGCCATGGCTTTCCGGATCCAGGACAATGGATCGGATGCGCTGTCCAATGGCGGTGGCCCCGGGTTCCCGGGTGACAACCACCCCATGTCCTGCGGTTTCAAGATAATTTTTTATTGCGGTCATCTGGGTGGTTTTCCCGGAGCCCTCAATCCCTTCAAGGGTAATAAACATAAACACTTCTTCCCGGGTCAATCAAGATCCCGATGATGGTTCTGAAACAGGAGGTGGGGACAAAAACAAGGGAAGTGCTTTTAGGGGACAGATTTAAAAATCTGTCCCCTAAAAGTAAAAGCACTAAAAGCACAAATGGGCAACTTATTTAAAACTCATTCCTAAAACAAAATAAAATAAGCAACAACCACAGTCATGCATTACCCAACGCCCTTATGGTTCTACGGAGGGCAGGTAATGCAATCAACCCACGCCCTTGACTTTTTGTCGCTAAAATGGCTTTATACAGTATTTTGAATAGAAGTGCAATTTTACCCACTCCCAAAAGAGCAAAAAAACATTGACTTTACCAGACCTGCCATCGGACAAAAAACCGTACCGCCTTATCCTGTTTTTTTTTATGCTCCTGGGGATGCTCCTGGGCCAGGCCCAGGCAACCCCACTTAAACCTGCTGCTACCTCATGGCACATTTCTGCCCTGGAAGCCACCTATGATCCCGTTCAAAACCTCTACATTGCCAAAGGAGAGGTGATTCTCACCGGAGATACCGCACGCCTTCAAGCCGACCATGTGGCCTACAACAGTGTGACCCAAGATGCCCGGGCCACAGGCCATGTAAAACTCATCTCAGGAAAGGACACCATCCATTGCGACGCCATGGATCTGAACCTGGAGACAGAAACCGGCACCATCATGAACGGCATTATCTTTGTGGAAGAAAATAATTTCTATATTTCCGGGGATCACATTGAAAAAACAGGCAAAGCCACCTACACGGCTGACAAGGCATCCCTCACCTCCTGTGCCGGGGAAGATCCAGACTGGAAGATCACAGGCCGGGACATCCATGTGACCATTGAAGGATATGGCGTGGTAAAGCATGCCACCTTGTGGGCGGGGAATCTTCCGGCTCTTTACACCCCTTTTATGGCCTTTCCCGTTAAAAACAAACGCCAGACCGGTCTTCTTTCCCCCAGTGTCACCTCTTCAAACCGCAAGGGATTTGAATATGAGCAACCTCTTTTTCTGGCCCTGGGTCGAAGTACCGATGCCACCCTTAATGTGGATTACATGTCAGATAGAGGTATAAAATACGGGGCAGAATATCGCTATCTTAAGGACAACACCAATAAAGGCACCCTTTTTTTTGATTATTTAAAAGATGATAAGATTGATGATGGGACAAATGCCACCAATGATTATGCCTATAACAGCACCACCCAACGTACCAACCAGGATCGATACTGGTTCCGCATGAAAAACGACCGGGAAATTTTCCCCCTGTGGAAGGCCCGGCTGGACGTTGATTATGTCAGTGATGAAGATTATCTCCATGAATTTAAAAAAGGATACACCGGCCTGACAGCCACAGAAAACGCCTTTGAATCCACCTTTGGCAGGGATCTGGACGCGTACGACGACACCACCCGGAAAAATCAACTCAACATCACACGCGCCTGGAGCCGTTGCAACCTGAATATGGATGTATTGTGGTATGATAATGTCACTGCCCGCCAAAACGACACCGACGACACCACCTTGCAGTCCCTGCCCGCCATCAACTTTGGTGCCATGCGGCAGAAACTGGGGCAATCCCCCCTATATTTTGATCTGGACTCCAGCTACACCTATTTTTTCCGACAAGAGACCACGGACTCGCTGATAAGTGGCCAGCGCATGGATGTCTATCCCAAAATTTATCTGCCCTTTCATCTGGGGGGGCTTCAAATGGAACCCTCCCTGGGGGTTCGCCAGACCACTTGGTACACCGATGATGCCACAGATATGGATGACACCCAAAACGGTTACAATCACCGGGAGCTGTTTGATATCAATCTGGATCTTTCCACCGTCCTCACCCGCATTTTTCCCCTGAACAATGCCCTTAATCAAAAAATTAAACACGAGGTCACCCCGGCCCTGAAATACACGTTTATCCCCCATGTGGATCAGACAGATATCCCCTATTTTGATGAGGATGACCTCATTGACAACAAGAACACCCTGACCTGGCAACTGAGCCAGCGAGTGACCTCAAAACAACGGGTGTCTTCCCCGGCCTCATCAAATACACCCAATACCACCTATCGGGAACTTGCCTGGCTGAAAATTTCCCAGGACTATCATTTTTCCGGTGAAGATGAAGACACCGAAAAATCTTTTTCAAACATTATGGTGGATCTTGAACTGTCACCACTGCCCCATGTTTACCTGGACACGGACATGGAATGGTCCCCCTATGGCACAGGACTTTTTTCCCACAACAGTGCCATCACCTTAAAAGACGACAAGCAGAACCGCATATATCTCCAATATCGATACAGCCAGGATGATACAGATGACGATGATAATAATAATGCCGATGAAAATGATGAAACCGAATCCATTTACACCAGCGTGAACCTGGGGCTAACCCCACGTTTGCGGGCATTTCTGGCATATGAAAGGGATCTCTATCAAGATGAAGCCATTGAGACCAGCACCGGCCTTGAATTGGATCGCTCCTGCTGGTCCATGAAGGTCTCTTACACTAACAGCTTTAACGATCAGTCCATCGGCTTTCTCATCAACCTGAAAGGTCTTGGAGAATTTGGGAATTAACAAACCAAAAGCTTTCAATCTTCGTTGTGGGCAGGCGAGGCCAAAATACGCCCTACCCGTGGCAGTTTATTAGAAGATAAAATTTCCGGGGAACCTCAGCAGAGCCCCCGGGGAGGGGTAATGGAACAGACCAATTGGGCTGTCTAACAGTTCCGGGTCGCTTCCATTACCCCTCCCCGGGGGCGGCATGATATCATTTGGCTCCGCGTCTACGACCCAATATTCGTTGTATCCGGCAGAACATGCCCGTTTATATGAAAGAGTGGGCGTGTCTAACATTCTTTCATACTTTGTTATGGACAGGCAGATGCCAAAATCAGGTCTGCCCGTGGCAGTTATAAAAAATTCATATTGACCAAGCGAGTAAAATTTATCTATGAAATTATCCAAACAATGGTATGCACTGCTCACCCGAAGCCGATTTGAAAACGTAGTCCATGACAAGATAGTACAAAAATCCATCCAGGTTTTTCTTCCCAAAATAAAGGTAAAAAGCCAGAGAAAAGACAGAAATAAAATGATCCATGTGCCCCTTTTCCCGGGGTATGTGTTTGTAAACATTCCCCCTGCCCCCCAGGAACAGCTCATGGTATTAAAAACCGTGGGAGCCGTTCGCCTTCTGGGTTATAAAGATGGGCCTGTGGCCATCCCGGATGATCACATTGAATCTTTAAAGATCATCACCGGTTCAGGTTTGGACATCATCACAGGATCGGGAAACAACCTGGCCAAGGGTGATCCTGTCCTGGTGGTCAACGGCCCCATGACCGGTGCCACCGGAGAATTTTTGCAATATAAAGGAAAAGGCAGGGTCATTATCAAAATTGAGGCACTGGGGCAATTTGCCGGCGTGGAGATTGATGAAGCGGATATTGAAAAAACGCCTCACATGGTCTCATAACCCCCTTGACTTATTGCTGTAATTTGTTTATTAAGTGTCTTTGCTTTAAACTCTCGGGTTTAAGTGATCACCACCAAGAACAAACAGGATCAGGCAGAGCCCATGGGATATTGTCTCCAGGGATAGACCGCTGACCTCCAAAAAAACAAAGCAGGGGTGGCCCATGGCCAAAAGATTTCCCCTGCCAGCCATGACGAGGATCTATGAACAAACTTGAATTAATTTCCACCCTGAAGCAAAAAACAGGGCTTACAAAGGCCGAGGCCGCTGATGTGGTCCAAACTTTCTTTGATTCATTAACTAAGGCCCTGGTACAGGGTGAACGGGTTGAAATCCGAGGATTATGCAGTTTTTTTATCAAAGAGTATGAAAGTTACACCGGCAGAAATCCTAAAACCGGTGACAAGGTCACCATTCCCCCCAAAAAACTCCCTTTTTTCAAGTGTGGAAAAGAGCTTAAAGAACGGGTTGATTTTTAACCCATGCCCCCGTTGTCATCCCCATCCCGGGCCGCCATCCTCCGGGAAAAGCAGCCCCATGTCATCACCGGTCTGGAGGCAATTCTTTACAGTGGCAGACTGCCCAATGCACTGCTGTTCACGGGGAATTGGGGTACCTGCAAGAAAGAGGTGGCCCACCTTTTTGCCATGTCCCTGAACTGCAGGGCACCGGGCCGTAAAGACAGCCTGACTGAAAAAAAGGAAGCCCTGGAACCCTGTATGCTCTGTGGTTCCTGTAAAAAAAGAATTGCTGGCATGCACCCGGATGTCATTGTCATCTCCCCGGAAAAAGACAAAATAAAGATCGCTCAAATCCGGAAAATTTACAGTGTGATCTCTTCTCCCCCCCACGAGGCAGCCCAGCGCATGGTTCTTGTGGTGGATGCCCACACCATGAACCCGAAAGCGGGCAATGCATTGTTAAAAATACTGGAAGAACCCCCGGCAGGCACTTTTTTTATTCTCACTGCCCAGGATTTGACCGGCCTTTTACCCACCATCATCTCCCGGTGCAGACACTTAAGATTTAATCCCACCCCCCTGGGAGTATTGATCCACGAGTTCCAGGAGAACACAGGATCAAACCCGGATCAGACTGCCATTGCCGCAGCAACCGCCGATGGCAATGTGGAAATGACCCGGCAGTTTTTAAACCTGGACCCCGTCTGCACCACGGACTGGGTACGCCGGAGAGAATGGCTGATCACGGCCCTCACCAGATTGATGCAGAACTATGCCCGGGGCATCACCGATGCTGCGCCTGCCCTTTTTCTGGCAGAGCGGCTGGCCCGGGACACCGGGGAATTAAAAATGATCCTGACCCTTATCAACACCTGGCTCCGGGATATCATGGTGATGATCCATGATCCAGAACAGGCAATCAATAAAGACTTCTTCAACCTGCTCCAGGAACTTGTAAACACCTTACCCCGGGAAAAAGCACCCCAATGGATCAAGGCCCTGCACACAGCAGAAAAACGCATCACTGCCAATGCCACCCCCCGACTGGTGCTGGAATGTTTTTTTCTGGAAATATCATCCGCTCCCACGGGATATATCATTTAATAGGAGGTTATCATCATGACCAAAGTCGCAGGCATCCGATTCAAACCTGCCGGGAAAATATATGATTTTGACAGCGGCGTGTTTGTCCTCAATGCGGGTGACAAGGTAATTGTTGAAACCGAACAGGGATTGGGTTTTGGGGTGGTCACCATCCCCCCTGCCATCCTTAAACCCTCGGATAAAAACAAGCCTCTTAAAAGAGTCTTCCGCATTGCCACCGATGCAGACCATAAAAAAAGAGAAGAAAATCAAGGTCTGCAACAACAGGCCTTTGATTTTTGCCAGGGGTGCATTAAATCGCTTGCCCTGAAGATGAATCTTTTTTCCGTGGAAAGCACCTTTGACACCACAAAACTTACGTTTTTTTACACCGCAGATGGTCGGGTGGACTTTAGAGAGCTTGTCAAACGCCTGGTCAAAGAGTACCGTATCCGCATTGAAATGCGCCAGGTGGGCATCCGGAATCAATCCAAACAATGTGGGGGCATTGGCCGATGTGGCCGGGAAATCTGCTGCTCTTCTTTTATGAATAATTTTGAGCCGGTGTCCATTAAAATGGCCAAGGAACAGGGACTTTCCCTGAACCCCACCAAAATATCGGGTTTATGCGGCAGGCTGATGTGCTGCCTTACCTTTGAAAATGAGACCTATAAACACCTGAAAAAAAAGCTGCCCAAACCCGGACGACTGGTGGAAACCGACGCAGGAAAGGGCAAAGTCATCCGTCAGAATGTACTCAAGGGAAAGGTCTCCATCCGCCTTGAAGACGGATCAGAAACCGAAATCAGCGCAGAACAAATATTAAAAGTTCACAAGGGAAAACCCCATAGTGGTTGATTTTCTATAACATACATGGCAGTCACCACTGCCACAACGAATATTGGGTCGTAGACGCGGAGCCAAATGGCATTATGCCGCCCCCCCCGACGGGCAATGGGCCCGGCCGGAACCGTAGACGGCACAATTGGCCGGTTCCTATTACCCATCGGGGGGGGGCTCTGCTGAGGGTGGTTGGACGTTTTATTTTCTAATAAAAAAAATGTCGCATCGAAGTGCTGGCAGCAGCCCCCCTGGCAGCATTATGCCATTGTATTTATTGTGTCGGTGAGCAGATATGGCCGTTTATATAAAACTACTTAGTAGAAGTAGAATCCATGGATACACGAGGAAATATACATAAAATGAAAACAGATACCCCCCGGTTCTTCACCACCCCCATATATTATGTCAATGCCAAACCCCATTTGGGACATGCCTACACCACCATTACAACGGATGTGGCTGCACGCTACAGCCGCATGTGCGGCAATGATACCTATTTTCTCACCGGAACAGACGAACATGGCGATAAGATTGTCCAGGCAGCAGAACAGCAAAATATTACCCCCAAGGAGTTTGCAGACAGCATCAGTGGCCTTTTCCAGGGGCTGTGGCCCCGGCTTAACATAAGCAATGACCATTTTATCCGCACCACAAACCCAGATCATATCAAGGTGGTTCAGTCCCTTTTAACCAAAATCCATGACAGTGGGGATATCTATTTTAGTGAGTATGAGGGGATTTACTGCTTTGGGTGTGAACGGTTTTACCAGGAGCGGGAGCTGGTGGATGGAAAGTGCCCGGATCATGGCACAGAACCCAGCAAAATAAAAGAATCCAACTACTTCTTTGCCATGTCAAAATACCAGGAGTGGCTCATTGATCACATCAAAAACAACCCTGACTTTATCCGCCCCGAACGCTACCGCAACGAGGTACTCTCCTTTTTAAAGGACCCCCTGGAGGATCTGTGCATCTCCCGCCCTAAATCCCGTCTCACCTGGGGTATCACCCTTCCCTTTGACGACAACTATGTCACCTATGTCTGGTTTGATGCCCTGACCAATTACATCTCTGCCCTGGGCTATCCAGACGGGGATCTATATTCAAAGTTCTGGCCCCACACCCAGCACTTTGTGGCCAAGGACATCATCAAACCCCATGGTATTTTCTGGCCCACCATGCTCAAGGCCGCTGGCATTGACCTCTACCAAAACCTTAATGTCCATGGTTTTTGGAAGGCCAGCGGCAGTAAAATGTCCAAAAGCATCGGCAATGTCACCGATCCTGTGGAGGTAACCCAGACCTATGGGGTCGATCCCTTCCGATATTTTCTCATGAGAGAAATGGTATTTGGCCTGGATGCCAACTTCACCGAAGATGCCATTGTCCAGCGCATTAATTCCGATCTTGCCAATGATCTTGGCAATCTTTTTTCCCGGGTGATTTCCATGCTCCACCGCTACTTTAAAGGCGTAATACCGGAAACGGATCCCACCCTGGAAGCAACAAAAAAACTATCCCTTAAAATCCCGGCAGATCAGACCATTGATGCCTATATAAAGGCCATGGACAACACCGAGTGTCATAAAGCCCTCACAGCGGTGTGGGAATTTATCAGTATTTTAAATAAATACATTGACACCACGGCCCCTTGGACCCTGGCCAAGGATGATACTGCCGCAGGAGAGCTTGCCATTGTAATCACCAACATGGTGGAGGGTCTTCGTCTGATTGCCTGCCTGATCCATCCGGTCATGCCCGGCACCGCCAAGACAATGCTGGGCATTCTGGGCCTTGAAAAATCAGATGCCAATGATTTTTACACCATGGAAGAACTCACCCAATGGCCCTTTATGAAACCCGGTATGGTCACAAAAAAGCCCCCCATGCTCTTTCCCCGGGTGGAGGTGGACAAAACAAAAAAACCAGACACCGGCATTGATGCCAGTAACAATAAAATCCAGAAAGGATTAAAAAATATAAAACCAGAAATTACCTTTGAGGAATTTTCCAGGCTGGATCTTCGCACAGGAACCATTGTGGCCGCAGAGAAAATCAAAAAATCAAACAAATTATTGAAACTCCAGGTGGATCTTGGCCAGGAGACCCGCCAGATCATTGCCGGCATTGCTAAAAGCTATGAGCCCGACGTCCTCATTGGCAAACAGGTGGTGGTGGTGGCCAACCTGAAACCTGCAAAACTCATGGGTGAAGTTTCCCAGGGAATGATTGTGGCAGCCAATGGTAAAAAACAACTCTTTCTGGCGGGATTTGACGAATCTGTCACGCCTGGTCTTCCCGTGAAATAACGGGATATTTTAACTATGAATTCTTCCAAACCCACAAATCCGTGGCAAAAATTTCAACCCGGGGGTTACCGTAACCGTTTTAAAAGAAAGCGGTTGTCCCCATTTTTTACGCTCTCCCTGGCTTTCATGGTGATGGGGATTGCGGCATGGGCCGTGGTGACTTTTTTCCCGGTAATCCGTGGAGCCGTAACGGACATGGTCTCTTTTTTCCAACCATCCTCCCTGGAAGACGACTCCCAAAAAGAGGACTCCCAGCCAGACGATTCCGGGCAACTGACCCGAAAACAAGTGATCTCTCTCTTGACGCCATCGCTCTTGAACAACCCGGCCACCGGACATCTCACCGTCTTAAGGGGGGATCAATCCCTGACCATTGAAACAGGTCTGGACCCGCCTTTGCAGGGGTTCCTGCTCGCTGAAATCACCCATTTAAAAACCTTGACCCGGGCAAAACCAGAAATCATTGCCATGGTGGTCATGGTGCCAGATACCGGGCAAATACTTGCCATGGCCGGATTTGATGCCAGTTCCCCCCAAAGCAATCCCTGTATTTCCAAAGAATATCCCGCTGCCAGTATCTTTAAAATTATTGCGGCATCAGCGGTGCTGGAACAACATCTCATGGGGCCCAATACCCCCCTTTTCTTCAATGGTGGCAAATACACCCTGTACAAACGCCAGCTCAAGGAAGTGAAAAACAAATACACCACCCGCACCACCCTGAAAAAAGCCTTTTCCCAGTCCATCAATCCAGTGTTTGGAAAGCTGGGAACCCATGAACTGGGGGGGGATCAATTAAAAAAATATGCAAACAGCTTTGGCTTTAACCAGCCCCTGGACACTGATTTCAGAGCGTTATCAGGTTCCATAACAGTGACGGACAAGCCCTATCAATGGGCAGAAGTGGCCAGTGGTTTTAATAAAACCACCACCATTTCCCCCCTGTTCGGGGCCACGATCATCGCAACCCTACTCAACCATGGCAATATCCCGGCGATCCATCTCGTAAAAACGGTGACCAATGATCAGGGAGAAACCCTTTACCAGGGAGTCCCCATGGCACCCCCCCGGGCCATCACGGCCAAAACAGCGGCAACCATGGTGGAAATGATGACCCAAACCATCTCCACAGGAACAGCCAGAAAAGCCTTTCGACACTATCGCAAAGATAAAATTCTTACACAATTAACCATGGGGGGAAAGACAGGCTCCCTTTATAACAAGGCACACACCATTAAACTGGATTGGTTCACAGGGTTTGCCAGGGACAAAAAAAAGACACAGCAAATAGTAGTCTCCATCCTTGTGGGGCACGGTGAGTACATTGGCACCCGGGCTGGCACCTTTGCCAAAAAGATATTCAAGGAATACTTCAGCCACTATTTGCCATCCAGACAGTAATAACAGCTATGGGCACTCCCTTAATGCGATATGATACGACTTTCTATTTTTGTTGTGGTAGGTGGTTACCGCCTTTTTTCATGCTTTGTTGTGGGCAGGCCGGGGCCAGAATATGCTCTGCCCGTGGCAGTTATAAAAAAAATTAGCAGCTCCTTATCTTTTCCCCAAAAGGATACATATTATGATCAAATCCATTACCAACGGACTAAAGAAACATACCCGGAAGATATTGAGTATTCATGTTGAATTTGCCACCTCCCCCCACAGGGCACCGGAGAATACACTTATATTGTTTCCCATATATCCCGGTGCATTCTCCTGCGGAATTGCGGCCTTGGTGGCTTTTAAGAGTAAAAAAGATCACCCCCCCATGGATGTCATTACCCTGGAAAAAAAACTAAAAATCATGGAGGCCAATCTTCTCTCCACCTGCCTTGACCAGGACAGATCCGTTGCCAGTTGCTATCTGGGAGGTGCCGGCCACATGGACGCTTTTTTGAAAATGGCAAGGGCATTAAAGGAAAATGTGCCATTTTCAGAAATTTTCAATGCACCGGAAAAACAGCACCTGCTTTCAGACATCAACACCCGACTCCAGACCCTGATCACCACAGAAAAAGAGCAGCTCACCCACCGCATGGCCCTTCTGGAGTCCCAGGAGTTTGAAACTGGCCTTCAGCGCATGGAAGCCTGCCAGGATGCCGGGTGGTGTATTCACCAGGAAGTCTTGAAAAACCTCCTGAAAATAAAAGAAATGAACCACTCCCCCTCCCAGGAGTGGGTTCCAGAACAATTGGTACGGTTTAAAAGCATCAATGCCATTCTAAACAGCATTGACCGCCTGGAAGTTCGGGGGCGGGACTCTGCGGGCATCTCCATTATGACCACCCTTCCCCACCGGGAGTTTGAACTATTCGGCCAGGAACTCGATACCGCAGGTCTTGGGGAACAATTAAAGCAGCGCACCGGAAAAACCGTTCTGACAAACAACTGCATCACCATTCACACCGCCCCGGAGAAAAACGGCGTGCCCCAGATGTCCATGACCTTTGTGTATAAATTTGCCGCAGTCATCGGTGCCCTTGGCGACAATGTCACCTATCTTCGCACCCAGATTAAAAATGACCTGATTCTCCAGCGCTTTCTCTCCTGCCCTGCCTCCTCTTTCAGCATTTGTGCCCACACCCGCTGGGCTTCGGTGGGCAGCATTGGTCAGCCCAACTGCCACCCCGTTGACAACCAGACCACAGATCCACTCCGGGAAAAACAGGGCATTATCCATGTGAGTCTCAACGGAGATATTGACAATTATCTGGCCTTAAAGTCCGCCTACGAGTCCCGGTACGATACCCTTCCAGAATCCATTACCACGGACACCAAAATTATTCCCCTGCACATCGAACATTATCTTCACCAGGGCAACCCCATTGAAGAGGCCTTCCGTCTGGCCGTAAATAATTTTGAAGGCTCCCATGCCATCTCCATGCACACAGACCGGGCACCGGGCAAAGTATTTCTGGCCCAGAAGGGCAGTGGGCAGGCCGTTTTTGTGGGACTTGCCAGGGATCATTATATTATAGCGTCTGAACTCTATGGCCTGGTGGAAGAGACCCAGGATTACATCAAGCTCAACGGAGAACAACAGGGGCAGATTGTCATCCTGGATCAGATGAGTGAAGGCGGGCTTTCCGGCATATCCTCCCTTACATACAATGGAACCCCCATACTCATAACTGAGCAAGACATTCAAACCAGTGAAATCACCTCCCGGGACATTGACCGCCAACATTTTCCCCACTATTTTTTAAAGGAAATTTCCGAAGCGCCTCTGTCCGTGGAAAAAACCCTTCAAAACCGATGGAAAATCGACCCTGACACCGGGTTTTACAAGACGACACTGGATCCATCCGTGGTGCCGGAAAAAATTAAAACTGGCCTCATCCAGGGTATCATCACAAAAATATACTTCATTGGCCAGGGAACAGCGGGCGTTGCAGCCCAGGGCTGTGCCGATATTTTAAAAACCTTTCTGGCCGTCAAAGGTTTGGATATCCGTGCCATGAAAGCCTCGGAACTCTCGGGATTTGCCATCCCCGGCACCGAAGAAGGCAAAGATGCCATGGCATCCTATCTGGTGGTGGCCATCAGTCAGTCGGGAACCACAACGGACACCAATCGCACCGTTGACATGGTCAAGGCCCGGGGAGCTGCCACCCTTGCCATTGTCAACAGACGGGATTCTGATCTGACCTTTAAAACCGACGGCGTCCTTTACACCAGCAGCGGCAGGGATATTGAAATGTCCGTGGCCTCCACCAAGGCTTTTTATGCCCAGCTCACAGCCGGTGCCTTATTGGGCCTTCACATTGCCGCCATGCTCAAGGCCATTGATCCGGAACGGGTCACCGAGGAGATCAATGAATTAAATCTGCTGCCCGGGAAAATGAGAAAAATCCTGGCCATGAAAGCGGAAATAAAAAAATCCGCAGAACGCCTTTCCATTGCAAAGCCATACTGGGCCACCGTGGGCAGCGGCGCCAACAAGACCGCCGCAGATGAAATTCGCATAAAACTCAGCGAGTTATGTTATAAAACCATCTCTTCGGACTATGTGGAAGACAAAAAACACATTGATCTCTCATCAGAGCCCCTGATCATCGTGTGTGCCGCCGGTACACGGGAAAGTGTATTGGGAGACATCATCAAGGATACGGCCATATTCCATGCCCACAAGGCCACCACCGTGATCATTGCCGATGAGGGAGAAGACCGGTTTATACCCTATGCCGATGATCTGTTTCACATCCCTGCCACCCGGGAGCATCTGGCCCCCCTGCTCACCACACTGGTGGGTCATCTCTGGGGATATTATGCAGCCCTTGCCATCAATGAAGGGTCCCATTTCTTTTATACTCATCAGCAGGAGATCAAGGAGATCATTGATGAATATCAAACCCTGGGACACGATGTTTATGAGGTGATCCTGGAAAAACGATTCCGGGAAAAAATAGCGGCCTTTTACAATGAATTTTCCCAGAGACGGCGGGACAACAGATTTCCCGGAACCCTGGGCATTGACATTGCCTCCAACATTACGCTCTTGTCTAAATATCTTTCTGGCAGATTGCCAGTGGGGGATTTTGAAATTGATTTTGCCAAAAAAGGGACTCCTGCCAACATGCTGGATCAATTTTTTAAAACCACAGACACGGCCATCAACACCATGGCAAGACCAGTGGATGCCATTAAACACCAGGCAAAAACCGTCACCGTGGGAACCAGCCGCATCGCACAAACATTTGAAGGTTTGATATTTGATGAATTGGCAGCCCATGATATTCAAATTTCCCAGTTAACCAACCGGAACGTGCTGGTCATTAAAAACCTTCAGGAGGTGATTTCCAGAATCAATGGGGCATTTTTCTACGGGATATCCGGGCTCACCCTACTGGGGGAAGAAACCCCGGAAACCCGCATTGAGGTGATCCATAAAACCGGCACCCTTAAATCGGAGATCTCCAGAGTAGAAAAAGACCATAAGCTCAAGGGAACCAAAAATATCATTGTCCGGGAGGGAAATGTTTACATCGGCAAGGGCAGGAAGGATGGCAAAAGCATACTGGTTATACCGGTGATCTCTTCATCTCAAGGTACCAGTGCCATTGAATTTTTACTCTCTTTAAATGTCTCGTTTAAGAATGTCGGTGAGGTACCGTTGATCAAACGCATCAAAGCTCTGGGGGGAAAATTTATCCGCATCAAGGATACCGTGCTGGAATCTGATAAAATAAAATGGGACGACACCCTTTTGGATCTCATCCCCATGGCGGATCTGTTCGGGGATTCGGCAGAAAAGATTGCCGATTACATGGATCAGAGTCAATCATAGATAGATAGATAGATAGATAGATAGATAGATAGATAGATAGATAGATAGATAGATAGATAGATAGATAGATGACCCTGTTGACTTAGTACAGATCTCTGGATTATAGATACAATATGCTGAATATTAAATCATCCAATATCAAGATGTTGTGTGCTCATTTTGCAAAAAGTGACTGAATCAACAGGCTCATAGATAGCAATAGGAAAAACCGGGGTGTAAAAGAACACCCCGGCAAAATGGGGGGATCAGTTTCGGGGGGAAAGGTTGAACTGCACAGGAAGTTTATGGAGTTGACGGTTTCTTTCCCTGGTGGTTCCCACCTTCCATCCAGTGCAGGTGACCCGGTGTTCCAGGACCCCTTCAATCTCTCGCGCAAGGCCGTTGAGATTAATAATGGGATGGCGTTCAAAAACCGTAGGCAATCCATGGGTCAGGTTACAGGCCAAACATTTACCCGGGCGCTGCTCCAGAAGAAAATCAAAATAAAGGGTGTTTTCTTCTGCTTTGTTAAATGCAAGACGAATATCATAGGCACCGTCTTTGGCATCGCCATAAAGGGCTTCAAAAAACGCATCGGCCCTGTCTTCCGGAAAGAGATTCCTCAGGGTTTCTGCTGTAAAAACATCTGAAAAATGATTTAAAGTCATGATATGTTTTTTCTCCGGTGTTAATAAATTGTCAGATCATCATTACTCGCCGGGCACCTTATATCAGAAAATCATTTTGCGCAAGTGCTTAGGATTCAGGCCAGCGCTGGCGTATAATATTTTTCATGATATAATGTTAAATCAATTAGTTACTACTTTTTATGCCCAGATCAATGCGAAAAGCTATTGTACAATGAGTTCATATCTAAGGGGTTCTTGGTTCATGCGTCAGCACTGCATCCAGCCCATCTGATTTGTATCCATGGGAAAGTTGTTCGGGTCAAGCTGGGGTATGGCCATAACCCCGGGGATTGTTCTGCTGCCATCGCCAGGTGTCACGGCACATGTCTGCAACACTTTTTATGGCCTTCCACCCCAGCTCTTTTTCTGCAAGTGAGGCATCGGCATAGCAGGCAGCAATATCTCCTGCCCTGCGGGGGACGACACAAAAGGGAATCTCTTTTTGGCAGGTGGCTTCAAACCCTTTAATCAACTCCAGAACCGATGTCCCGGTGCCGGTGCCAAGGTTGTAAATCACCACTCCAGGGTGGGCGAATAATTTTTCCAAGGCTTTAATGTGACCCTGGGCAAGGTCTGACACATGGATAAAATCCCTCACCCCCGTTCCGTCCGGGGTATCGTAATCATCTCCAAATACATTTAAAAAAGGCCGTCGACCCACGGCCACCTGGGCAATATAAGGAACCAGGTTATTGGGAATTCCCTGGGGATCTTCCCCAATTTTACCACTTTCATGGGCACCCACAGGGTTAAAATACCGCAACAGGGCAATGTTCCATGAGGCATCAGATACGTACAAATCCTGTAGAATCTCTTCAATCATGAGTTTGATGCGGCCATAGGGGTTGGTGGCAGACAATGGAAAGGTCTCTGTGATGGGAAGGCTGGCAGGATTTCCATACACCGTTGCCGAAGAGCTGAACACCAAGTCTCTTGTCTTATATTTTCGCATCACTTCAAGCAGGGTCAAGGTGCCGGTGAGGTTATTGCTGTAATATTCCAGGGGCATCTCAACGGACTCCCCCACAGCCTTGAACCCCGCAAAATGAATCACTGCATCAATATTATGATCCTGGAACACCTGATCCAGACCACTTTTATCCAAAAGATCCACCGGATAAAAATCAAGGGATTTTCCGGTGATTTCCTGAACCCGGTTCAAGGATTCCCGAGAGCTGTTGGACAGATTGTCCACCACCACCACTTCAAAATTATTTAAAAGCAGCGCAACACAGGTATGGCTGCCGATATATCCGGCCCCACCGGTGACAAGTATTTTCATTTTTCCCCCCATGTTTCAATTAATTTCAAATTAAATCACAGCATAGGATTGCTGGGAAATCAACCCATTTCTTGACAGACCTTATTATAAATTGTAATGATACGCCAGTTTTGTAAAGATCCCATGACGCAATGGGTAGCAGATATCCGTGATTCAACTACCTGCTTTTTCATATAAAAACAATATATAGGTGATAAAATGACAGAAATTATTGGCGTTAAATCAAGGGAAATCATTGATTCCCGGGGAAATCCAACAGTAGAAGTGGATGTGGCTCTGGCCTGTGGGGCCACCGGGCGTGCAGCGGTTCCATCTGGAGCGTCCACAGGAACCCGGGAAGCCCTGGAGCTTCGGGATAATGCCGCTGACCGATTCGGCGGCAAAGGTGTCATGACCGCCGTCACCAATGTCAATGAGGTCATTGCCCCTGAAATCATCGGGTTTGATGCCATGGATCAGTCCGGTCTTGATAGAACCATGATTGACATTGACGGTACAGAAAACAAATCCAATCTGGGGGCCAACGCCATTCTGGGGGTTTCTCTTGCTGCGGCCAGGGCTGCTGCCAATGCCGCAGAAATCCCTTTGTACCGCCATCTTGGGGGCATCAGCGCCCGGATTCTACCGGTACCCATGATGAATGTCATCAATGGCGGTGCCCATGCACCCAATAATCTTGACATCCAGGAATTCATGATTGTTCCCTATGGGGCGGGCTCCATTGTGGAAGCCGTTCGCATGGGATCAGAAATTTTCCATTGCCTGAAAAAAAACCTGGCCAGTGCAGGTCTGAACACGGCTGTGGGAGATGAGGGGGGCTTTGCCCCAAATCTTAAATCCAATGAAGAGGCTCTGGAGTACATTGTCAATGCCATTGACGCCGCCGGATATCGACCTGGAAAAGATATTGGCATTGCATTGGATGCCGCTGCCAGTGAATTTTACAGAAATGGACAATATCATTTTGAATCCGAAGGAAAAACCCTTTCTGCAGAGGCCCTGGTGGACTACTACGAAGCCCTGGCTGAAAAATATCCCCTGTGCTCCATTGAAGACGGTCTGGCAGAACAAGACTGGGAAAATTGGCAGATGATGACCCGAAGGCTGGGGGATGCCCTGCAGATCGTGGGGGATGATGTATTTGTCACCAACCCGGACATTTTCCGCAAGGGCATTGAAGATCAGCTGGGCAATTCCATCCTCATTAAACTCAACCAGATCGGTACCCTCACCGAAACCCTGGACACCATTCAGATGGCCAAGGAATCAGGTTATACCACGGTGATCTCCCATCGATCCGGTGAAACCGAAGACAGCTTCATTGCCGACCTTGCAGTGGGGGTCAATGCCGGTCAGATCAAAACCGGTTCCATGTCCCGAAGTGATCGCATTGCCAAGTACAATCAGCTCATGCGCATTGAAGAAGAGCTGGGCATGGGGGCGCTGTTCCCGGAAGATATTTTCATATAACTGCCACGGGCAGACCGTATTCTGGCCCCGGCCTGCCCACAACGAATATTGGGTCGTAGACGCGGAGCCAAATGATATCATGCCGCCCCCCCCCGACGGGCAATGGGCCCGGCCGGAACCGTTAGACGGCACAATTGGCCGGTTCCTATTACCCATCGGGGGGGGGCTCTGCTGAGGGTACTTGGACACTTTATTTTCATATAAAAAATCACCATGAACAAATGTGAGGAATCAATGGCAGAAACAACGAAGTATATCTTTGTAACCGGAGGCGTATTGTCCTCCCTTGGGAAAGGACTTGCCTCGGCTGCAATCGGATTGCTTCTTGAAAGCCGTGGTCTTTCCGTGACCATACAGAAGCTTGATCCCTATATTAATGTGGATCCGGGAACCATGAATCCCTTCCAGCACGGCGAGGTGTTTGTCACCGATGACGGCACGGAAACCGACCTGGATCTGGGTCATTATGAACGCTTTACCAATGCCAAGCTGGGGAAGAATAACAATTTCACCACCGGTAAAATATACTACTCCGTGATCACCAAGGAGAGAAGGGGCGAATATCTCGGTGGCACCGTACAGGTCATTCCCCACATCACCGATGAGATCAAAAAGAGCATCAGCCTTGTGTCAGGAGATGCCGATGTGGTGATTGTTGAAATTGGTGGCACCATCGGAGACATTGAATCCCTTCCCTTTTTGGAGGCCATCCGGCAATTCCGGGGGGATGTGGGCAGAAACAATGTGATTTTTATTCATCTGACCCTGGTTCCTTATATTGTCACGGCCGGGGAAGTAAAGACCAAACCCACCCAACACAGTGTCAAAGAGCTGAGAAGCATCGGCATTCAACCGGATATTCTGCTATGCCGCACCGATCGGTATCTGGTTCCTGAGATCAAGGAAAAAATTGCCCTGTTCTGCAACATAGATAAGGATTCCGTGTTCACGGCCAAGGATGTGGACAACATCTATGAGGTTCCCCTGGTTTACAATAAAGAGGGCCTGGGCGATAAGATTCTCCAGAAACTAAACATTTGGGCCCGGGCCCCCCGGCTGGATCACTGGCGGGACATTGTGGAAAAGATGAAAAATCCCCGGGATGCGCTGACCATTGCCATTGTGGGGAAATACGTGGATCTCACAGAGTCTTACAAAAGCCTTAACGAGGCCCTCACCCATGGCGGCATTGTCAATGATGCCAGGGTGAACCTTGAATTTGTGGATTCCAGCACCCTGACCCGGGACAATGTCAAAGAAAAACTGAAAAACGCCCATGGTATTCTGGTACCTGGTGGATTTGGTGCCCGGGGCATTGAGGGAAAAATTCTTGCCGTTCAATACGCCCGGGAAGAAAAAGTGCCCTTTTTTGGTATCTGCCTTGGCATGCACATGGCCGTCATCGAATATGCCCGCCACGTGGCGTGTATGGAAGATGCCCACGGTTCAGAGTTTGATGAACACACCCCCTATCCTGTGATCTACCTGATGACCGAATGGTATGATGAGCAGACACGGCAGGTGGAAAAACGGGATGATGCCTCAGACAAGGGGGGCACCATGCGTCTGGGGGCTTACCCATGCGTGCTGGCACCAGACTCTTTTGCCCTGCAGGCTTACCGAACCCCGGAAATTTCAGAACGCCACCGGCACCGGTATGAATTTAACAATGCTTATAGAAAACAGCTTGAAGAGGCTGGCCTTGTTATTAGCGGTACCTCCCCGGATGGAGAGTTGGTGGAGATTGTGGAACTAAAAGATCATCCCTGGTTTCTGGGGTGTCAGTTTCACCCGGAATTTAAATCAAAACCTGACAATCCCCATCCCCTTTTCAGAGAATTTATCAAAGCCTCCCTGAAAAATTCAAAGAAAGAGGTGTGTGTCACTAAAAAACAATAAGCCAAACCTGGGGCTTGGTCATAAGATGGGCCACTATACGGGAACTAAATATATATTATTGTCAATTATCTGTAATTACCGACTTTATTTTTAGATCAAAAAAATCACTTCAAAGTGGCCCACGTTATGATCAACCCCCAAACCTGATACTCAATGATTATTCTTTTGATCTATTGGGGAAGAATCAGTCCCAAAAACCGGAACGGTTAAGCCGTTCCGGTTTTTTTATTAGAAAATAGAACTTCTGGGCAACCTCAGCAGAGCCCCCCCCCGATGGGTAATAGGAACCGGCCAATTGTGCCGTCTACGGTTCCGGCCGGGCCCATTGCCCGTCGGGGGGGCGGCATGATACCATTTGGCTCCGCGTCTACGACCC
>Ga0208900_1000255_pt1 | contig 33772 bp, 36 predicted proteins | sample AntAceMetag02UKK_FD_184763 | JGI IMG/M metagenome (GOLD analysis project Ga0208900, IMG submission 184763) | Saline lake microbial communities from Ace Lake, Antarctica - Antarctic Ace Lake Metagenome 02UKK (SPAdes) (version 2) | ecosystem: Environmental > Aquatic > Non-marine Saline and... | reverse complement strand
AAAGTTGAAAGTCCATTTTTTAGGCTGACAAAAGTAGGGAAATATCTATTTAGAATGGATGTAAATTTTGGGTGGGGATAGAGGATGTATCTGTTGTATTAAATTTTTAGGTTTATCAGCGATATTCCAGGAAAGAGATTCATTGTTTATTCTTCAATGCGTTTATTTTCACCATCACTGATCTGCCTTAATTCTTTAGCATTTTTTGGGGAAATAATTGATTTTCCCGTTTGCTTTTCAATTTCTAATCGTGCTTTTTTCGCGGCATGTCCTCCTTTTCTTGCTACATCTTTGTTTGCAATAATTCCTTTCGGTTTTTTTTCTTTTGAAATTTCGGTTGTTCATGCCTCTGCCAACATATTTAAAACCAATTCCAAATTGGTCATGTTATCCCGTAAATTTTCTTTTTTCAGACCTTTTAGTTTTTCGTATGCTTTAACGTCTCTATTAGCCCAGGCTTTTGTTATTTCATTTGTCAATATAGCGTAGTCTAAACCCTCCTTCATTCCCCTTGCCTGCCATTCGTCAGTATGCTCCTTCCTAACTTCAATACTTTTTAAGCGTTGATTGATCCATTCCTTTGAATAGCCTTTTTCAAATAGGTCTGCATGGCCCTGTCAAAAGCTAATTCAGGACCCTCGGTTTCCTCTATCCTCTCATAGCCAACTTTTGCCAGCCATATTTTAAAGGGTTCTGCATTAGGTGAAGGAACGGTTTGAATTAGCCTTAACAATTGCTCTGTGTCAGCAACGTCAGTCATTCTCATTTTACCGTCAGTTGCTGCTAATTTCAAACGGCTACAATTTGTAGCCACTTCACTTCCCTCCTTTTTAAGTCTGGTTTTCAGAACACTCCAATACTTTCTTGGATTTCACTTTCAGATAGAACTCCAATAACACCTATACTGGAGAAATACCATTTTTCCTCTTCATCATTCCAATCAACTCGTACACGCTGATCCTGAAATAGTTTTATTGCATTTTTTTTTGTCATAAATTTTTTGGAATTGTTAAGCTCAAAGATAATTATTCTTTTTCTGTAAAAGCTTTTCGTGGTGGGTGTAAAATGCCAAAAAAATTTCAGGATTCATCATTCTGCAAAAGTTAAATATTTAGGCTGCCATAAGTAGGGAAGTATTTATTAAGATTAAATATGATTTTTTTGGGTATTTGGTTCATTGATTTTTCAGATACCATCACCCACAACCATAACAAAAGTGATGTCACCCCGAAGAAGTTGCTCGTCCCACTTATTTTGTGGAGTCAACATTATTAGCCTCACAAGTTTATGGGCAGATTTTGGGTAACCCCCTACGGAGTTTTGCTGAGTTTTAGGCTTGCAATCCCTTTCAGGGCTGCGAACCCTTTGCCGGTTTCACAGCCCCGGGGAACGAGGGGATCGCAAGCCTGGCACCGTAGCCCCGGGGAACGAGGGGATCGCAAGCCGGACACGATAGCATAAGTTGATGAGATTATAACATTTGTTTTGCTTTGTCAACTGTAATTTCAAATACTCTTGTTAAGAAAGCAAATTTCTCTTTCATCATATCATATTCAGCACCCGATTCTACATATCTTGCCGTACCAGTTACAATAAATCCGGTGCCGGGATAATCTTTATAGCCGAGAACATTTTTGCTTCCTACCGAAAGTTTAATTTGATTATTTACAGCTACATTCTTTTCAGTTTTCCTGAATCCATAGGCCGGAATCAATATTCTTTCATCATTGGTAGTAACCATAAAAGAATTCCATGTATTAACTATATGTGGCTCAAGGCCCCACGACATAATCGAAACGACACCTTCATGTTTTAACACTTCATGGAATTTATCGCTTAGTTTTGATTTTTGATCCATAATTATATTTTATAGTTTCTATTTTGTAAAAATTTATTTTGCAAAACTAATCCATAGAATTTTTAGAAAAATTAAACTGGTTTAAGAAAGTACCTTGCTATTTCTTTTTCCTCAATTCGCTAACATATTCGGGCGTAAGGCCAAGGTAGGAGGCAACCATATATTGAGGTACGCGTTGCACAAACTCAGGAAAGGAAGTACTGAAATGATGGTAAAATTCTTCTTTTGACATGTCGTACAAATACTTCGTGCGCACCTGGGAAGCTGCCAAATTTTTCTGCATGATAATTCTAAAATATCTTTCTAATTGAGGTAATTCCCTAAGCAAGTTATCAAATACATGAGCATCTATTGATATTACTTTTGAGGGTTCAATGGTTTGAATATAATACCCGGAAGGCTTGTTATCCATGAAGCTAAAAAAGTCGGTAAGCCACCAACCATCAAGGGCAAACTGAGTAATTTGTTCGCTTGACTTTGAGTTGATAAAAAACATTCGCAAGCAACCTTTCTCTACAAAATATAGCGATCTGCATACTTGACCATTTGAAAGTAGATTCTCCTTTTTCCGAAAGGAATGTGATTGAGTGTAAGCAATGAGTATCCTTTCTTCTTTTTCGCTCAAATCAACAAACTTTTTAATGTGTTCAATTAAGGTCGGATGCATGTTTATTCTATTTATGAGTTGGAAAAAGAGAATTCACAAGCTGCTTTACTTCTAACAACCACTCAGCTCGTTGTGAATTATCACTATTTTTAAGCATCCCAAAATTGATTCTTTTCACATCGTTAACGCCACAGATATTGAAAACCTTGTTTTTCCATATCGAATCAAGAATATCATTCGCAAAATTATTTGGCGTATTTGAAGTATTCAGTACCAACCCAATTTTTGCTTTTAGCAATCCTACAGGAATGTAATCTCCTTTATCATTTAGCTCGAAATCATAAGCTACACCGGGTAGTAAAATCCTATCTATCCATCCCTTAATAATTGCGGGGGGCTGCCCCCACCAATTCGGGTGAACAACAATTATTGCATCAGATATTGTTAGGTGTGAACAATGGATTTTAATTTCATCATTAATAACCGTATTTTCAAGATGATGGATGGGGTCGAATTTTTCAGCATATAAATCATGAAAAAAAACGGCATGACCATTTGCCTCTATTTGTTCTTTACACGTCTCAGCAATCGAGTGGTTAAAGCTCTTTTGGTTGGGATGTCCAAGTATAATTAATACCTTCATATTTTATCGCATAAAACTTTAATTTATCACTTCGCCCGCCATGCTTAATGAGCCTTTGTTACTCCCGAAAAAACGGGGCAGGCTAATCAGCACAACTTTTCAATTTCTTCCATCGGTAATCCGGTCATTTCACTAATTAATGATATTTCCATTCCACTTTTTTTCATTTTTTTAGCTACTTTAATTGCATTTTTCGTTTCCCCTTCTTTTCTAATTCTATCCTCTTCATCAACTTTCATTGTCCAAGCCATACTTGCGCCATAGCGTAAATCTTCGAGATGTCGTTGATATTTTTTCTGTTCTTCTTCTGATAAGGTATCCAGTCGCCATAATTCTCTTGCTTTATTAATTCCTTTAGCAGTAAACCCCTCTTTTATTTCATTGTTTTTTAAGTAATAAATCCATTCATCCAAGGTGTTTTTTGCTATATCGTTAAATTGATTTACTTTGATTACAAAATATTCAGGAAAAATTTCGTAAGGCTCCTTTTTTTCAAGAAATTCAGTTTGTTTAGCTGAGAGTACAAGTTTGTCATTGAGGTGTACTCCAATGAAATTGGTCTTGCCATGATAAATATAATCCTGTCCTTGTCCCAGGTCGAAATAAACAATGTTTATGGAATAGATTTTCTTAATATTTCTGTAGGGTTCTCCAACCGAAATGAATTCAGTCAGGGTCTTTGATACACCATAAACCATTCGATGAAAATAATCGTATTCTTGTTCGTTTTGAATTTCAATGATGACTAATTCTCCATTAGCGTTTTTTACAAGAATGTCAACACGATTAAATTTGTCATCGTTGATGCGCTGATTACTTTCACTTTCAAGGATGTTTTCAATGATCATATTTTCCTTTAATAATTCTGATAAAAACCCCTCTAAAACCGAAAAGTCAGCTTTATTTCTAAGAAGTCTTTTTATAGCCCAATCAAATCGAATTAAATTTTTGTTTGCCATTATTTATAGTTTTCTACAAATTTAATCGTTTTTTTTATGTAGTAAAGATTTGTTCAAATTATCAGTTTTTTTGCAAGAATTTACTGTTCCTCAGCCTTACATCTAATTAATTTATATGCTCCCTTGTTCATATTTATCTCCTTGCAATCAATCAGCTTAAAATCTGGGTATTACAAAAAAAATCGTGTTTAAGCATTTGTACCCACCTACAAATGCCTAAACACGAATAAAATAACCGGAAATCTATTGCTTACAATGTCTCCAATGCCGTTTTCAAACAAGCATCTTTTTCTATTTTCAGCCCTTGTTTTATCAGCGAAGCCTCGATGGCTTTCAGGGTGGTGATTACTTCATTTTTGCCGGTCATGCCCATGTGGCCAACCCTGAAGTATCGGGTTTTTATTTCGGCTAACAAGCCACCGGCTACAATCACGCCTTCGTCTCCGATTCCTGAAATCACTGCCGGGCCTTGCACGTTTTCCGGGAAATAAGGAGCAGAGAGCGTGTTTGCGGCAACGCTGTCGTTGACCGGAATAATTTTTAAGCCCATGCTTTTCAGTCCTTCACGAAAGGCATGACCCACCTTGCGGTGCCGCTCGATGCGTTGCTCCATGCCTTCTTTTAGGATAAGCTCCAAACTCTTTTCGAGGGCGAGGATGAGGTTTACAGCCGGGGTTCCAAAATAAGAAGGCTTGCGCTGTATGTAGGCCTCCATGATGGGCAGCCAATTTTCGAAATCGGCGTAGTAATTCCCAACCGGCGTTGAGCGGTTTTTCCATGCCGCCATGGCTTTGGGCGAAACCATTAGCAAAGCCAGCCCGGGAGGCACCCCAACGGCTTTTTGTGAAGCGGTAAGCACCACATCGATGCCCCAGGCCTCTTGCTGAATTTCTTCGCCGGCCACCGAACACACGCCATCAAGAATGGTGAGCACATCGTACTTTTTGCCCAGTGCTGCGATGGGTTTCGGGTCGTTCATCACGGCAGTGGAAGTATCCACATGCGTAAAAGTCATCAGCTTATATTGTCTTTTTTGTAGTTCTGCTTCGATTTCATCCATTGGGACAATGTCGCCAACAGGGGCGGTGAGCAGGATTACATTTGCACCATAGCGTTTCAACAGATGGGCATAGCGTTGCCCGAAATATCCGGTTGAAATTACCAGGGCATGATCGCCCGGTTCAATCAGGTTGGAGCCGGCAATATCCATGGCCAGGGTGCCGGTACCTGCCACTACAAAGGGCTGCCCCGAAGGACACATCCACACCTGTTTCATCATTTCCAAAGCGTGGCCAAAGCTCTCGATAAAATCGGGTGCCACGTGGCTGGGGGTGGGAACGCTCATGGCTTCCATAACTTCCGGTTCAAACTCGATGGGCCCCGGAATCATTAAAAGTTTTCTTTTCATTTTATTAGGATTTGATTTTATATTCATCCAAAATTTTAAATAATTCATTTTTTGTTGCTGCATCGAGCGGAAGAATCGGCTTGCGTGCCGGACCACCATAAAGCCCGATATAATCCATGGCTGCCTTCAAAGCTGGCACGCCCCACTTTTTGGTTACCGCATTATTTACAGGAATAATATCTAATTGCAGCCTGCTTGCCTGTGCCATATCACCGGTCAAAAAGGCTTTGTGCATGGCAATGCATTGGGCGGGAGCAATATTTGCCGAGGCCAGAATACCACCGCAGGCACCCACGCTCATGGCCGGGACAAGAAATCCTGCCGAGCCGGCCAGAATCTGAAAATCGGGCTTTACCCGTTTACGGATAGCGCCCATTTTTGCCACATTCCCCCCCGAGTCTTTCATACCTATAATATTCGTGTGCTCCGAAAGCATGAGCAGGGTTTCGGCATCCATGTCCATCCCCGAATTGCCGGGCATATTATAAACAATAACCGGAACCTCCGAAGCATCGGCCACAGCAAAGTAATGTTGCTTTAAGGCTTCGGGTTTCATCAGTCCCTTAAAATAAAAAGGATTTAAAACCAGCACAGCATCAGCGCCGGCGGTTGCAGCCGCCCTGGTGAGCAAAATCGTTTCGCGCGTTGACTGCCCGCCGGTACCGGCAATCATCAATTTATCCGAACTGATCGCATCACGACCCATTTCATAAACCTCAATTTTTTCGGCTTCCGACAAATGCACAAGCTCGCCATTGGAGCCTAAAACCAAAAAACCCTGCAAATCGTAAGTGCTCAGTTTTTCGATATTACTTCTCATTTTATCCAGCGCCAGGTTTTCTTCCTGATCGAAAGAACTGGGCAAGGGAGGAAAAATTCCATTTAATTGTATCATGTCTTAAAATATTTTTGCAAAAATAGAAACTAATGCTGCGCTAAGAAAATGGATTCGTTGGAATAATGGATTTTTTGCCGTTGAATTGAAAGATTATCTCTCCAACACAAAATTTAATATACACAAGGTGATTAATAATTACTTCATAAGCCCTACATTGATAATGCTTTCCGAAATCCTCATTCTGTGTAGGTTCAATTTTTAGGCTGCCAACTTCGGGAAATATTTGTGTTGCATGTAATTCCTATCCCACTTTAAATCAGCATCGCCATCCCCACCCGCACCAGAAATTGAAACCCATTATTGCCGCTTTTTGATGCAAAACAATTTGAAATGGATTTTACAAGTTATTGCTGCCAGGTCCAGTTGCCCTATCTTTATCAAAAATTTAATGACAAAATAATTTAATCATGATTCCAAGTTTTACGAAAGTTCTAAAATCCACAAAGAAATTAATTGTATTGTGTGCTTTTGCTTTAATGGTCTCCTCCGCGTTCGGGCAGGGTTTTTTAAAAGCTGACGGCAAAAAAATAGTCGATGGAAATGGAAACGAAATAATCCTCAAAGGTATGGGGCTGGGCGGCTGGATGCTTATGGAAGGATACATGATGCAATCGAGCGATGTGGCCGGTACACAACACGAATTTAAAAACCGCCTGATCGATTTAATGGGTGAAACCAAAACCGATGAATTTTTTGATGCCTGGCTGGCAAATCATTGCACCAAAGCTGATATCGATTCGCTGGCAAACTGGGGCTTTAACAGCGTGCGCCTTCCAATGCACTACAACCTGTTTACTTTGCCAATTGAAGACGAACCTGTGCAGGGACAAAACACCTGGCTTAACACAGGATTTGATATGGTGGATAGTTTGCTCTCCTGGTGCGAATCGAACAGCTTCTACCTCATCCTCGATTTACATGCCGCACCCGGTGGGCAGGGTGCAGATGCCGCCATTAGTGATTATGACCCAACAAAACCCTCACTGTGGGAAAGTGTGGACAACAGAAATAAAACAGTGGCCTTATGGGGAAGGCTGGCCGAAAGGTATAGCGATGAACCCTGGATGGGCGGCTATGACTTAATTAATGAAACCAACTGGAATTTGCCGGGCGGCACCATGCTCCGAAACCTCTATGATGAAATTACCGCTGCCATCAGGGCGGTGGATAACAATCATATCATCTTTATCGAGGGCAACTGGTTTGCCAACGATTTCACAGGTTTAACGCCTCCCTGGGATAATAATATGGTATATAGTTTTCATAAATACTGGAACTACAACGATCCAGGTTCGATTCAATGGGTGCTGAATTTGCGCGAGCAACATAATGTCCCGTTGTGGATGGGCGAAAGCGGTGAAAACTCAAATGTATGGTTCCAGGAGGCCATAAGCCTTTTCGAGGATAATGGTATTGGCTGGGCGTGGTGGCCCATGAAAAGGATCGAAACCACGGTGGGCCATTATTCAATACCCTTCACCGATGGATATAAAAATATACTTAACTATTGGAGGGGGCAGGCTCCACAACCTACAATCGACGAGGCTTACAGTGCAATGATGGAACTTGCCGACAACGCAAACAGCTCAAATTGCAGCTACCACAAAGATGTTTGCGATGCACAAATAAGGCAGATAACTACTGATGAAATTATTCCCTTCACTCAGCATACAATACCCGGACTTGTTTTTTTATCCGATTACGATTTGGGGAGGAATACCAAAGCATATTATGATATGGATGTGGCAAATTACCAGCAATCAACCGGAACATTTCAGGCCTGGAATTCTGGCTGGACCTATCGCAACGATGGAGTTGACATCGAAAGCAACACCGATCCCATCAACAGCAACGGCTTCCATGTAGGCTACGTGCAAAAGGGCGAATGGATGAAATATACGGTGCAGGTTGAAGAATCAGCAGCCTACACCGCAAAAGTCAGGCTTGCTTCACAGAATACCGGAGGGGAATTTCACCTGGCAATTGATGATGAAGATTTATCCGGCCAGCAAACAGTAAGTACCACAGGTGGGTGGACAAATTTCGATTTTATCGGGATGGCTGATATATTGATTAACCAGGGGCAGCATATTTTGTCTTTTCATATTGATAGTAATGCGGAATTTAACATCAGCAGTATTGAATTTATCAAGACGGGCGATATTCAATCTGTCCCATTTCGTGCCTTAAACGGGGAAACAGGTGATAACGAAAAGTTAGTAAAAGTTACCCTTAGCCATGCCATAAATCCTGAACCCATCACCGGAGCTATGGGGCAATTTCAATTGAAAATAAATAATATTGAGCAGTCCCTCACATCTTTAACAATGGATGAAACCAAAGAAAGAACCCTGATATTAGGTTTTGATGAACCAAATTTATTTACTGACATAATATCCGTAAGTTATACGGGCGAATCTATCAGTTCACCATCTGGTAAAATATTGGAGCAATTTTCTGACCTTCAAATCAGGAATACGCTACCCCAGCGCTTTGCCTTACCCGTAAAAATTCAGGCAGAGGCTTACCATTTTATGGATGGGCTTGCCACCGAGGAATGTAGCGACTCTGGCGGCGGACTTAACATTGGTTATACCGATGCAGGTGATTTTGCTGATTATTTAATCTACGCTTCCGCTGATGAACAATATAGGATCAACATTCGGTTAGCAGCATATAGTTCATCGGGTAATATCGGGTTTTATTTGCTTGATGAGAATATGGAGGAAACAGAACTTTGCACAGTTACAACTCCGGTAACCGGGGGCTGGCAAACCTGGGAAACCACTCCATCAGGCTTAGTGCAAGTACCAAAAGGAATTCATACCTTGCGGATGCGTGTTCTTAATGGAGGGTTTAACATGAACTGGTTCGAATTTGAAAAGGTTGAAGGCATTGCTGGTGAAACCAACCAGACTCCAGCACCACAGGTTTATCCAAACCCTGCATTAAGCAATAAACTTTTTATAAATACCGATCAACTTAAACAAACATCAATTCCTGTTGACATTTACAGCATAAGCGGAAATCTTATTGTTTCATCAGAATATTCTATCAGCAACGGTGGTGTGGAAATCGATATTTCAAATTTCCCAAAGGGTGTGTTTATTTTGCGAATAATTGCTGGGAAAAAAGTTTATAATTACAAAATCGTTAGGGAGTAGAAATCCTTGAGATGAGCAGTTTTAAATAATGTTCTCAAAAAATATCTCATCAATCTAATTCTATATTCTCCCTTTCTTGCTCTGAGCATATAACCCGGAATCAGGTAAGCAATCACGATAGACAGCGCAGTAAACAGGAGTACGTTGATTGGCGAAACAAAAAATGCGACAATAGAAATTACCCAACAGGCAATGCCTCCAATAAGCAAAGGTTTAAATTTAAGGATACCCCCCGACACAAAGGTGCCAAGCCCGTACAATGAAATAATTAGCGCATAGGTAACCGGCCAGGGCAAATAAGCATATTCAAGATGCACCTGAAGCATTGCATAATTTGAAAGACTTGCCACCAGCACAAGCCAGCCCCACAACAGGTAAAAAAAACTATTGTCTTTAATATTGCCTTTGGATGTTGAAATCATTTCTGAAATGATTTTTAAACTTACGTTGAAAAGTACTGCGCGCTGACCTGTGCAAATATTTTTAAAATGTCTTGGGTTTGGCAGACAAAATTGCGTGCTGGTTTTCTCGAAGGTTTGATTTCCAGCAGTGGGTTATTTTCTTGCATATTATTCAAAACATAATTATGCCGAACTCTTTTATCTCCTTAAATAAAATTGCTACTCATGAGCCTGGTCCTTGAATATTTTCATTTGAGATTCCAGGCCAGCTATTTGTTCTACAGGTAGGACAAAAGCAATACCTGTACCCGGCTCACTAAATTTGCCCACCAACTGTATGACTTGCATAAGTTTTTCCACCACGTGTTCTTCTACAAGAAACACAATGATGTCGGTTTGGTCTTCAATACTTAGCCCGAAAAAAGATTTTGCCTCATGTATTCCTGTACCTCTGGCTGGAATAATGGTAGCCCCGGTGGCCCCTGCTTCTTTCATTGCATCTACTACGCTATCGGTAATATTAGGCTTAACAAAGGCCATAATTAATTTAAAATGCATCGTTCTTAGTTTTTATTTTTGAAAATCTAATTTTTAATTCCATAAATTGAGCATATCCCAATACTGCAATAATGGGAAATAAACTGGCAAACGCGATGAGCCCAAACCCATCTATTGCAGGGTTTCTGCCCGGCACTGCGCTTGATAATCCCAAGCCGAGCGCGGCAACAAGGGGAACCGTAACAGTTGAGGTAGTAACTCCTCCTGAATCGTAGGCTAAGGCAATGAGTGTTTTGGGTGCAAAGATGGTTTGAATGATAACAACAATATAACCTGCCATTATGTAAATAAATAAAGGAGTTCCGGTTACAATTCGAAAAGTACCCAGTGCCAGGGCAAATGCTACCCCGATTGCCACAGTAATACGAAGCCCCTTTTGACTAATGGTACCCGCCGAAACTTCGCTTGCCTTTATCGCAACTGCAATAAGCGATGGCTCGGCTATTGTGGTGGCAAACCCGATAAGAGCTGCAAAAATGTAAATCCAATAATACGACCACCATTTTGCTGCTTCATTTTCCGGAATACCAACAAAAGCAAGTTCGGTTAATTGAGTGGCCATAATTTTTCCTATCGGGAAAAGTGCTTTTTCTAATCCAATAAGAAATAAAGCCAGTCCAAGCACAACGTAAACCCCACCAAGCATCACTTTTTTTAAATGGGGTATGGGTTGTTTTAAAACAAAAACCTGAAATAAAACGAGCAACAATAAGATTGGCAGTACGTCTCTCAGCGTGTAAAACAATACCCAAAGAAAATCTATAATAAAATCAAGCATAATTCACTCAGTTTTTAAAACCATAATAAACCATAAGCCATCACAAAAATCATGGGTAAAAGTGAAGCAAAAGCAATCAAGCCGAAACCATCCACCAAAGGGCTCCTTCCTTTAATAACATTGGCAAGCCCTACTCCCAGAGCTGCCACAAGGGGAACTGTAATGGTGGAGGTTGTAACTCCCCCCGCATCATAAGCCAAACCAATGATTTCATCAGGGGCAATAATGGTCATCAACATAACCAAAATATACCCGCCAATAATTAAGTAATACAAAGGCCAGCCTTTTAATATGCGCAATACCCCGATCAAAATGGCCAAGCCAACGGATATTGCTACCGACAAGCGTAAGCCCATAGCAAATAGTTCCCTGGTTTTCTGATTATTCTCTATCAAACCTGCACCTGAAGATATTACCGATGCCTCCTTTGCTACTGCAATTAAGGCAGGTTCGGCAATTGTAGTTGAAAACCCAAGTGCGAACGAAAAAATCATTAACCACAGCAGGCTTCCTTTTTTTGCCAGGGCGTAGGCCATCGTCTCGCCAATTGGAAACAGCCCAATCTCCAGGCCTTCGACGAAGAGCATCAGGCCCAGTATCACAAACAAAAAACCAACTATGACTTCTCCGATTTGTGGCAGAGGTTGCCTGATAACAACCGCCTGAAAAAACACAACTACCAGCACTATCGGAAGCAAGTCCATTAGTGCAAGTCTTAGTTTTCGTTGTATGCCAAGGAAATATTGTTTATACCTCAATTTATTTTAAATCATTTTAAAAATACATATTTTTTTTCACGACAAATGTAGTAATTTGACTACACTCTATAGATAATTTTTATCTCCTGGGGCTATTCCAAAAAGTCAAGAAAGATTAGCTTGTCCGGCTTCCTACGGAATACTGGCTACCCCACAAGGCACAGCTACCCGCCTCCCGAAAGCTTTCGGGATCAGGCCACCACCCAAGATTTTCCCAAGCCAAAAATAGAATAAATAGCGTTGTTTTATGCATCATCAGTATCTCATTAAAACTAAAAGAAGAACCTTGAAATTCATAAATCGTTTAGAAAAACCACTATGAATAATTAGGGCTTGCTGAAAAACACAAATCCATATCCTTAGCTTTAATATTTCGGTGCGCAGCACCTCCCGTATCAATTCTAAAATATGCTTCTACAAAGATTATCGCCCCGCCAGCTGGCGGGGCTTACTTTTGAGGTGCAGAGCACCGGTAATCTTTGTAGTATTTTATCCGACAATTGGGAAAAGGTGCAGCGCACCGAAATATTTGATGCATGGTTTTTGAACAAATATTCTCCAAAACCTTGCACAAGAAATCAAATGTTAAGGATTAACTTTTGATCAACCAACGAATTAGACCTTTCTCAGCAGCCACTAATTATAAACCCTTCCGTTTTGATGTTAGTTTTTGATTAAATGCCAAAACCCGGAAAATCTTAACTTTGCAATCAACTTTTCAAAAACTGACGATGAACAATTTCACAACTGAAAAAATAGATACACTGAACCATAAGTTTGCATCTGCCGGCCCAAAAGAAGTTCTGGCTTATTTTCTTGAAGCTTTTAAAGGAAAAATTGCCTTCGCCTCCAGCATGGGCGCCGAAGACCAGGTGATTACCGAAATGATTGCAAACATCGACCATGAAGCAAAAATCTTTACCCTCGACACAGGGCGCATGTTCCCGGAAACCTACGACATCATCGACAGAACAAATGCCCGTTACAAAATCAATATCCAAATTTATTTCCCCGAAAGGGAGCTGGTAGAGAAAATGGTAAACGAAAAAGGGATCAACCTTTTTTATGAAAGCATCCAAAACAGGAAAGAATGTTGCCACATACGCAAAATTGCCCCCCTGAAACGTGCGCTGGAAGGTCAGGAAGTTTGGATTAGTGGCTTACGCCGATCTCAATCTGTAACCCGCAAAGAGGTAAAACTTGTTGAGTGGGACGAAGGCAATGGCCTTATCAAGCTTAACCCACTCATCGAATGGACTGAGGATCAAGTATGGAATTATATCAACGAAAACAACATTCCATTCCATAAACTGCACGACAAAGGTTTCCCGAGCATAGGCTGCCAGCCATGCACACGGGCCATTGAGCCTGATGAAGATGTTCGCGCCGGCCGCTGGTGGTGGGAGCTCCCCGAAGGCAAAGAGTGCGGGCTGCACGTGAAAGAAGGGTGAGTCGATATTAGTTAATTGTTGTTGGTTAATTGTCCCGAAAAGTTGAAAATCTATGATTTTCGTAAATTTTCGAGGATGCTCGCCCGAAGGGCGGCATTATCTGTTAATTGTTATTTGTTAAACCAATTCCCGAAGTCATTCTATTGTGCAAGTTAATAGTTTGTCGTTTTTGTATGTGTTGAACTTTTTTTCCAACCGGCCAATTTGCCTGACAACGAAACATGGTTTATAAATACTTCTTTAGAACATCATCTTTTTCTGCTTCAACAGTTGATAATGCTAATTTTAATTTTTCAATCTCCTTTTCTTTTTTATCAATGATTGCAACAATTTTTTTCTGTTCATCTAAGGGTAAAACATTTACAGAGATCTGATAAATATTTTTTACAGACAAACCTGGTTGAGCGACACCTTTTGCATATTGATTTAAATTCAGGCTTTTTAAAAGGTGAAACAGCCAATCAACATTTATGTTAGGACGAGCCGTAACCACGATTGCATGTTCGGTTGCATGAAATATGCCTTCAACTTTGTGAACATTACCACATAGCGCCCCTTGCCTGCCAACTAATGGATATTTACCATTATGGGTAAATGTTTTAGTATAACCACGTAATCCATTTCCGCCATAGCATGGAAAAAGGTTTGTTTCATTTTTAGAAAGAATATCATCAGAGGACACAAATTTACCTGCTTTCATTACACAGATTTCATCAAGTTTCTTAATTACTGCATTTTGAGACTTGTTAGAAAATATTTGGCCAATCTGTTCATTCAACAGTTTACTTTTTTCTTGTGCGGATTTTTCAAATTTTTCAATCTTCTCTATTTCATTTATAATTTTTTGTTGAATATCTTTGGGGGGAAGTGGGATGCTATTTTCTCTTAAATGTTTATAATGCCTTGAATATTTATGAGCATCTTCAATTTTTAATGTTTTTAAAAAATAGTAAAGATATTTTGGGATAAAGTCATTCTTAGGTTTAAGAAGCACAACTCCGTCAGCACCACGAACGAATTTAAAATCTATATACTTAAAATTACAAGTATGGTCTCCAAAAATGATTAGTGGTAAATCAGTGATAGGTTCAATATTCTTATTTGTATAACCTGAAATTAATTTGTTAGATTCTTGAGAAACAACAGGGATTTTACCAGTTATCTCAATTTCATTTTGTTCAATTTTTTCCTTTGAACCAATTATGTCAGAGAGACAGTTTCCCAATTTCACCAAACCCCATTTACTTTCAATTTTGTATTTTTTTCCAGCAGTTAAATTAATTTGTTTTTCAAACCCTATTCTATCAAAATTAATTAAATCTACCACCCGATAAACACCAATATTATTTTCCTGGGATGGAGAAACTAAATGTATTTCGTTGCCTTCAACTGCTTGACGAATGTAATGATTAGCCATTCCAGGATTTTCGTAATTTGTTTCGTCAAACATTTTTCCACCGTAATTGTAAATCTTAATTCCCTCTTGCCCTTTGCGTCCAACAAATTCATATCCTAAATACTCTTTCTGTTCTTCAATGTCTTTGCCGGTTTTTACAACTACGATTTGTTGATGTTTGTAGTAATTGTTAATAGTATCAGGATTTTTATGCCCATCGCCTAAGCAAAGCATAAAATATAAAAACTTTTCTTTTTCTATTCCTTTACAATACTCATAAAAGTGTTTGCTTAGTTCTTTATCTTTTTCTTCGCTTGTGTAGTTTTTAAAATAGTTTTTGGTTTTGAGTTTTTTTACCGCATTGCTATTTTCAAAAGCATGTTGGTATTCCTTAAACATCGCAGTTTTAGCAAGTGTTCCATTAATTTCAACAATTAAAAACCTCTCGTAATCATCATAAGCAAAACCACGGTGCTCGGTAAACATTTTCAAAAAGTGTTCTGCATTAATATATCTGATGTTAATTGCGTATTTTGTATGCGAAAATAAATCGGATGCAATATATTCACGGTCTTTCAAAAAATCACCATTCCTGCGTTTCAAGAACAGGATTACAGTAGTTGTACCTGTAGCAACAAAAGTTTTGCTTCCAAGTTCAGTTATTCCTTTTATTTCAAAGTGTTTCAATAGAATTTCCCGTGCTTTTGAATACAAGCCAGTGTTACTCAGAATTGAGGATGGTAGGATTAACCCTGCTAAACCACCATCTGCCAATACTTGTTTTGTCCGTTCAATAAACAAAACTTCAATTTCTTTGCTGCGTTCGGTTAGCGATTCAAAAAGTTCAAAATGAGTTTTCCCAACATTCAGGTAATTTCGAAATGCCTCAACCGAATACGGTGGATTAGCAACAACAACATCAAATTTCCTCTTATTTAAATTGAGGCGATCTTGTTCTTCCAAACCATCGCCAAAAATTATATTAGCATCACCATCACCATTAATATAACAAGCAATTTGCGAAGTACGGGCAAGGCGATAATCCTTTTCAATTCCAAAAATGTAGTCTGTAGTCCGCAGCCCAATCTGTTCCCTTGCTGTATTCGATGATTTTATCGTTTAATTCATCATTATACTTTGTTTCATCAATTCCTTTTATTAATTGTTGAAGCTCCTCAATACTCTCAGTTAAAAAGTGTCCTGCTCCACAAGCATAATCGAGTATTTTAGGTAAAAACTCAGTATCTTCTTTTTCCAGCTTTTCATTAATGATATTTTCAAATCCCAGTGATAAAATAATGTATCGAACAATTGGAATAGGTGTAAAAAATTGCCCTTCGGATTGCTTAACTCCATGGTTAAGCATTAGCTCAAAGAAATCGCCAAGCACCTGTTGTTTACTGGTAAAGCGAAACTGGTAGTTTTGAATGAGCTTAATTACTTCAACCAATACACGTGCATTCTGTTGAAATAGTTTCTTGTTATGTACTTCTTTAAAAGCAAATTCATTATTCGTGTAGTATTTTAATTCCCTGAAAATTGCTTCGACTTTTTCAATTGGGGTTTGTTTTGGATATAGTCTTATAATTTTATGTAAATCTTCTTCCGAATAATAAATGATTTCCTCTTTCAATTTTGCCATACCTTTTTGATACAGGGCTTGAAGTCTGTCAATGATGTGTTCGTATTCTTCATCTTCCTTTACCTGAAAACCTAAAACATCTTCGCCCTTTTTCTCCTCATCCACTATCTTGCATAAAAACAATGATAGTACGCGATTAAAAGCATTTGCGTTATCTGAAATATTGTTATGCCTTAAGATTTCCGCAAACTTGTTGAACAAACCTTTTGCATCATCGAGTTTTTTGAGGTTCTTTTTCTTTAGTGCTTTTAACTCCAGTGAATATGCGTTTGCATCATCATCGAAAATGCCGTTAAAATGAAAGTACTTGATGAACGATTCTTTCCATACATCATACAATTCAGTTTTATTTTTTGCATCCCGATAGAGCTTTATATTTTCTTCTTCAATTTGTTTTAATGATTTCCCTAAATCTTCCTTTCTGTCCTTGACCTGAACTATCAGGTTGTCGTAAACAAATTCATCATTTTCAAATTTCGAAGCATATAAAACAAGGAATTGAGCGTTTTTTTCTTGGTTTAGATAAGAGAACAATTGCCCGCCGTGTTCCTCCATTTTGTTTTTTTCTTTCTCAAATTCAACACCCCACGTTTTGCACTCAATAATTAAAAGTGTTTTGCCATCGCTTTTGTTATAAATATTTATATCAACTTTTCCACCACTTGCACCGTGCCCAACTTTCCATTTTCTTTCAAGATGAATATCATTGGGAGCATATCCTTTTTCCAATAATCGGTTTACACATTCAAGTACGACAAAATTTTCAGGAATAGACAAATTTGAGGTTGTGTGGTCTCCCAATTGGATTTGTTCGTCTTCTTGTCTTTCTACAGTAGTATTTTCATCTTTTCTGTAGAATATTTTCTCTTTTTGAAGGTCAATTTTAATGGTATAATTATGGAATTTGTACTCTTTACTGTAAGTAAAAAGGTCTCCTTCAAAACCGAGTTTTTCTATGAAATGAATTATATCCATGGCAGTTTAATTTTCATTATTGTACTTGATTTTTTGTTCGGCCACCTTTAATGCCCTCAATCCATATTCTTCGTCTTTCAGTTCGTAAACAACTTTTTCGCTTAAGAAATCAATTATTAAATCTTCGGGATTATAATTATACAAGTCCGAAAGCCGAATAATCAATTCTTTATTAAATTTACGTTCTCCTCTTTCCATTTTGCTCAAAATTGCAATATCAATATCTACTTGTACTGCTGCTTTTCTTAGTGAAAGTCCCTTTTGTTCCCTAAGTTCTCTTAATTTTATTCCAACTGTTGACATAATATGTGTTGACATTAATTGTCAAACTTAAAATAATTTGATTTAAAAACCACAAACAAATTAAAATATTTATCAACAGTATATTATCGTTACGCATGTCGGCAATAATAATAGCACCATTTGAAACTCTGAAAGTGTGATGGCTAATATAGTTTGCAAATGTGCAGTTTTGTGCGTAGGCTTTTCATTTTTTTTCTCGTTTCTAAATAGCAAATTGTAGGCTGTTTTTTTTCATTTTACATTCAGATGTAACCATTAACTTTTAACTCTTAACTTTCCACTTTTAACTCATCCCTCACAACTCCCAACTTTTATCTCACTACACTCAACTCTTAACTTTTATCTCCCTACTTTTGCAGCCGAATTTAAAATTGAAATTATTATGGATTTTAGCTTTTTTACTGGTGATTCTGCCATATTTACATGGGTGATTTTACCCTTACTTATTTTCTTGTCGAGGATTGCCGACCAAAGCATCGGAACACTCAGGCTAATTTTTGTGTCGAAAGGCTACAAATATATTGCCCCCGTTTTGGGCTTTTTTGAAGTTATAATCTGGCTTTTGGCCGTAACGCAAATATTTAAGCAGTTAGACAACTTTTTTTACTACATCGCTTACGGTGCAGGTTTCGCAGCCGGAAACTACCTGGGCATGGTGCTTGAAGAACGCATTTCGCTGGGTAGCGTGGTGGTAAGAATTATCCCGAAAACGGATACCTCGAAACTGGTGGAAGCAATGCGCTCGAAAAATTATGGCATTACCCTGATGGACGCGCAGGGAAGCCGGGGTCCGGTCCAGATTGTCTTTACCATTATTCCGCGAAAGCTTATAAAAGAATTGGCAGGCCTTATCGACCAATACAACCCCAATGCATTTTATTCGATTGAAGAAGTGAAAAATGTTAGACATGGGGTTTCCCAACCCAACAACCCCGTTTTACGAAAACCAAAAATGCCTCAACTTTGGCGAAGATCAAAATAATTCATCCCATTCTTACAGAAAACTATATTGACCAATGGCATTAATTCTTGGCATAGAATCATCGTGCGACGACACCTCGGCAGCGGTAATAAACAACACCACCATACTGTCGAATATTACCGCTAACCAGGATGTACACCGAAAATATGCATAGAATCATCGTGCGACGACACCTCGGCAGCGGTAATAAACAACACCACCATACTGTCGAACATTACCGCTAACCAGGATGTACACCGAAAATATGGCGGTGTGGTGCCCGAGCTGGCATCGCGGGCACATCAGCAAAATATTATTCCGGTTATCCACCAGGCCATCACCGAGGCAGGTATAAAAAAAGAAGATTTGGATGCCGTTGCTTTTACCCGTGGACCGGGATTGTTAGGCTCTTTGCTGGTGGGCACATCTTTTTCCAAAGCATTTGCCATGGGGCTCAACATCCCGTTGATCGAGGTTAACCACATGCAGGCACATATCCTGGCGCATTTTGCCCAACTCCACAACCAGGAAAAAACAGTGCCCCAATTCCCGTTTTTATGCCTTACCGTTTCGGGAGGACACACCCAAATTGTGCTGGTGAAAGATCATTTTGATATGGAAGTGGTGGGGCAAACCATCGACGATGCCGCAGGGGAAACCTTTGACAAAGCGGCAAAAATTATGGGCCTCCCCTACCCCGGCGGGCCAGTTATCGATAAACTTGCACAACAGGGTAATCCTGATAAATTTAAATTCCCGGAACCCAACATGAAGGGATTTGACTACAGCTTTAGCGGCTTAAAAACATCATTCCTTTATTTCCTGCGCGACAACCTGAAAACTGACCCTGAATTTATCGAAAAAAATAAAGCCGATTTGAGTGCCTCCCTTCAAAAAACCATCATCAAAATATTGCTTAAAAAACTTAAACTTGCTGCTAAAAATTTTGACACCCAGGAAATAGCCATTGCCGGCGGAGTATCTGCCAACTCAGAACTGCGCCAGGCCATGGAAACGGCAAGGTCAGAATGGGGCTGGCAAACCTACATCCCACAATTCCAGTTTACTACCGACAATGCTGCCATGATTGCCGTTACCGGATATTTTAAATTCCTGAAAGGTGAATTCATCGGTCAGGATGCGGTGCCTTATGCACGGGGCGGAATGTAAGTCTGGAATTTAGAGTTGAGAGTTTGGAGTTCATAGAGTTAAAAGTTATGGGTCACGTATATCCGGAAAGGGAATTCTTGCAATCGTATTTTATTTTTAAAAATGTGGATCTGAGATACGAAGCGCAAACTGGCAGGGAAAAAAATTAAACCCGAAAATTCATAAATTTTCTACGACTAATTATTAGCACCATCTTCATCCTGCCAAAAAAAATACCCTGTATCTGGTAGAAGCAGGGATTTTAGAGTTAATCAAATATTATGTTTGATGTAGTTTAGCTCAACATACATTATGCTAATAAAATTTCGGCTGGAATTTTCAAATCTTTATATAGAGATTTAACCATTTTAAGCGTCAGTTTTCGCTTGCGGCTAAGCACTTCACTAACTCTGCTTTGGCTTCCTAAATACTTCGCCATATCAGTTTTGGTCATTCCCATTTGTTCCATCCTGAAAAGAATTGCATCAACCGGATCAGGGGGTGCAATTGGGAAGCGCTTTACTTCATAAGCTTCTGCCAAAGTAACCAACAAGTCAAATTCGTCTCCTTCGGGCGTATCTTTTTTGCACCCCCAAAGTGCTTCTATCCTATTAAGCGAATTCGAATAATCATTTTCTGTTTTTATAGGTTTAATTTCCATAGTTAAATAGTTTTTGAGTCAATTTTATCATACTGTTTATGTGTACCGATAAATCGGATAAATATTACCTGGAATTCGTAATCAATCAATACCACAAGCCGGTATTTATTCCCTTTAATATTGAAAACAACCCTGCCTTGGCCAACAATACTTGCACTTTTATATTGCTGTTTAAGTTCATTTGAATTTATCCATTCCGAAGACCTTGCATCATGATACCATGAACGAAGAGAAGCTTCTGAGTCGGCATACTCAGACTTTTCCCAAAACGTTTTTAAAGTTCTGAATGCAATTATTCTCATTGAGCAAAAGTAAATTAAATACATTTACTTACCAAATTGGTAAGTAAAATCCAAAAAAAATACCCTGCATCGGGGAGATGCAGGGATTTTTCAGTTAATCAATCAAAAAATGGAGATATATGTTATGAAACTATATCCATACAAAATCCAAATAAAAATCTAAAATCTAAAATCGTTACTCTTAAATCTTAAATCAATCTAAAATCAAAGGCTATTTATCCTCGTACTCGGCCAGGATGCCTTTTACATCATCGGGGGCAATCCGGCCATAAGTTTTTTCGCCTACCTGCACCACCGGTGCCAGGCCACATGCCCCAACACAACGCAGGCAGGAAATGGAAAATTTACCGTCGGCGGTAGATTCCCCCACTTTGATGCCCAATGCCTTCTTAAACTCCTCGAGTACTTTTTCGGCACCACGCACATAACAAGCCGTACCTGTGCAAATCGAAATTGGATGCTTTCCTTTGGGTATCATGGTAAAAAACGAGTAGAAGGTTACCACACCATAAACCTTGGCCAGCGACATTTTTAATCCATTGGCAACCACTTCCTGAACCTCGGCAGGAAGGTAGCCAAACTCGCTCTGCACCTTGTGAAGAACATTTATCAATTCACCCGGTTCGTTATCGAAGGAATCACAAATGTCATTGATTTTTGCAATGTCCTTTTCTTTTAATTTTACTTTTATGCTCGACATATCTTGCTATATATTATATCCATAAATCTTTTTAAAGTTAATCGTTATTCGTTAATCGTTATTTGTGGAGCGAAGCGACATCCTCGCCTTAGGCGGGATTAATCGTTATTTATAAATTGCTTTTCAGTTTTATCATTAACTTTTAACTACTCAGCCATTAACTATTCAACTTTTAACTCTAAACTTTTAACTCTAAACTTTTTTTCCTTAATCAATTAAAATTTCTTTTTTACGATCAAAATAATGCGTGTGTAGCAAATGATGCGATTTTTCGCTCAATGGCTTACCAAGAAACTCTTCGTATAATTTCTGTATATATGGGTTTTCGTGCGACTTTCTGATGGTCTTGCCGGCATCTTCCTGGTAAATGGCTTTTTGCCTTGCTTTCAAAATACTACTATCGCCGTGAATATAAGGCTGGCCACCGCCACCAATGCATCCACCCGGACAAGCCATAATTTCGATGGCGTGGTAATGACTTTTGCCGGCTTTGATATCATCGAGTAGTTTACGGGCATTACCCAAACCGTGGGCAATTCCAATATTAATTGGTAAACCGTCAAAATCGATTGTTGCTGAACGAATACCGTCCATGCCACGCAATTCATCAAAATCAACTTTTGGTAGTTCCTTGCCTGTGTGTACCTCGTAGGCTGTACGAACAGCAGCTTCGATTACACCGCCGGTAGTTCCAAAAATTACACCTGCACCGGTTGACTCGCCAAGCGGATTGTCGAAATCTGAATCTTCCAATCCAAGGAAGTCGATGTTGGCACGCTTAATTAAGCTGGCAAACTCGCGTGTAGAAACGGAATAATCCACATCAGGATTACCATCAACTTTAAACTCATCGCGCGAACATTCATATTTTTTAGCCACGCAAGGCATGATTGAAACCACAACCATTTTTTTGCGGTCAACCTTAATTTTATCGGCAAAATATGTTTTGGCTATTGCGCCAAACATCTGCTGGGGCGAACGTGCGGTAGATGGAATTTCTTTCATCTCCGGGAAATGATGCTCGAAGAATTTTACCCATGCCGGGCAACAAGAGGTTAATATTGGAAGGTGTACATTTTTATCACCGCTCAGGTGTTTTGTCAATCGATCCAATAGCTCAGTACCTTCTTCCATAATGGTAAGGTCGGCAGCAAAATCGGTATCAAAAACGTAGTCGAAACCAAGTTCGCGCAGTGCGGTTGCCATTTTACCTGTTACCAATGTTCCGGGTTTCAAACCAAACTCTTCGCCCAGTGCAGCACGAACTGCGGGTGCTGTTTGCACCACTACTGTTTTGTTAGGATCAGCCAAATCGTTGATTAATTGGTTGGTATGATCTACCTCGGTGAGTGCTCCCGTTGGGCAAACATTAACACACTGGCCGCAGTAGGTACATTCACTATGATCGAGGTTCATCTCGAAAGCAGGAGCAACCACAGCGTTAAATCCACGGTGGATGGCTGAAAGCACACCAACAGTTTGCACTTCGTTGCACATAACTTCGCAACGGCGGCACATAATACACTTGTCAATATCGCGGATAATTGAAGGTGAAGTATCTTTACGGTAGGTGCTTTGTTCTCCCTGAAAAGGGATTTCACGAATTCCGAGTTTGTGGGCAAGATCCTGCAATTCGCAGTTTCCTGATTTAGCACAAATAAGGCAATCGAAGGGGTGGTCGGAAAGGATTAATTGAACCACAGTTTTGCGGGCATTCAATACCCTTATAGTGTGTGTATGCACAACCATACCATCGGCACAATCGGTAGCACAGGCAGGTGCCAGATTCCGACGGCCTTCAACTTCAACAACACATACTCTGCAGCCACCGGGTTTGTTCTCAATATTCAAATCGCCCAAATTCATGTAACACAATGTGGGGATGTGGATTCCAATATTTTTGGCAGCCTGAAGGATTGTTGTGCCTTTTTCTACTTCAACAGGCTTCTTATCTATTATTAATTTGATCATATCCATAATTAATTCGTTGCTTGATTAAACAATTTCGATGGCGTTAAACTTACATTTTTCCATACACGCCCCACATTTGATACATGTTGACTGATCGATTACATGTACTTCTTTGCGTCCGCCTGAAATACAGTTTACCGGACAATTTCGTGCACAAGCTGTACAGCCAACACAATTTTCGGCTATAACCACGTAGTTCATCAAATCGCGACAAACGCCGGCAGTACACTTCTTATCTTCAACGTGTTGAACATACTCATCCCAAAAATTATCCATTGTCGAAAGTACCGGGTTTGGGGAAGTTTGTCCTAAGCCACACAGTGAGGTATCTTTAATCACCAGGCTGAGTGTTCGGAGTTTGTCGAGTGTTTCCATGGTTCCCTTACCCTTGGTGATTGTTTCGAGCATTTCGTGCAAACGCTTGTTTCCAATCCTGCAAGGACTGCATTTTCCGCATGATTCCTCAACAGTAAAATCAAGGTAGAATTTGGCTACTGAAACCATGCAGTCGTCTTCGTCCATAACAATCATACCACCAGAGCCCATCATCGAACCTGCTTCAATCAGCGTATCGTAAGTAATGGGTGTATCCAAATGTTTTTCGGTTAGGCATCCGCCTGATGGACCACCGGTTTGAACAGCCTTAAATTTCTTATCATCTTTAATGCCACCGCCGATTTCAAAAATTACTTCACGCAGGGTAGTTCCCATCGGAACTTCAATTAAGCCAACGTTGTTTATTTTTCCTGCTAAAGCAAAAACCTTAGTTCCTTTTGATTTTTCGGTTCCGATGCTTGCAAACCATTTTGCACCTTTGTTTAGAATAACAGGAATGTTTGCAAAAGTCTCAACGTTGTTCACGTTGGTAGGTTTGCCAAGGTAACCTTCAACGGAAGGGAAAGGAGGTTTAAATGTTGGTTCGCCACGGCTTCCTTCCATCGAATGGATTAAAGCGGTTTCTTCGCCACAAACAAAAGCACCTGCACCATACCTGAGTTCAATTTTAAAATTGAAGCCACTACTAAAAATATCATCGCCCAGCAGGCTATACTCCTCGGCTTGCTGAATGGCAATTTTAAGGCGTTTAATAGCCAGTGGATATTCGGCTCTGATATAAATAACTCCGGTATCAGCACCAATTGCATAACCACATATAGCCATTGCTTCAAGCACTGAGTGCGGGTCGCCTTCAAGAATTGAACGATCCATAAACGCACCGGGGTCGCCCTCATCGGCATTACAAACTACATACTTTTGCTCTGAAACGCTGTTGCGTGTAATTTCCCATTTCAATCCTGTTGGGAAACCACCGCCACCACGTCCACGCAAGCCTGACAGTTTTATTTCATCAATAACCTCTTGCGGGGTTTTTTCGGCCAAACAATTTCCCAACGCGAGGTAGGCATCTCTGGCGATAGATTCGTCCAAATTTTCAGGATCTAAAAATCCGCAGTTACGCAGGGCAATCCTGATTTGCTTTTGATAAAAGCCCATCTGTTTCGAGTCTGCAATATGTTTTTTAGTTTCAGGATCAACATAAAGCAAACGCTCAACTTTTCTTCCTTTTACCAAATGCTCGCTGATAATTTCAGTGGCATCATTTGGTGTAACCTGTGTATAAAAGGTGTTATCGGGTAATATTTTAACAATCGGACCCTTTTCACAAAAACCAAAACAACCGGTAACAACAACTTTTGCATCGTTCGTGAGACCGTTTTCTTCGATTTCCCTGTTTAGCGCGGTTACAATTCTATCGCTTTCGGAAGCTTTACAGCCTGTGCCGCCGCACACAAGCAGATGATATTTATAATTAGCCATATCCTTTTTATTGTTTAATCATCAATGGTACTGTAATTTGCCGGGATAATCCCTTCGATGAGTTCACCATTGCGAATATACTTTTCAATGATTTCATCAGCCTTTTCCACATCGACCCATCCAAAAACTACGGGGTCGTTTCCGGGCAGTGTTACCTCAATTGTAGGTTCAGCATAACTGTAGCCCATGTCGCCGGTTTGCGTTACAACAGCATCAACGTTGCGCTTTTCAAGTTCTTCAACAAGGTAGTTAAACACCTCTTTAGCCCCCGATGCAATACCGCTGGTGGCCATTCCTACTTTAATTTGAGGCATCGACTCCGGGCTTTCAGCATTTTCTCTAAGCCTGATTTTCTCCTGAAGGTCATCCTTGATCTTCCTGAGATCGTTCAATGATGTGATTTTTGCCATTAACTATTGTTTTATTAATTATCAAAAATGGTACAATCTAAATCGGTTGCAAAAATATCCTTAAAAACAGAATCAACAAAAACATTTGTTAACATTTTCACACTGTTACTTTAATAACAATAAATTTATAAAGGTTTTAAATAGTGTTCATTAAATACACTTGCGCTTTTAATTTGTAAATTATAAGTCGCCTTATTTTTGCTACTTATCGCCATCAAAATAAGAAGGCTCATTTTATTAACTTTGATAAAATTTAATAGCCTCGAGGTTACTTTGAATATAATCTTTTAGGACAGTCCTTACTTCGGGTCGGTTGAATTTTACATCACCCAAAGCATTTTTAACCTCCAACGAATCGAGTGTGAATGAATGAGCATTAATTACATGTTTGTAGATGAGATGGATTTCGGGATTGCCTGTTAAAAAAAGAAGTAATGTCCCGGTAATATCGCCAAGAGGCTGACGATCGACATGATGCAGGCCAAAAACAGCCCGAACCACTGTCCCTTTTCCGGGTTGGGATTCAATCTTAAAATTTCCACCGGTAAGTTCAGCATGGAACTTAAGGAGGGGAATTCCCATTCCAACCTTTTTCCGGATTTTAGTTGTGTAAAAAGGATCGCTGATATTTTTGAGGGTGTCCGCATCAATCCCTTTCCCATTATCGGTTACGGATAATAAAAGCAATTCCCGATCAGCATTTTCCTCAATCTCAATTTCGACAACTGTAGCGCCCGCCGAAATAGAGTTGTTGACAATATCAATAATATTTTCACAAATCTCTTTCATCGGTAGAATATTGCCACTGATGCACGGATAAAATGGAAAAATATTTTGAGGATGTTTCCTAAAGGATCGGGGCAGGCGTGGGTGTTAACCATGTTCATAAGCATTTTATACATATTTAATTATAGGTTTTACACTTCTGCCTTCATGGCCAAAAATTGCTTTCCTTATTTCTTTAAAGCTTAGATTTTGTATTATAATTTCCGTGAAAGGAAAGCCGATATTATCCAGGAAATGTGCATCGGAACCGGAAATAAATGCTTTATTTTTCAGGTAAGGGAACTTCGTTAATATGTCATTCATCCTGCCATACTTTGATATTTCAAAAGCATCGGCTTTGAGCTCGTGCGGAACAAAACCCAATTGGCTGGTCAAACTAAAAGCAGAACGGTCGATATGTGCCGGAATAAAAATACCATTCAGTTCATGCACTTTTGCTTCAACTTCGTCGATGGATTTAGTAATTGCATTAATCAACAACCAGTCAATCTGCCCTTGAATGTTCTCGTGCTCGTCAACAATTAACTGGTGGCCAAATTTTTCAGGATTATTTGGCACTTTAAAAATATGCTCGTCAATATAATTTTGAAATTGAGATAATGATTCTTCGTTTTCAAAAAAAGCCAGGCAATGTACCTCCTCCACAGTTGTAACTTCGATACCCATCATTACATAAATTCCAACTTTTTCTGTAAATTCCAACTTTTTCTGTCAGCTTTTGCACCAATGGGCCATGTTGTGTCGCGTTATGATCGGTGATGCCAATAACATTAAGCCCTTTCTTCCGGGCTTCATTCACAATATTTACAGGACCCATTTCGAGGCTTCCGCAGGGGCTCAACACGGTGTGAATGTGGAGGTCGGCCTTGTATGTTTTTAATAAATCCTTTGATTGCATGGCGTGAGTTTTTAGTTGGCAGTTTTCAGTCGGCAGTCTTCAGTCTTCAGTTGGCAGTCCACAGTTGGCAGTCCGCAGTTGGCAGTCCTCAGTCCTCAGTCTTCAGTCTTCAGTTCAGAGTCCTCAGTCTTCAGTGCCGGGCTTCGCCCGTGCATCCCTGCCTCGCTTTAGCAATAGCCTATGCAGGCGGCAAGGCGGGCTCGAAAAATTACGAAAATCAAAGATTTTCTACTTTTCGGGATTCTCAGTCCACAGTCTTCAGTTGGCAGTCTTCAGTCTTCAGTTGGTAGTCTTCAGTTTACTATCTACCATCTACTATTTACTATTCACTATTCACTATTCACTATTTACTATTCACTATTCACTATTCACTATTCACTATTCACTATTTACTATTCACTATTTACTATTCACTATTTACTATTTACTATTTACTATTCACTATTTACTATTCACTATTTACTATTCACTATTTACTATTCACTATTTACTATTCACTATTTACTATTCACTATTTACTATTTACTAATTACTATTCACTATCTACTGTTCAAAGCCTGGTAAAGCCTTCCCCCAAATTCAAAGGCGCTCAACGAAGTAGTTATTACCGGAATTCCCTCCTCATTTGCAGCTTCTATTAAATCTTCTGATGGTTTATTGTTCCCAGCAATTACCACACAGGCCAAATCTTTGAGTGAGGCTATTGCCACCACATTTTTGTGGGTTTGAATGGTAACCCAAACCATGCCTTCGTTGGCATGTCCCATTACATCGCTCAACAAATCGGAATTGTAGCCTCCCGAAATAGAATTTTCGCAACACCCGGTACCAGCAACCAGCCTAGTATTTCCCCAGGTTAAAATATCAGATACCTTCATTTTTTGCTCCTTTTTTTGTACAGTCTTTATTGAGGGATTCTTCGCCCCATATTTTTTGAATGATAAGTTTGGCATGTTCCTGATTTACCAGGCTTGTGTGATGCATAAAAACACAATCAGAAATATTAGCCCGTTTTTGTGCAATATCCTCGGCCAACGCCCTACAGTTTGGAGCACCACAGGCACCACAATCAAAGCCAGGCAAAAAACACATCAACTCCCTGATGCGTTCCATTTTTTTTAAAGCAGCAGCCAAATCCCCATCCAGCTTTATGGGCCTTGGTTCGATATTATCGAGCAACATCTTACTTTCAAGGAAAGCGCCTGCATCAGTTTTTTCTGCACCGGTGAGTGAGGTTTGTATATTGGCATCTAATGTTTTTCCAGCCCTTTGGTGCATCCGTGCGGAAGTTATAAAACGATTGCCGACACACAAAATACCCCCGGCGCAACCCATATCACAAGCCCGAAGCTCAAGAAAGTCAACATTTTTGATTTCGCCATTTTCAAGCTTTTCCAGGAACTCATCCACGTTGTTAATCCCATCGATGGCGAGGGAAAGTTTTTCCATCTGTTTCGCCTCCCCATTGGTTAGAGTCCAGGTTATGGCATCCGGACCCAAGTGCGTTCTGTCTGTGGCCGGTTCTATCGAATCTTCATTCTTAATCAAGTGCATGATTTTATTATATAAAGAATCAATATTAATAACACCGTTAATAATGCTTTCCTTTTCACCCACAGGGCTTTTTATGGCAGCAATTTTTGCAGCGCAGGGTGTAATATAAAAAATACCAATTTCATGATTTCCAAAACCCTGTTTCAGTAAGTCATGCTTAACAAGTTCAGCGGTTAAATCATGGGGAGGTTTTAAAAGAATAAAATTGTCGGTAAGCGCAGGGAAACGCACTTGAATCAACCTGACAATAGCCGGGCAAAAAGTAGAAATCAAAGGCCGGTCATTATTGTCACGCTGATATTCAAGCATTTTTTCTTTGAGGAAGTTTACCGATTGCTCAACCTCAAAAACATGGGTGAAACCAAGTTGATGGATGGCCTGGTAAATTTGACCTATTGAAATATCATCGGGAAACTGGGCCATCATAACAGCAGGCACAAGCGCCACCCGAACTTTGTATTGATGGATTTCGGAAAGGTCATCTTCTTCAATCCTAAAAGCCTGTACCGGGCACACGCGGAAGCACTCACCACAATCAATACACCTATCGGCCATCAATTCGGCCTTACCATCTTTTATGCGAATGGCCTGGGTGGGGCATACCTTCATGCAATGGGTACACCCAACACAAATTGCTTTATCAACACAAAAAGCATGGTGAAAGGCTTTGGCTGTCATAGATTCAGGTAATTGATTAATATTACTTCAGTTCCCACATCTACTTTACTCGATATCGTCATCGAATCCGTATTTTTCTTCATATTTGCCAGGCCCATACCTGCACCAAAACCCATCTCGCGAACTGTAGGCGAAGCTGTAGAATACCCAAGTTCCATGGCTTTTTCAATATCGGCAATTCCGGGTCCGGAATCTTTTAATAATATTTTAATTTTTTCGGTATCGATATCAACTGTGATTACCCCATTAAAAGCATGTGCAACAATATTTACCTCGCCCTCGTACAACGAAACCACGATCCTTTTTATAACCTTCGGATCGACGTTGAGCTGCTTGAGCACTTTTTTAACTTCGCTGCTCGCGTAGCCTGCCCGGTTAAAATTTCCTCCTTGTATTTTATATTGTAACTCCACGCTGTACCCACTTAAAATAATGGCTTGATGCCAAGTTTAAACAAAACCCCCGACACCCTGAACATTGAAAAATCGCTGGTAATAATCACCATATTATTCTCAAGGGCCAGCTGCACAATTTCATCGCTTATCTTTTTACCCCGGGCAAAAATAATAAAACGGATATCCGCCATCTCGGCGGTTCGAATAGCCTGAACGTTGGCTAATCCTGTTATCAGGAGGATATCATCTTTTTCAACTGTTAAAACATCGCTCATCAAATCTGACGCGAAAGCGTATTCCACCTGATTTTGCAACAAATTGTGGCCGCATATTACAGTCCCTTCAATTTCCTGAACAATGGTTTTTAATTCCATAATAATTTTGATGTGGTGTTAAAATTTTCGTGGCAAAGATAGTAGGGTTAGGATTAGAAGTACTATTTTGTGTTATTTTGTTAACATTGTTATTTTTTTAACACTTCCACCATACAAACTATACTACCAGAGTAATAGGAGGAATGGCAACCAGGCATTTCGCCATACCCTGCAACAACAAAATTTAACATAAAAATAATGAAGGTAGAGATGTAACCAATTCACCCCGTGAATTCTTTCCGGAAAATATTAAAAGCTCCAAAAGCTCGTAAAATGTCCAGGAGTTATTCACGGGGTGAATGTTGAACCTTTGTTGTATTCACCCCTTGAATCCCCTCCTGTAAAAATCTGAAACACCAAACCGTGCGCATTGCCAAAAAAATTCACGGGGTGAAGGTTAGCCGGCCCACCGTTTTACTATTTGGATTTCTTATAAATTGGAAATATTTGCCCTGCTATTTCAATCCCATTGAGTATTTTTATCCTCAGCAATGAGTATGGCATAATTTTATCCTGAATAAGCAAAAGAAATGCAAAGTCCGGTAAAGAAAAAAATACTGTTCCCACGATCATTTTCATCCTTTATCATCCACCCGCTGGTGCTGGCTTTGCCATTTGCTTTATTGATTTTTTTCTTGTTGCCGATTGAGTTCGGGAAATTTAAAGTTGAATTAATAAAAGAGGGATTTCAACTAAATCATGAGTATTACTATGATATGGATTTTGATGGTGACAATGAGTACATCAGATTTAGTTATGACAATACTAAAAAAAAGATCGGTTCTAATTTTATTTTGTATGATAAGCCATTTAGCAGGATGGTTATTGACCAGGTAAACTTCGAGTTTAATTTCGTTGAAAGTGCCAGACCAATTTTTGCTGATTACAATCATAATTCGTTGGCAGAGGTGTATGTTTTTCTGAAAAACGACACCGCTCTTTTCATTGCAGGAATAGAATACAACGATACAAGCCAACATCTGAAAAACCCATCTGAGAAATTTATTAATCATATTTATTATGATAAAGATGGCCTTGAAGATTACAGGATTTATAATGCACCATCGGTGGATTTAAACGGTGATGGCTATGATGAAATCATTTTTTCGCTGATGGGAAGGTACAATGCAAAGCCCCGCGAAATATGTGCTTATGATGTTTATAAAGACACTATTTTTAGAACCCCGCCATCGGCCATATCTTCTTCCTCTAACCCCAGAATTCTAAAACATCCGTCCCAGCAAAATAATTGGCTGATAACAATGAATGCAGAGGCTCATACCAATTGTAAGAACTCGGATGTGACCTACCATGATTCCTGTGGCTGGGCATTGGCGTACGACAAAAACCTTAATTTTTGGTTCGACCCCATCCCTAACAATATTGGTTTCGCATACGGTGTACAATCCCTGCCTTTCAGCAATATGAATGAAACCGGAATAATTAGCCTGTTCAATGTGCCCACAGATACTGAGCCTGAAGCCCTCAGAACTTATGACCTACAAGGGAATTTAATAAGAGAACTTTACTTAGAAAAAGGCAAGTGGCATTCGCTGTGTGAATATGGCGAAAAAACCAGCAGTTTCTTTTGGCTGGCACAAGATGAACCCCCTAGTATTTCCATTATAAATACAAATTTAGAATACCTCAAAACAATCCCACTGGATTTTCGCCTGCCTACAAATTTTTCGGAAAATACATTTCAAAATTTAGATTTAAACAATGACAAAAACAAAGAAATCATCCTCTCTTACCTTCCCAATAAAGTGATTATCTACGCCCCTGATTTTACACACCCCGTTAATATTCCTATACAATGGAATGGTGCGAGAGAAGTACAAAAAATACAATTGGACAATGAAGGGCAAGCAATATTGTTTATAAAAAACGGCGATCAAAATCTGTATTATAAATATTCAAAAAACAACTTTTATTACCTGAAGTACCCGCTTCTTGCAGGTCTTTATTTGTTGAGTGCACTGTTTTTCCATTACCTGCTCACGCTTCAAAAACATAAGCTTAACAAACGCCATGAAGCCGAAAAACAACTCTACCATCACCAGATGCTCTCGATCAAAAATCAGGTGGATCCGCATTTTACACTTAATGCCATCAACAATATTTCAGCGATGTACATTTCGGGGAGGAATGATGAAGCCAATCGTTTTCTTACTAAATTTTCCCGCCTTATCCACCGCAGCCTGATGGATTCGGATAAAATTGAAACCACCATCGAGGAGGAACTAGGGTTTGTTACGGATTACCTCGATGTGCAAAAAATAAGGTTTAAAGATACTTTTGATTACACGGTTACTTTTTCAGACAACAGGCTGAAAACAGTAAAGATTCCAAGACAACTCATCCACACTTTTGTTGAAAACACCATAAAACACGGCTTGCGTCCGAAAGAGACTCATGGTCTCCTGAAAATTTCGGTTAATGAGCAAGAAGGTTCAATCCAAGTTGTGATCGATGATAACGGCGTTGGAAGACAAGCAGCAACCAAAGTAGAAAGCACCGGAAAAGGCCTTTCGATAGTTAAGCAAATCATCACTTTGTACGAGAAGTTGCAGGGAAAGAAAGTTAGCTATGAAGTGGTGGATAAAAAGGATGAAAGCGGAAAGGCTTTGGGGACGAGGGTTGAAATTTCGATTCCAAAAGACCCGATGAAAGGCAAAAGAACTTGATGATTAGTAAATACTGCCAAGCAACTGCATTTTATTAACTTTTCGCAAAACATACATCATGGAAACAACATTCAGGTTTAAAGCATCCGATTTAAATGAGCAATTCATCATTGCCTTGAAAACGCTTTTTAAAGATCAAGAGATAGAAATATCTGTCGGGGAATTTACTGACGAAACGGAACAATTGATCAATTAATAAAAAGCATTAGCCGCATTAAGACTTTTATGTATTTTTGTTGACATGAATAAGGGCGTTATTGATAAAGACAAATTGATAAACTATTGGCTTGATAGTTCTGATGAAGATTTTGAGACCATGCTTGCAATGCTCCATTCCAAAAGATATAGCTGGGCATTATTTATCGGGCACCTGATGATCGAAAAACTACTTAAAGCGTATTATGTTAAGGTGAAGTCCGATTACCCTCCCTTCATCCACAACCTGTTACGACTGGCTGAAAAGTCGGGTATCAACCTGACAGACGACCAGACAACAGACCTTTTAACCATTACAGCATTTAATATTAATGCAAGGTATGATGATTATAAGAGGAGTTTTAACAAGCAATGTACACCGGATTTCACATTTGAATGGATTGAGAAACTTAAAGCTACCAGACTATGGATAA
>Ga0208900_1000254_pt1 | contig 33813 bp, 59 predicted proteins | sample AntAceMetag02UKK_FD_184763 | JGI IMG/M metagenome (GOLD analysis project Ga0208900, IMG submission 184763) | Saline lake microbial communities from Ace Lake, Antarctica - Antarctic Ace Lake Metagenome 02UKK (SPAdes) (version 2) | ecosystem: Environmental > Aquatic > Non-marine Saline and... | reverse complement strand
GCTTTCGACACAGTCGATAACAATGTATGGTGTACCATAAGCACTCAATAAATAGCTTTTCGCAACTGATAACATCGCTTTCAGCGAGTTCTCTAATCGTTGCTTACGCTACACATACCGAGCGTTAGGCACAATATTTTATTAATTTTTGCCCGCCCGCTTTGGTTTTTTCAAAACCATTTGTAATTCAATACCTAAAGGTCCAAGCCATTTATTGAGCTTATCAATATTTGCTAATAACTTACGTTTAAAATTTTTATGGTCGTGTCCGTTTTGGGAGCAAAAAGCAGTCCAGCTACCGAACTGCTTTTTTATTTGTTTGTCAATCATTATTTTATTGCTTTTGTTTTTCCTTTAGTTGTCAACTCTACATAGTTACCTGTTTTTCCACCTCTTGGAGAATCGTTTTCACTTATAAAATCAACACCTTTTTTTAATCCTGCACTTATTAAAGTGAAAATAGTGTCCTCTGTACTATCAATATTTGAAGTAAATCTTCCAGTTCCAGAAGTATGACAAGTGTAAACTCTTTTTTTAGAAATCATCAAGCTTAATGCATTCTTATAAGCATTAGAGTTCTTTGTAGTTTTGTTTGTTCTGTTGTTAAAAGTTGAAAGTTTCATAATTGTATATTTTAAAATCTTTGCGGGGTTATTCCCAATTGTCTGACACAAATTACGTCATAATTTACGAAACCACCAAATGTTTTATCAATTATTTTCGTTTTTATTTACGAATAATAAATTCCTCCCTAAAAAATTAAAAAATACAGATGCCTAACACTAAATATAAGCCATAGAAAAACGGCTCATATTATTTCCGTTACCTGCAATATTTTATTTTTTGCCACCGCACTTTTGTTTTTTCAAAACAATGATGTTTGCATTTGTACTGTTTTCAAACGATTGGTTGCCTCATTAAAGTATTCTGTATCTATTTCGCAGGCTGTTAAATCAAATTTATATTCGTGGCAAGCTACTGCAATACTTCCAGAACCCAAATGCGTGTCTAATATCTTATCTCCTTTATTGGCATAGTTTTCCAAGCAAAATTTATATAACGCAATTGGTTTTTGAGTGGGGTGTATGTTTAACCCTATCTTCATACCAGCTTTTATCTTTGGTGCAAATCCACTTTCGTTACCTCTTGCATATTGGAATATCTTCAACTTATTACCGAAACTATTCCAAGCTAATTCACCATCAGCAAAACTAAAGTTATGTTGCATTTTGTCCCAGACAATCCAACTCATAACAGGTCTTAAATATTCAGTAAAATAGTTTCCTCCCCATATAATTTGGTTCTTACTTACACGTTGTAATTCTTTGAAGTATTTTAAATCTGGTATTGCATTATCCCAACCACCTTTTTTATGTTCCTTAAAACCATTAGCCTTGCAATTAATTCCGTTTTTATGTGCATTTTCATCAGCATCTATCCCGTAAGGTGGGTCAACTATTGCAAGGTCAAAGTGGTTATCTTCATACCTTGCCATTAGTTTCATATTATCTTCGTTTGTAATCTGTATCATATAATAAAATTTAAAATAAAACCCTCCCTAAAAAATAAAACAAAGCAGGTAACACGTAATATAATTCATTGCCGAAAATGGCAACGAAATCATATTACCATTCGTTAGCACACATTTAAGAAATTCTTTGCTTCTTTAAGTTTATCTATTAATACATCAATGTTTTCGCTATTTAATAAAAAACAACCTTCAGTACTTTCCTCAATCCAATCGCCATCTAAATCTATTGTGTCAGTATCATCATCTATACAAGTCAATCTAACAGTAGGCTTATTCCTAAAGTCATTATACATATCCAACCTCATTATATGGCAACCGCCTTTTATAACAAGGTTGTTAGGCTCTAAACGTGGGCTAACATCGGCTATAAAATCATTGCCGTTTTGTTGCTTATTCATTGCTTTGTAATCTCTTTCGTCCATTGTTTTTAATTTGAAAGTTAGTGCGTATTTATCGGCAACGCTTCATAGCCGTAATCCGTTATAGCTTCATTCGCACTAACTACAACTTGCTGGATCAACAGCACCACAAACACAATGATAGTGTGGTTTTCCATTTTCATGGTAACTTATTGTTATACCACAACTCCAGCAAGTTTTATTAGTTGCGTTTTCCTCTTTATTAAATTTTTCAATTAACCTATCAAGTAAATGATATGATAAATGTTCTAATTGTGTTCTGTCATTCATACCGAAGTAATTTCTAACTAACTTTAAATCTTTAATTTCTTGTTCTGTTATTTCAATTCTAATTTGTCTCATAATATTGTATTTTAAAAATTAAATCTCGATTAAAAACATGAAGATATAACGATCTTCATTTGTCTTTGCTTATTCGTGCGAACAAAGCATAACATCATGTAATAAATCAGTTAAACCTCAATAATTTTGTACTATATTTTAAAGAACGCAAATCCAATGAACGCTTCAAACTCTCAGTATTATTAACTTGTCGGAAAAACCGACCAGTTCAAATCCTTTCGTTTTCACCGATTCATACATGAAGATCGTTATCGACAATGTCGCAAGCGAACAGTCGAAGACGAAATGTTAATTACTATCTAACCAACACCTATCACAACAATCAGACTTATCTGCTATTTCTAATGAGTTTAACTCATTTCCACAAATTTCACATTTCTTTTCTTCGACTTCATTGTCGATAACGCTCGGTATTTTATCGAGTGCTTTATTAAAAATTTCTAGTTTTTTATTAGATACACTTAATATCATTTCTTTTTCTTCATAACCACAATGGTCATTTACTTCAATATCTCCTACGAATGATTTTAACCTAGTCCAAAAACCTTTTTCCTTTGAATAATCTTTCATTTTCTTTAATTTTTAATTGTTTGTATCCTTGATTTATTTTAGTGGTAACGCTTTCGACACAGTCGATAACAATGTATGGTGTACCATAAGCACTCAATAAATAGCTTTTCGCAACTGATAACATCGCTTTCAGCGAGTTCTCTAATCGTTGCTTACGCTACACATACCGAGCGTTATAAAACAGCTTGCTTAAATTTCTTTTTACAATCAATACAGCCTCGTTTATTTTGATACCAGTAAGCACATTTAAGAATCGGTTTGTTTGCGCAAGCCGATTTTATAACATGCGGTAATAATTCATTTGCTTGTGGTACGCTCGAAGTTTTTGCCATCGCTCGTCTAACTAAGTCATTTATGTTTTTATCAATTACTTTTCGCCCTGATTCTGTGGTGCAAAAACATTCTATCATTTGTTTCCATGTGTCGAAGCCGTCTTTTTGCGCGATATCTTTTTTCAATAACTCTAAGTCCATCGTTTGTAATTTATAAGTTTCTTATCCGCAATACACTACAGCGGATGATCTGATTAAATATTAGCTTCATCAGCATATACTTTATTAGGATCGGCCGAAGCTTCGTTGCTATTACCCATATAAGCATCAATCGAAATTATACCGGATACAATGCCATCTACATTTTTACGCTTAGTATCGCCACGCTCAACGCCTATATTTGCATTACGATCGGTACGGATTTTTACATTTCCATTCATCCATCGCAAAATAGGATTACCCCAATGGGTGAGATTTTGCGTAATGATTAATCGCTCCCATTCTTTTGTCGCGGTTGAAATTTTTGATAAGTATTGAGAAACAGGATCTAAATAATCGCCACCGATTCCGCCTTCTTCCTGCAGGTTAATGATCATTTGCGAAGCATTACTCGCATCGTAACCCATCACTTTAACCATGTAATTTTCGAATAGCCAGTATATTTTATCTTCTATAATTCTGTAGTCGGTAGCATTACCAGGAGTGATACTTAAAAATCCCTGATCAACTAAATCGATAAAATCAACATCGATACTTTTTAATCGTTCATCTAAAGCTTTTTGTGGAAGCCAAAACCAACAAAACAACTCAAATTTTTCACCCTCATTTTCGGGCGGAAATAAAGCCGTGAGAGCGCAAAAATCTCTTACAGATGCTAAGTCTAAACCGAGAATACATTCGCGGCCACGTAGCTTATCTAATCGTTCTTGATGGAAATTAAATAATTCTTTACCCTGTAATTTTAACGAAAACATCCCGTCGATTTCCTGTAATATTTCGGACCCTGAACACTTCATATAATCCTGATCGCTGAGCCAGGTTTCTTCTGTTCCAATCCACTGATTTAAATGGAGTCTCCGAAAAGCAGATTCTAAGGATGGTTGATTTTTTATTTTGTTGGTTTCCTCGATAAAATAATGACGTTTTACCAACACACCAAAGCCCGGATTTGCGAGCTTCCAAGTTTCTTCGTCAAAAATATCCAAGTCCTTAGGGGCTTCGTATAGGATCGGGAGAAACGAATCGTCAGTAATTTCGCCAGCCTTTACTTTTTTGGCGTATTCATACAGTTCGTAAGCTACTGATTTAATGTCCGTTCCCGCTGTAGTCATATAAATAGTGATTGGCTCATCGCGACTAACTACCCCGGTCCGTAAAGTATCAATCAATTCGCGGTTTTTATGAGCGTGTACTTCATCGATCATTAACACATACGGTATAAATCCGTGCTTTGTACTGGCCTCGGCACTGATCACTTTGAACGGTCGATTTTTATATACGATGGAATTTTGAAAAGGCTTTGCAAGCGATGATAATTTTTTATTTTTCAAAACCATATTTTTAGCGAACGTAAAAAGTATTCCCGCCTGGTCGCGACTAGCTGCTGCACAAATTACATTTACACCGTTTGCAGGTAATCCCATTAAACAGTAAAGCCCTATACACGAGGCGAGTGTAGTTTTTGCATTTTTCTTAGCGATGAAAAAGAATACTGTTTTATGCTTTCGAAGCTTAGTAATTTTATGCTTCCAACCAAATAGCGGCCGTATGATATCATCCTTTTGCCATTCTTCCAATACAATTTTTTGGCCCTGCAGATCCCCATCGGGATGAGTGCAATATTTCTCAATCCAATTAACGGCATGATCAGCGGCCGATTTATCAAAGTAAAATTTTGTATCTGTTTTTTTCATTTAACTAAAATCTAAATCATCGGGAGTATCGCCCTTCATTACATTACCAATTATTTTACTAGCCGCTGCCGGGCTCATCCCGAATTCACTGGCCCATTTACGAAATGTTTCCTCGGCATCTTTTTGGGCTTTCATGCGGGGGTGTAGCGAATCATTACCTAAACTAATTTCCATATATTCTATTATTCCATCTTTAATATACTGAGCAACCGTTTCAGGCATTTCGCGATCATCGCCTTTAGTGATGGGGTTTATTGTAATTCTAATATCCGTAACTGATCTTTGGTACATTCCATTCTTTGAAATCTCAAAAGCCAAATCGATATACCGAGCCAGGGCATCAACCATAATCGCATAACCAGGTACCGATAAATTTGTGATCAAACCGAGATCCATCATTTCTTTTCCCATCGATCGATACAAATCACCACCTCGCTTACTCAAAAATTTAGGAGTACTCGGCATCTTCGTTACTATCGGAATATCCACACTATCAGAATTGGATCTACACGGCTGATCCGTTCCTCGTATTTTTTTTAAAGCTTGTGGTGTACTATTTCTTCCTTTTCCTGGCATCTTAAAACCTCCAATTTTGCATATGTAAAAAGAACACTAAACCACCGATTACAGAGAGTGTTGTTCACAGAATTAACACCCCCTACCCTTAACCGACTGATTATGTGTGATTTTTATATTATTTTTATTTTGTAACTGATTGAATACGTAATTATTAAGCAAGTGATTTGCAAGCCAAAATGTATAGATTTTAATGAGTTCCATAAATATTAGGTATATGGAAGCATGATACATTTTTATGTATGTTTTATAACTCACTTTCGATTGCATTTGCTGTGCGATTTTGTAGTATAATATCTTCATCGGCGTGCTTGTTGTATATACGTGAGGTTGCAGATGATTTATGGTTAAGTGATAGCTGTACTTCGTAGGCAGATGTAGCTTTGATTGCGATCATTCCGTGGGTGTGGCGAATGCTATGTAAAGTGATTCGCCGATCGTTGATACCGATGTGAGCTAATTGTTTCTTGAATATGGAACGCATGGACCGCTGACTTAAGCGGGTTCCTCGGATAGATCGGGAGTGTGTGGCGAATAGTGGCCAATGATCTTGCATGTTAGCACGAGTGAGTAAGTAGGTTTCGATTGCATCGATGGTGCGCTGGGTTAATGGTTTGAAGTAGTTCTTTTGCCCGTGTGATCCTTTGATACGATACCAAATAACATCGTGGCCCTCGTAGTTTTGTAGGTCGCTGATATCCATTCCATGTATGGAATCGGAGCGTAAGCCGCTTACAAACATGAGATAGAACATTGCATAGTTACGTTTGCCTACTGTTGTTTGTGTGTTGATTTGATTGAGAAACTTCTTAGCCTGGTATTCGTTGAGTGGTTTGCGGTTGAAGCCATCGCCGCCTTTGGGTAATTTGATACCCGATGCAATGTTTTCGCATAGGCCATTTTGCTGAGCCCATTTAAAGAATATCTTAATGATTACCACATATGAACGAATGGTGCCGATGCTTTTGTTATCCTGGAATAAACGCTCTTTAAAGTTAATGATATGGCGAACGCCCAGGGCTTGCCAATCGTTACCGCTTAACTCAATCCAACGATAAAACAAACACATTACGTTATAGTATTGGTTCTTTGTACTGATCATTACATCCTGATCGGCACGGAAGTTATCGAGTATTTGCGTTATGTCGAGGGTGGTTTTCATTATGCAAATTCTAATTTTAATTGATTCGTTTGAGGTCTGAAAAATTCTCCTGTTTGATAATCATATTGGAACCAATTATTTGAAAATTTCAAGTCATAGGTTTGTTTATTAATTTTTAATAATCTCATCCCACACGATCTACAATGTTTCTCTTTTTCGTCAATATTATGAGCTACTTCTTCACAATGTGGATTTGCACAAACCTTTATCATCTTAACCCCTTCCTTTATGAAAACTATGCTCGGCACCTGATTTTTTAGCGTGGTGCTGAGTACATAGAAATTCGACGTTATTTTTATTTAATGGTTCGCCAAACATCCCGCCTTTAGTATCGTAGGCATCTTTAGGATTGATTGGCTTTTTATGGTCCAGTGTATTGGCTTTGCGATATCGAACTCCCAGCATGGTATTGCCCCGTAAACATTCGGCACATAGGGGAGTGGGTTCGTTAAATACCGGAGGCAATGGATGGCGGCCCGCTTCAATGAGATCACGCATTACTTTTTCCCATTGTTCGATGGCTTCGGCTTTGCATTGCTTACGGAAGTTTCGCCAGGGCATTGTTTGGTAAAACGGATTATGAATTTTACGGCCTTGTTGTGGCTGTGTGGTTTTCCGTTTTATTTGCCAGGGGCGAGGTTTGGCTGTTGGGAGTTTAGGCATTTTATTTATTGTTTAAAATCTTACTATCTAATTTTGAAAACATAGTCTTTATGTAGCTTATTATTAATTGATTATAAGTGTCATTAAAATATTTATTATAATTTTTAAAGAAATTTTTATAGTCTGGCCATTCCAGTTCAAAGCAAGCATCCTGAATAGCTAAATCAATTTCTTTTTGTGATATTATTTCAAAAAACATAGTTAAATTTTTACGCCAATTGCTTAGCTGGTTTTATACTTACGGGGATGAGTTTTAATACATCTGCTTTTGTATCGAGCATGTATTTAAACCATCGCCACAACATATTTTGCTTTACTTTGTTATAAACTAATTCCTGAAAATGAAGTTTAGGTTTGTAGTTTAAAAAATCGTTGAGCATTTCATCTTTCCAGTTATCAGTTTTAGGGAACTGCATAACATTAACCGCACTCTTATTTCGTTTTACATCTATCATCACCCGGCTTTCAGCTTGTTCGATATAAGGTTTAAAGTCAATTATATCGATGCGTTCAATATCTGTAGTAGTGATTATTTTTTTATTGAGAAGGAAATCGAAACTAGCAAAGGTTAAAAAATATTCAGGCTTTGGATCTTCTTTAAATTTTATCCAAAAATCACGAATATAGATCCACATAATCATTTCAATTTCTTCGGGCGATTTTTCGGTTTTAATGGTTGGCTTTGGTGTAGCTTTTGGTGTTGAATAAACTTTGGCAGTATCAACTTTTAAGGAGTCAATATTTTTATTAAGCCAGTTCGAAAAGTGAGATTTTATTTCGCCAAGTGGCTTTTTAAGCTCGCCTTTAGGTTTTTGCTTCTTAAGGAATTTATCGAGAAATGATTTTATTACTTTAATGGATGATACGGGAGTATCTAAACTCATGCCTACATCACTGAGCCATATTTCGGATTTATGTAGCTCAGCTTTTATCGAATCAAATTCGGCGAAAATTATACCATCGCTTACGCTTTCATCATATTTAATTTTTTCATCTTCACCATTATTATTAAACTCTTTACCTTTACCATTACTATTACCTTTACCTATGGGGCTGATCAGCCCCAAATAAGCCCCTAAATTTTCTTCTTTATTTTCTAATATATTTTCTTTAGATCGTAATATATGATGACACGGTAAACTTAAAAAGAAGTTGGTATTTTCATTAAAATTTTTGATTCCGTCGCGTAATAATTCAAAGATGTTTTTATGCGCATTATTGTATTTATTTAAGGGTAGGTTTTTTTGATGCTTTAAAAAATTTTTTAGATAGATAATTTTTTCATCATTACTAATAATTAAGCCCCTCTTTAGCCCCTGTTTAGCCCCTAAATAGATATCTTTTTCCCATCCAATATCAAAGCAAATACGCCTAATAGATTCTTCTAAAAATCCTGCATTATTAACTTTACATATTAAATAATCGAATAGTAATTTCGAATTGGGTTCCAGGTCTAAAAACCAAGGATCGTCGTATTTGTTTGTATTTATAAATCTATAAGCCATTTCCTTCTCGCTTAATCGTTATTAATTTTTTAGTGCTAATTTGCCTTGTACGGGTATGCTATAATGGGCGATTTTTGATGTCCCGTTTTTTGGTACTTTCATTTTAGTGTCGATAAATGAATAGCCATGTTTATGGCGTAAATCGGCTATACGGCCTTTATAGTTGAGTATTTTCATACCGATGATATCAATAGAAGATAGTACGCGACCTGTCCGTAATTCGGCCTCTAAAACGTCGCATTGCGAAGGATTTTTATTTTCGTCCATGATTATGTTTTGTTTGATTGGTTTAAAAAGAATAAGGGGGAATTTTGTAAAAGATCATTCCCTTTGGCATCGTCGTTACGCGCAATTATTCTTATTACATCAACTTCGACTTTAGCCGACTCAATTACTTGATTGGATAAATTACATACTGCTTTTGCGGCATCTAAATTGATTTTATCAGCGTCTGAGGCTTCGGCATCGTTAATACCTTTTACGCGTTCGATGGTGTCGAATAAGTGCTCACGGAGTCGCTCTAATGATGTATCTGATTTATTGGCCATGATTTTGATTTAATTTGTTTATACGTCGGGTTAAACTTCCTTTTAAGAGAATAATATTTCGTAGTTCGTCGGGATATTGTTGGATTGAATTCCGATCCATATTTTCGGTATAAGTGATCATCTGCAGATTTTCAATAACGCAATTCATTTGATTGCCATCTTTAAAAATTATCATCATCCCGCTAGGTATTTTACCATGTTTTTGCTGATATAAATAGCGATGATATAATTGCCATTTTGCATTCGCTATACGAATAAATTTATAGCTTTTGCCACTTGTGTATTTACGAATACTGATATATCCATCCTGTTTAGTGTTATAGGGTAGCTCTCCTTTTTTAAATTCGGTAGTAGGGCTTAAATGAATTCCTTTTACCCCTTTATTCCAGGGGGTATGTCCTTTCGGGAAAGCACCTTTATTATCTTTATGCCAACCCCGCGAAAGTCCTATTTTGTAATTACGTAAGCGTTGCTCATCGGTGAGTTTTAAGCCTAATATTGCTGCTCGGCAGTGAATCGAACCTACAGTTCGCCCCAAATATCTGCCAATATCACTAAGGGTTATATCGGCAAAATGTTTGCGGATGTATTGATCTTCGGTCGGTGAGTAACGTCTTACTTTCATTATATTATTACATTAACAACTACTTTATTTTTTAGGTTTTTTCGGGCTTTAAGCATCGCTATTTTGTTTTCGATAGCTGCCGAATTTGAGTAGGGTAATAGTCCACCATTGGGTAAGCTTTGCTTCATATTCCGCAAATGATTTAAGGTTTTATAAAGCGAAACAGGCGGAGCTTTTGGACTAATATCATCGATATAATCAGTAATTATATTCATGCTTTGATTAACAGTTAATTGTTTCATGTTTTATTATTTTTGATTGTACATACTCATTTATTTCGTCGAATATTCTAGTAAATCGTTTATCAGTAATCAGTTTTCCGTTTGCACATTTAATAGGCTCTAAAATCCGATTTACCCTTTTAATTGCCTCCATCGCCGTGGTTCTGTCTCTATTACTAAATAGCTCGCCAATCTTTGTATATCGAGGAGTCGGGTTTAATTCGTCGTAAACGTATTCGTTAAGCATCCACATGCAAATTGCACGAGCTTCGGCGGCAGGGTATTGCCTTCTTCCTTCTTCTATATTATCAATCGAAATATTATAGTAATTAGCGATGTGTTGCTTAATTTCGATGGTCCATAAATATTCTATTGGTCGGTTTATAGGGCACATGTTTCGGAGGCTTTAATTTGTATATCTTCGTTGGTATATATGCTGTTAATCAGATCGAAACGCTCGATACTCATTTGCATATTTACGATCCCATCTTTACGCTGTTCGTTCAACTTTTCGAGCTCGCTAAGAGCCGAATCAATGGCTTTGTACGTGATAAGATCGGCCTCGTAATCGGGTAGGTTATTGCCTTCGATCACTTGAATTTGCTGGGCTATAAATGAGCGTTGTTTTTTTAATGACACCATGCTTCGATCGTTTTAATTTCGGGTTGAATTTTGCTTGTTTTTCGGCGGTCCCCGAGCGGAGTCGAGGGGTGAGCCGAATGTGCGTTTCGACTCCGCTCAACGTCCATTCGGTTTTCGGTTTTCTTAACTTTACCCATGACTAATTCAAATTACGTTTGCGTTTATTTAGCTTTTGATACTGATCGATATCCATAGCCGATTTTTTGAAGTTGAGATAGTCCTGGAGATCGAGCTCGTGCATTTTCCATTGCCCTTCTTTAAACATATTAAACTTTATAAGGGTAGGGCGTAATAAGCTGAAAGTAGAAGCACTAATACCTAATCGCTCCCGAATTTCTTTAGAATTGATAAGCTCGTTTTTAACTTCCGGGAGTAAGGATATTAAATTGTTAATTTCGGCTCTCATTTTCATAATTTCGGTAACTAAGCCTTGTATATCGCCTTTTGAGGCTATTTCGTTAGGATTCATATTTCTTAAGCTTTCGTTTTAATACAAATGGTACCTTCGGCTTTAAACGGACATTTTCCGCCACGGTATACACATTCTACAAATTCGTAATTCAGTTTATTAGGGGTGAGATCCACTTTATCGTCCATGGCTGCCCAATTGCATTTTATAAATTGCTCGACTATTCGGCGTTTTTTGTCGATCACATCGTCGCCCGATATCACTCCTGTTAATGCCATGATCGCCTTACGGGCTTTTTTATCGCTCAAAAGCTGATCCATGATATCGGATATTAATTTATTATCAATTTCTTTATACAGCAACCAGGGCGCATCGGTTTTAAGCGAGATATCCTTAATATAAATCTCAGGCTTTACGGCTCCGTTTGTTACGTGCATAAATTCGAAACTTAAATTTGTTGCTGGGTTCATCTTAATTAGTGTTTTGGTGTTTATGTGTTTAAGTGTTATTGTTTAATTCATAATTGACTATCCCCCGAGGGGGTGCTCGTCTTTCCGAGCTGCCAGGAGTTTATCGCACCACCGATTTTTGAACCTAAATTTGTTTGCCCCTCCGGTCCTGTCCGTATTTCTATTTTCTCTATTCCAGGATGCCAGTCAACTTATTACCCATTTTTGACCTTCTCAATCGTTTGCATGGCTTAGGTTTTCGTTATGGATTAAAATCCACTCCGCTCTCTACATCTACAAGGGTTATTTTAAATATTTTAAAGAACAATCTTAAATAAGAAATCCCAATCCGCCTGGGGCGAATCGGGAGGGAAATTTATGATGATAGTATTTCAGCGGTACGCAATTCGGCATTTGAATGAGTAGCCATTGCGTTTTCAATATCTTTTTTAGGCATATCGATAATGATATAACCATCATCTAATGCCAATCCTTTTTTAATCCAAAATTGATTTTCGGCAGTGGTAAGAAAGGGGTTATTCTCATTTATCCATCGCTGAATGGTATATATACTTTTATCATTTTTAATAGCCAACATACTTTTTAAGTAGGTGCTTTTATCAACCATTCGGCGGGTTTCTTCTTTTAACTTAAACAACTCTTTTACAGATGTTTTAGAATTTGTAGATATTTGTGTTTTTTTACTCATGGCACGTAATTTGCGATATGGTTTATTAATTAGTATATTTACTTAGCAAATGTAAGACAAAATTTACAAAGTATCAAATAATAACGAATAATAATCCGTAAATAATTACATATGAAACGTATCATACTGAAAATAAAGATGTTAATTGATAAGCGAGGTACGACAAATTCTAAGCTTGCAAATGCTATTGGGTTAACAAGACAGTCTGTTTCGGATATGATGAATGGGAAAACGGCAATAAGTATTAAAAACCTAGAAAAAATTGCTAAACATTTTGAGGTTCCTATGGTACACTTCTTTCAGGATGGTGACGAAAAGCCCGCTTTAAGTGCAGCCAGTGAGCCACATACGGAGTATGGCAATTTACACGAGCAACTAAAATCAGAGAATACACAATTAAAGGATCAGATTAAATTTTTACAGCATATAATCGATAAAGACTATAAGTAGCTCCCCGCCATTTATTAACCTTTAAAACACCAAGTATGTCAAATGATGCTATTAACGAAAACAAACAAAACTATTTAGAATGTTTTGATTTTGAAAAATTTCCTATCAGTAAAAAAGAATTTAATATTAAAGCAGCTGGCGTATCTCATTTTAATGAAGATACACAAACCGAAAGGCAATTGATTATTAAAGATGCTAAAATAGGCGAGCATTTAATGCTGATCCCTGAATTAGATAATCCATACGATTCGTATGCCGTTATAATTAAAAGATTCAATGGCTTTACGATTGGTTATTTTCCTTCTGGATCTAATAAAGAAATATTTGATAAAATTAATAATCGGTGTTTTATTGATGCTGAGTTAATTGAAAAACCATTTTTCGAAGGAACTTATGGAGCTGTTTTAAAAATATCCGTTTATGGTAAAAAATTGTAAAAAAATGACAAGACAAATTTTAACTATTTTATTAATCGCTGCAGGTTTAAGTTTGTCAGCTCAGGAAAGTATTCAGCCCTTTAAAAAGGCTAATGTTATCATTGTTTATACTAATGATAGTGATAGTGTAAACTTTAAGCAGTTTGCTAGGCATTTAATGAAATTTGATTATACCATTAAAGAGTCTGATTCTGAATTTCTAACAATATCAACTAAGTATCATCAATTAAAAACAAAATCAGGATGGAATTATAATTATTCCTATGATATCTTCTTTAATGAAGGGCAGGTAATAATTAAAATACATTGGATATTAGGTCTTACTGTTGAGTTGTATGGTGTTAAAGTATATTAAGGGTGGTGGTCGAAACGCTCTACATCGTAGTAATACAAAGAAAAAGCCCCTTAAAATTTATTAAGGGGCTTCGGTGTTGTGTGATTCGCCCGAGGCTAATCAACTTACATGAAATGAGTGATATATAGTGAGGGGTAGCGCATTGGTATCGCAATTACTTCTTTTTGAATAAGCCTTTTTTCTTGATAAGATAAAGCAATACTAGGATAATTAATACAATTATTCCTCCTGCAGTGAGAGTAATTTTAGGTCCTAAAGTAAAACTTGTTTCTTTATTAACCTCCGATTCTGTATTTTTCTTCTCGTTAATATCTATTTTTTGAATTGCTTCGTATTGTGTTGTATCAATTCTACGTTTTATTGTCTCAAAAACTGCCACACTATCAATTTCAGAATTAAAAAGTATTTCGTTATCAATAATTTGAATGCTTGGTTTTATGTCTTTACCCGCTTTATAATCAATAATACTTAAAGAGATATTCCCTTTTTTATCAACCTTAACTTTTGCTTTGATTGCAGCTTTATCAGGTCGGGATACTGTTTTTTTAGTATGGGTAATCATTTCCGTAAACGAAGATCTTTCATTAACTGTATTATCGCTCTTAACTGTTTTGATTGTTTCAACTTTATTAGAAGTTGTTTTTTTACTTACACTACACGATATCATTAATAGTATAATAAAAATGAATAATATGATTTTTTTCATAGCTAATATTTTATTAAACAATTTAATTCCATAATAGTTAAAGGATCTATCCCGGCGCAATAAGGTTTTTTGCGATCCAGGTCTGAATGCTGAACAATTTCAGTAATTTTAAACTGCTCTTTTAATAAGTTAATTAATTCGAATAGTTTTTTTAATTGATTTTGCGAGAAGTGGCCCGATAAACCAATCAAACAAATACCTACAAAATTATTATAACCACGAGCATGAGCTCCTAATTCGTTGCTCGAAATAATTCCATCGTCGTTCAAAGGGCGGCCCGTTTCTAAATGTCCATCAAAATTTTTATTGAATAATTTTGAAGCTAATTGACCATTTAATATTACGTAATGATACCCAATATTTGACCATCCGCGGCCTTGGGGCTTTGGTAGTGAATGCCACCTTGTAATCAATGCAGCATTTCCGAAACTAGAATCTGAACAGTGGAGCACAATTTTCATCACGCGCCCCCCTTCTCAATTTGCCTGGCTTTATTTTCGCCTGCTTTACTCATTCCCCAAAGTGCTAAAGCTGTACCTGTCATTGCACCCCAAAGCATGATTAAATCTAAAATATCCTTATCTTTTATCATTCCAAAAATAACGATCAATAAAGCTGTTATTAATACTATAAAGGCTCCTAATCGTTTTGATGAAGGATTTCCGTCGGTGTCTGTAAAATAAGTTTTATTCATGTCTATTATTTTTTTTGGTTTCTATTTCGATTTCTTTCAGTTCATTATCTAATTCGATTGAACGATTTTTTTTGCGGTAGTTTTGAATAATAAAATAACTCGATACACTTCCCAGGATGGCAAAGATTATTTGAATACAGAAATTAATATTATTCTGACTAAACCAGCCATAAAAATTAACACTGATATCGCTCAATAGCGATAAAATAAAAACCCTTCCCGGTTGAAGCTGTATGAGTTTAGATAACATAGAATAGAAGTATTATATTGGTTAAGATTAAAGCAGCTCTAAAGATCCATATACCAAGCTCGCTAAGATGATCAATAAACCAGGCATTAATACCTTTATTATCGATATGCCAAATACCGATAATGAGCCTATTCATTTTGTCGTGGTAATAATTTCGGATGTAGTTAATGGTTAAGTCGTAGATGGTCCATGAGAAGTTTAGGAATGTTAAGCCCCAAAACACCCAGGATAAAACACTGAAATGATTTATCCACATAACCAAGCCCAATACAATGCCGATCATGGCCCGGAGTATTAAACCATCTTTATGCCATATCCGCGAAAAGAGATCGCGCCAAACGGGTAGGGAAGTGGTGCCCCATAAAACAACGTAGGCGTTCCATACTGCAGTAATAAAAATTATTGCAAGTCCTGATAACATAATTAAGATTGGGTGTGTCATTTGATTAAATTTTTATGTTCATCGGTTAATACAAAATTATTTTCTTTGGTGGTGGCTTCTATTTGTTGAATGGTGGCGGTGGATTCGAACCAAAATTCAGTACAATGATAAGAGGTGTTTTCTTCTTTTTGTACTTTGGTTTCGTTGAAACGAATTAAAATGCCGCCTTGTAAATAGTCTACTATTTTTTGCGGTTTACTGCTGTCTGAGGGTCTTAGTTTATATTTCATTTTCGATTTATGTTAATGAGTAATATTTATTTATCTTTCGAATTGTGGTTTTAAAAGGGAGTTCAGATTCATATTTTTTTACTTGATCTATTAAAACTTCGCTACCGGTGAATGCCACATATTTTTTATCGTTTCGTTTAATTTGAATAGTCAAATAATTTTTTTCTTTGTACTTGCTTTCCTTAATGTTAAAAGCTAGTAGTTCAATTTCTTCGTTAACTATATCATCAATCTTTATTTTATCGCCATCTAAAACGCTTTCTTTTGAAAAATCAGAAAATTTCTTCACGCTACTTTTTTTAATGGATTGTTAATATTTTGATCTTTACACGTATGTTTTACAATCCAACAAATTTCAGGATCGAAATATTTATTTTGTAAATTTTTACAATTAGCATATTTAAACCAACCGTAATAACTCATAAGGCTATTTATGATTTCAGTCCATTTAATTTTTTGATGACTTTTAATTATTCGCTTTACAGATTTTATAAATTTTTGTTTTATTGATTTACGCAATAAAATATAATTAGGAAAAAACCGATAACCCAAAAAATCAATGCCCCGTTTTTCGACTGGGAACACTTGCCAATTTTCTTTTAATTTCAATTTTAAATTATCTTTTAGATAGGTGCTAATTTCATTTTTTAGCTCGTGCAAATATTTTTTACTTGAATGTAAAATGACAATATCATCGCAATAGCGGAAATAATATTTAACTTTTTCTTTACAATTATGATCGAGCTTTGATAAATATAAATTGCCGAAATATTGACTTAAATAATTACCTATCGGGATTCCTTTTGTACTGAAAATAATTTCGTCAAGTAGCCATAAAAGATTTTTATCTTTAATTTGTTTTGAAATTATTTGTTGTAAAATTTTATTATCAATAGATGGGTAGTATTTTTTTACATCCATTTTAAGACAGTATTTTGTATTTTCTGTGTCTTTTAATGCCTTTTTTATTCGTTTAACACCATCGTGAATGCCGCGTCCTTTTATTGCTGAATACGTATCTCTAATTAATGATTTAAACCAAATAGGCTCAACAACCTGTATTATTGCATGATGAATAATTCGATCAGGAAAATAAGGGAGTTTATATATTTCCCTGACTTTTCCGTTGTCGGTTGTTCTTGTCATTATTTTATATTCAGAATTTTTGTACGTTTTATTTTTAAGCATCTCCTGAATTTTTTCAAAGTATTTTTCAGGGTTTTCATCAATCATTTTCACTTCGGTATAATGCTTTTTTCCTTTTCGCGCATTTTTATGCGCTAGTTCGATATTTGCTAAATCGTACACTTTTTCGTATAAATAACCGTGTCTTTTCATGTTTGCTTATTTCACCTCCAATTTTCCGAGAATTAACCTACTAAACTGAATGAGGCATTTCTTTATTTTTTGCCAAGTGGCAAGGTTTTTAGTTTTGAAAAAACTATTTTTTATTAAGCATAGCTGACTGCCAATATTCGCATTGGCATTCGACCAAGTGTTATTCGCATTAACCGTAAAAGCGCCAGCTTTGCCACTGTTATTCGCATTACTGCCGACTAGAAAAACCCGCCTGGTAAAAACTAAAAACCACATTATATTTTTATTTATACACGTTATAAATTAAAAGCAAAGCCGACCGCCAATCCTCGCACTGGCATACGACCAAGCGTACCTCGCATCAACCGAAAAAGCGCCAGCCGAGCCACCGCCATCCACATAACCGCCGACCCGAAAAACCCGCCAATAATCACGGCCCACTTCTGAATATTGATAGTAATAATCTGTTAGTTTTGTTGTTGAGCTTGCCCCTACTGTGGAAGGAATAAAGCCGACTACATTTTCAATGTTAGCCGCATAATCTGAGCTTACACCTATATAAGTAGCATCACAAATATGTTTCATATTTACGCTTGTTTCGTCTGCAAAATAATCGGAATTATTCGTTACATAAATAGGCTGAGCGGCTTCGGTGCCAGTCCATCGGCCATCCCAGGTAATACCATCGGCCATTTTCCATACATTACCGTAAAGGTTTTCAATGCCTCGGTAAGTCATATAATCGGTTAAATAACCTAAAGTTGTGCCGTTACTTACGGAATTACTACTATTAGCATCTGCCACCGATAAGCCCGTTAAGCCTATATAACTATCGGCCGTCCAACCGCCACCGCTTAAATCAGTTCTACCCGCTCCTATCATACTTTGGCTATTAAAATCGGCATACTCAACCAAATAAAGTAGTTGTATGGCTGAATGTAAATAGTAATCTAATTGTCGCCATCCTGTACCACGTTCGGCCGACATTGTTCGATATTCTACCCTTGTTTCGTAAGTTTTCGCCCAGGTGCCTGCAACGGATGTCATTTTATCGCCCGTAGTGTAAATTGAAGTTGGAATACTTGCCTTTGCACACATGGCAGATGTTGAGGCATCGTACATACCACCTTCGAATGCTCCTATATATCTATAATTAACTTCTTGCCCATCCTTCCAAAAAGCAGGGTGAAGCTCAAAGCCTGGTAAGTCGTATTTTGAAATATACCAACTGTTTAAAGTTGTAACTAAAGTGTGTTTATAATAAAATTTTGGAATTTCAACCATCACTTGCCCATCAGATCCCCCAAAATTTGCGGTGCCAATTTCGTAAACTTCGCCGCTTATTATAATATCTCTTTCGAGCGAAAGCGTGTTTAAATCGTCAATAGCTGTTATTATTGAATAAGTGGTGTCGGTTACATTTTTTATGTATTGCCCTGCTACTATTCCATCAGTAACAAAATCGGCGCCTGAATCAATTAATTTATAGGCGGTGGTTCCATCGGTGGTGTCGGTTACTGTTATGCTTGTGCCATCTTTATTAAGTGAATTATCTAAATCAATATAATAGTTAACCGTGCCATCGTCATTAAGCAAGCATCTGCGCATATCGCTTTGAATAGGCAAATAGTCGTTGCCTGCACTTTGTGAGGTGGCTATGTCTACCAATGATCCTAAACGAGCATATACATCGGTTGAGCTATTCCAGCTTAAGCCTTGAAAAAACCCGTTAAAATCATATTTATCGGCTAAGTTTGTACTGTCGGCAGCTATACGAGCCGAGAGGTTTGCATCAGTCGCTTGGCGAGCTGTACGTTCTGTTGTAATTGAATTTTTACGTTCAGTGGTTTGCGCTTCGACTTCGCTCAGCGACCACAAAAAAGCGAATAGTAATATTAATAATATCTTTTTCATCTTAAACCTCCTTTTAATTTGGGTGAGCTGTTACCGTTAATGTACCGGCTGTGATCGTGCTTTTGGTAATCACTAAATACAGATATTTGAATCCGGGCTTTTCGAGTACCTGGGCATCCTTATCGGTGCCGCTGAGTGCAATATCTACAGGATCGGAAGTATCATATTCAAATAAGGATGTTTGCCCGCTTAGGTCGTGAAATTTATATTCTAAAGTTCCGGCACCTGTTAAGCTGGTCCAATCCGCGATAAGGGTTAAATCATAGTTAGGGATCTGTACGTAAAAAGTAGTATCGCTTCCTGCGATATCGCTCAAATCGAAGCTATCTAAAACGGTGGTTACCCGATTGGCATTTACCGAGCGTTGTGCATAGGCTTGTGGCGTAGCCAGGAATAAGCCTATAATTGCGATGATTAAAATTTTTGTTTTCATTTTATGTTTGTTTTAAGTTAGTATTTACTTTACCACCTGTTTGCCCCTCGACTCCGCTCGGGGTTCAGTTTTATTCATATTGTGCTTTTATCCAGGTGGCGGTCCATTGATTGCGATTTGCATTGAATGATCCCGTACTAAAAATATATTTATCGCTATCCATTACCAAGGCGTTATGTGCGTAAATTCCTACTCCATTAATAATACCCGACCAGCATTTTACCGCCGATTTTTGTCCGGCCATGACTTCCTCTAATAATAAATCATCAATTTGCTGAGCCGTACCCGTGGCTTGTATTTTCCATAAGTAAGAGTTCGTCCAATATGTACCATTGGATACTTTAATTGCTCCTACCGAAAACAATTCGGGACCATCGCCCTGAAATACTTCTGACAATGATTTATGTGTACCCGCATTGGTATTGGTATCATTATCTAATTCGGTGGTTTGCTCCATGATGGCAGTATCAGGATTATCGGGATATACCATTTGAAATACTTCGGAGTTAAGGGTAAACGAAAAAGCCGCAGGTACATAGGCTGTTGATGAAAGCGCGATACTAAAATCCATTACTCCCGTTATTGGAATATTATAAGCAATCATTGTAAGCTCTTTATTTTCTCTAAAATTTGCACACGGACCGCCTGTTAATGTATAGGTTTGTGCGGTGGTCGACCATGTTTGAGAATCGCCATAATAGTAACTACCAATTTTAATGGTTAAATCGTAAGCCGATACATACGAATCGTCATAATAGTGTGGTGTAGCTTCGTCTATATCTAAAGTAATTTCTAAATCTAAACCTGAACCGCCCGGAATGGTATCGCCATCTTCGTAGGCATCGGGATACGGGTTAGAACCTATCCGATATTTATATAAGCTACTTATATTGGCTAATATGGGTAAGAAATTAATAATTCCATCGGTACGATTAAAGCTTGATACTTTTATATCGGCAGCCGAATCGGTGGTATGTGCCACAGCATCGGTTTTATAAGAATTTGTTATTAAAGTGGTATTCCGTTTTTGATTGCTTTGAATAAATCGCCAACTCCCTTCGGACTGCATCAATTGTGCATCCCATTGGGTGCAAATACTTTTTAATACTTCGAGACAATTCATCGCTTCGAGACTGTCGTCGCTCTTAATTTTTATATATGCTTCGTGATTTACGGCGGCCAATGTTAAAGGATTACTCGTAAACGGAGAGCTTACACCCATATAACCTTCGAACCATTGCACACAGCTTATTAAATATTCGTCAGCTATAGGTTTTACAGAAATATTATCGATAGTAGCTGCTGTATTTTCATCTGATATAAAATATAATCTATCATCTCCATCACATATAATTTCTTCGGTAAATGTTCCACTTGTGCTTCTATCCGTTCCAAAACCACCGTAACCACATAAAACTTGTATAGATCCTGAGCTTATAGAAGTGATAGTATAAGTTACCTCATATTTTTTACCTTTTTCTATAGCAATAACTTGATATAAAATACCTAAATAACCAGCTACTGAAACAGCTCCCACTCCCGAAGCTATTGTCCAACCAGGACCTTTAATCCAATCCGTATCGGTAGTAAGCGTGCCATTAGTAACTAATTCATTATCAATTTCGAAATACGTTTGTAAGCCTGTTTTATTTAGTAGATTAAATAAATGCTCTAAAAAAGTTTCCTGTCCGGTATACCAGCTAGCCCCGTTTTTATAGTCGATGTTTGCCAATCGCCCGAGACTGTCAGTAGCGGTAAGTATTACTTTATATGGGAAAGCCGCATCGGGATACGAAATTAAATCGGTAAGAATATATCCCAGCCAATCGAGTTTCCAATTACCCGATACTTTTTTGTAAATCTTTAAAACGAATTGTTGCTCATCGGCATTGGCAATATCACTTATCAGGGTTTCGGCGGCGGTATTATTACAACCCAATGTTACGGTACATTTCGAAGCTAAAATAGGATTTGTACGATTGGCCGGATCACCTTCGTAATTAAGTGTAAAGCCGTCGAAATCAATATCGAAATCCGATGCCGTACTGCTATAGTCCGTATCGAGTATATCGATTTTATAATCGACCTCTTTCATTGATTTCCATATGGCTGAATAGCGTACTCCCATTTTATCACCCCTCTCCCGACTTCGCCGGGATCTCCCCAAAGGGGAGAATGTTTAGTTTGTAATTATTTAATTTTTCCTTTTTCGCCTTCACTTCGATGAACTCAGTGTTCAGCGAGTTTTGTTTATATTTATATTAATCCCTATCTCCCCCCTTCGGGGGGATTAAGGGGGGTTTATCCTGTTACTCGACCCTGTATAAGCATGACTTTATTATATGTTTTAACTAAATCATCGCCTTTGGCTTTTAACTCACCATCAATCATAATATGAATTGGAATAGGTTTAAAGTTCATCGTTCCAGGACCGGGCGAAGCCATGGCCATATTTGCCATTGCATTGGCCGGATTCATTTTTTGCATGAAGCTATTTAAAAAGGTTTCGAGTTTTTTAGGTGGCATTATAATTTCGTCGCTGTCTAAATTAGCGGGGTATTTATCGCCACGATATCCTTTAGGAACTACACCGCCTGCTGCCATGCTTGGGCCTTTTTTAACGATTGCCTTAAATATCTTTGACGCAGCATACAAAGCTATACCTGCACCCAAACCAGCAAAAGGATTACCTAATAAAGCTTTAAATGCTATGGCGGCTTTTGATGTAATAATTAATTGCTTACCCATATTTCCCATAAAGTCAGCAATTTTTGATATCATCCCACCCAAAAAATCTTCCATTGAAGTCATGCCCGTAAACACATCCACTAAACCATCAGCCATACTTAAACCCATACCAAGCATTCCTTCTTGAAACATAGATGATACTTGTAATGAGGTTTCACCAAAACTTGTCATGGCCGCTTGTGCTGCCAGTGCATTGGTTGTAACTATTTGTAAGCTACCGCCATTAATCATATTCCCCATTCCTCCAATACCCATATTTGAAGCCATGCTATTCTTTTTACCGGCATTGACATCAACACCCCCGGTTTTTATCATGGACGCAGAAGTAGGAGCGCTTTGATTTCTTTTCAGTCCGCCGCCATTAATCGAGTTTAATTGTCCTTCGAGCTTGGTGATTTCGGCAGTAAGATTTTTAATTTTTGTTAATTCGCTTGCTGGAATTAACTCTATATTTTCGGAAGCTGCTTCGGCTAATAAATCGCGTTCGGCACGTAAATCGTTTAGCTTGGTTTCGAGGGCTGTTACATTTATAGTTTGCTCGTTTACTGCATCAGCATCATCAAGTTTTTTTTGCTGTTCTTTAGTTAATGCTTTTGAGTAATCGAGCGATGATTGAGTAAGTTTGTTGTAATTATCAATTTGATCGCGTTGCTGTTTTGTTAATAATTCAGCATCGGGCGTAAGGTTAAAAATACGTTTATAAGTATCTTCGTATTCGCCGATTTTTGTTTCAAGTTCGGTTTGTAATCCTAATTCTTTTGCTTTTGCTTTTACTATTCTTGATGATAGTAAAGCCGCCATATTGGTAGAAGCATAATGAGCCTGATCGCGTTTATTTATTTCGCCAACTACCTTATTAATTTCCTTCTCTTTTTCTAAAACATCCATTTTAGATAAGAGAATATCGTTTATACGATTAGCCGCTTCCTGGTCGACGGCTGCAATTTTCTCATGGATTTTAAATAACTGCTTACTTAAATTATTTTCATCCTGAATACGTTTAGCGATTTGATGTCCTAATTTTTCGCGCTGACCGGCCACCACTTCTTCGCTCTCCTGGATAGCTATTTTTTTAACGAGCTCGGCATTATACTTTCGTAGATTTTCTTTGAGTTTACCAACTTCAATATTCTCGGCATTTAAACCTTTAACAATATCGGGAGCCAAATCTTTTAATTGATTAAGTATTTTTAAACGATCGGCTTCGCTTAAATTGGTATTATTAAGCTGAGTGGCTAATAAATTAGCTTCGCGTTGCTGATCATGTAGTCCTTGCGATACCGATTTTGTAGGGCTCATTAATTCCTTAAACCCTTCGATCATTGGGCGAATACCTTCGTATAATACTTTACCGGCACGTTCGCGCATATCGCCCCAAATATTTGAGAGCTGAGTTAGTCCGCCGGTGCCTGCCAAAGCCGCTGCCTGGGCTTGCCCTTCGAATGCCGATGATAAACCTTTAGATAAAGAAGCCAATCGCTCGTTACTACCCACGGCTCCCGTTACTTCAATACCATAACGAGCCAGGGCATTGGTTGTGCTTCCTAATGTTTTAGAAACTAAATCGGCCGCTCCGGCAAGGTCCATTTTTTTTGCGGTTGCTAAATCCTGAACCAATGGGATGATAGCTTTTATTTGGCTTTCTTCTTTTACAAAAGCCCCAATTAAGGCTTGTGCACGTATGGTTTCTTCATCGCCAAATAAGGTAATTTTTTGTAATGCCTGGGCTTGTGTGATCAGTCTTTTTTGTGCACCCTCACGACCTTTTAAAGCCGTTAATAAACTGGCTTCGGCTTTATCCTGAACATCGAAAGCTTTTAACGAGGCAGATCCGTAACGAGTTATCGCACCAATGGCAAAAGCTCCGGCTATCATGCCACCAAATTTTTTAATTTGCCCTGCAAAAGCTTTTGTAGTCTTTTGGGAGCGTTTCATTTCACGATCAAAGGACTTGGTATTTCCTCTAAACGCTACAGTCATGTTATGTTGTGTTTTTGCTACTCCCATTTTATCCGTCTTTTATGCCCATGAACTGAAATAATTGCTCTTTTGTTTTGATGGTTACTTCATTTGCTTTCTCCGTTTTTTTATCACTTTTAAAGCTTTTTAAATAGTCGTCGAACGATTTTGGTTTGTCGCGTTTTTCGATGTACGGATTATTCATTAATTCGCTATACATCAATAATTGGGTTTGCAAAAATTGCGCTTCGCTCGTTTGATTTCGCAATTCGATAAAACCGTTTAATCTGTTAAAGAACTCACGCGGCGTACTATTCCAAAATTCGTCGGGCGACATTTGCATTTGCCCGAAAGCAATTTGCATTAGCCTATCAAATGTTAAGCTTTCGGGTGGCCCGCTTTCTTCGATGGCTTTTTGTTCATCGTTAGGGCCATCTGCTTTCCCATTATTTCCAAGCTACTACTGAAATATCTAATCAGTTTTACACCTTCCTCAAAAAACAAAACTTCGATAATATCATCTTCGGCAAATGGTAATTCATCCTCGATACATCGCTCAAAACCAAGTTTAAAAATTGCGATCAGTTTTTCGATATCAACGGCCGGCATTTTTTTCCAATCAACACTAGCATACCAAAGCATGAAATCAGTAAATGATTCTAAACCTTGATCGATGCAAAATTTATTGATCACTGCCATGTCGAATTTAGCCGGGTGATTTTTGCCTTTGATTTTAAATTGTTCGTTTTTCATTTTTTCTTCTCCTGTTTTTAATGGACACTGAGTTTATCGAAGTGTCGTTATTGTATTATTTTTAATTAATCGGGCATTTCGATAAGCTCAATGTCCGATTGTTTCACCCCTCGATTCCCCCTCGACTCCGCTCGGGGATCAGCTTATTAAATCGCCAATCCAACCCCAGCTATTTACCTGATTAGGGCAGCCAGGGGAGGAGTGGAGAAGGGTCGTTTATGCCTCTATAATGGCTTTAGTTGGTGCACCCGATCCTTTAAATGAGTAATCGAATTCTATACCATCTTCTGTACCTGTGCTCATACCTAAACTTTCGATCAGCATGGTTCCTGAAAACTCAAAATCGCCACTTACATCGGTGGTAAAGGTTACTGTCAACTTGGTTTTAGCCATTAAAGCCGCTACCAAAGTGTCGTAGCCTGTAGTTGCATCAAATGTTAAGTGAGCTTTTCCGCTCATATCCCAGCTAGCTTTGCCGTATTCAAAATCGGGATAGCCTCCTGAATCTTTATTCATAAATTCAATTAATTCGCGTGAAAAATTGATTGCAGCTTCGATTTGTTCTTCGATAGCTACATTGCTAATTTGAATTTTAACGATCGTTCCGTTTACTTTACCTGCAGTTGCCATTGTATAATTTTTTTATGGTTTGTATTCAATTGCTTTCCTTCTCCACAGGAACCCGTTTTTATGCGGGTTTTTATTTTAATAAATATTCAATAATTTTCTTTTCAGTGATTTCGCCGATTCCTTCTATTTCGTCGAAGTCTTTAATAGCACTTACTTTTTCGAGGCTATTAAAGCCTGCAGTAATTAAATGCTTTCGCCCTGGGAAATCGGCTGGTAATTCAAGCTCGATTACTTCGCGAGCGGTGCCGTTTTCGATCAGCTCGTTTGCTTTACGGTTTGCTACTTCGGCCAACTGGCCTACCTTAATAATATGCCCCGGAAAGTGTTCCCAATCTTTATCAAATAGTAGTTTTTTCATGGCGTTTATCTTTTAATTCTTAATGAATATTCTTGTATAAAATGATGGTGATCAGTGTCGGGATCTTCTGGGCCTTCATGCTCATTCAAAAAACGAATGCTTTGTACTTCGGTGCTTCCTACGGTTCCGCTATAGCGATCTAAATTTGTGCGAACCAATCCGGCTAAGGTTTCGAGGGCATCGTAATCGCTTCCGTAAAGCGATAGCTGAACACGTATAACATCTAAAGTGCTTACGCCATTTTTTGTATCGCTAGGATCAGTACCTACTTTAAAAAACACTATAAAAGGAACGACATCGAATTGCTCCGCCTTACCAGGATAAATCCGCGTACTTACCAAGTCGGTAACGGCTGTTACATTCTTTAAAATTCCATATATAACCGATGCACTCATTAGATTGCTTTTGCGTGTTTAACAATTAATTTCCTGATTTCGCCCATTATTGTGTATGAAATAGAATCTTGTACTCGTCCTTTCATCCGTTGCCATGCAGGGCGTATAAATGGTTGAGCCTTTTGCTTTACGGTACCAAACTCAACAAAGTGAGCATACCATCCGTCGTTTGCTTTTGCACCTCCGTAGCGAGTACCAACGTAAACTGCAGCGATCGGTCCTTTACCTATAATTACACCGATTGAGCGTTTTAATTCTCCCTTTTTATGTTTTACTAATTTAGTAGAACGAGCCCCTTTTTTAAAATCATTATGGGATGTTAAAAATGCTTTTTTACTGCCTACCGGTGCACGACTTTTCATTTCGGCTATCAAAGGTTTTGCTGCTTTACGAAAAGCTTTAACCAATAGCGGCTTCTTTACCTTTTTAGGTAACTGTTCGAGAATTTTTATTAATTCTTTATCGCCGCTTAAGTCTATTCGTAATGGCATTTTATTTTGTTTTGTTTAGCCGGTCCTCGAGCGGAGTCGAGAGGTGAGGCTATGTATTATTTTTTTTATTCACTTTATCCCTCGACTCCGCTCGGGGTGCAGTTTTTTTTATTTTGTTAGTTGTGTATTGAATTTTAAAAATCTGTTTCGGCCTATAACTTCAATTACTTTGATATCGTAGTTTTGATTGTTAAATACGATCCGCATGCTCTCATCTATTCCGCTGGCCCAGCGTGCTGTAAATTTTGCGTTTTGTTTTGTTAGTATAGATCCGCCTTGATCGGGTTCGCTACCTCCGGCATATTCTACTTTTGCATTAAGCGTATATAATGTTACCCATGCCTTAGTTTCAGCACCCGATTTAGAGCTTTTACTATTCGTAAAGCTTTGTATATGGATGGGGCGATTTAATTCGCCTATGTTTGGATATGGGCTTTTTATTGCCATAATTATTACCCCCTGTTCGCCTTGCGGCGAATCCGTCCCCCGAAGGGTGACTTTAGTTTATATTTATTTAAATCCCCTGTCCCCCCTTTGGGGGGGATTAAGGGGGGTTATATTATTTGTAATCGGTAATCTTTTAATAAAAATTCGATGGTTTTTGGTAATGTGCGGAAACCTTCATCGCCGCGATTAGCTTCCATATGTGCAATAAACATCAACATGGCCGCTTGTATAGTACTTGGTACATCGGTGGCCGCTGCTCCATAACCTGCAGTAAATTCAATTTGTACGGCATTCGGGCGACTGTAAGTATCAGGCCAGGAATAATTATAAGCTGGCTCAATGCGTGCGGGTTCGCTAATAGTATCTACTATATAATCAGTATCCACAACAAGCGCTGTAAGCTCATTATCGCTATCGTAATATTTTACGGAAGCAATGGCCGAAATCGGCAGCTTATATAAATCGATTACCCATGATGGGAATTCATCTAAATAGGCTGTCCAGGTGGCATTAATTAATGAGCGATTGGTATATTTTTCGACATACTCGCGAGCGGCTTTAATTAAAGAATTAAGCAGGGTGTCCATACTTGTATCGCCTGCAGTTAATCCAACTTGCGAGCGTGCCAATTCAATGGTAACGGGCTCGGTTGTTGGTGCTGTTGGTCGCTTATATGTTATTTTGCTCATTATATTAATTTGATAATTCGTTAATTTGCTAATGTGCTAATGAATATTCCGCCTAAGCGGAGCATTGTTTTTTATTCACCTTGGTTTGCTTCCAAATACGCGAGTATTTGATCGTTTGTGCTTTTGCCAATTCCGCTGATTTCAGTGAAATCGGTAATCGATCTTACATCTACCATAGTTTTACAGCCTTTAGCGATGAGTATATCGCGTGCTGGTAAATCTTCGGGAAGATCACAAACAGGATCTTTAATTTCTTTTTCTCCTTTAGCGAGTTTTACATGCTTACTTTTAATCAGTTCTTTTGCTCTATCTTCGGATAGTTCGCATTTACTACCTACAGAATAAGCATACTTTGGATGGCTTTTAATCCACTCCACTTTTGTTTTTTTATTAGCCATTGTATTAATTATTGATTAATGTTTAAGGCGTTTAAAAAAACCTCCCTTAGCACATAAGGGGTCGGGAGGTTTTAAGTATTTAATTATGAGATTTTTTATGCTGTTAAAGCATCTTGCATTGCTGCGAAACTTGCTGCACGTTTCACCAATACATCCCACCATGAGTTAATTACTAAGCGAACTAAGCCGCTTGTGGCTTGTGTATAAGGATCAACAACGATATCCATTCCGCCCCATTGACCGATCAATAAATCGGCAAAGTTTCCGAATATAATAGCTGAACAAACATCAGAATTGCCTTTTGTTAAAGTGCTAGGCACCTGAGTGGTAACAGCCGCTTTAAATCCATTAAGGTCGTTTGCAGACTGAGGCCATACAAATAATCCTGAACCACTATCTAAAGCAGTCGCTTTTAATTTCGCTTTTACTTGTGGGTTGGTTAAATAACCAAGGCTACCCATATCAGCGTTATCTATGGCTACTTCTCTTTCGAGATTAATAATATCAGCCCATGTAGGAGCAGCACCATTTGTGCCTCCTGCTACAGCACCGATACCCGTAGTTTGTAAAATACCTTCGGGCACATTAGATGCACCTGCACCATTAATACCAGCTGCTTCAACCGCTAAAGCGATTCGTGATAAAATTTCGTTTTGAACAAAACTTTGCACTCCAATTGAAGATTGGATCAACAATTGCTTGGAGAAATCAGCATAAGCCCCTAAGCGATTAGGCGTTAATGATAATTTTGAATGAGTTGAAAGCGTTTCGGCTCCGGCATCAGTTTCACCTTCCCATGCTACAGAAGTAGCTCCACCTGCAGGAATATCGACATTGCCAGTTAAGCCAGTTAAATACTGAGCCCCTAAACCAGCCAATACCATTTTAGCTTTTAATGGCTCGATAAAACCTTTTAACTCGGTTGGAACACCATACCCACCGGAAGCATCAGTGCCAGCTACATGATCGGCACGCTGCTCGGCTCCTTGCATAATAACAGAAGGAACTCCAATACCTTGAACTTCTTGCCCGATTGCACGCATTTCACGTTCTGCTTCTTCGTGCATATCTTTTTCAACTCCTTCGAGTGGTTTTCCTAAAACGGCTGAACGAATAGCCGACATCATATTATAGCTTTTCAATTCAGGGTTTTGGTTTCTTTCGTTGGCTTTTTTTCTATCAAAAGTTTTTCCAACTTCTTCGGCCACAAGTCTTTCGTGCTCTTTAGCTCGTTTTATTTGAAGATCAATCTCGCCCATACGTGTTAAATATCCATCGTATTCGGTGGTTTGTTCCTCAGTCATTGCACGAGTTTCGGATTCTTTAGCCGTTACTATAATTGCTTTTGCCTTCTCCCATATTGCGCGTTTTTCTTCGCCTAATTCTGTAGAAGATTTCATACTAGCAATAATTGGTAATCCAGCCGACATTACAGCTATACCCTCTAAGGGATTTAAATTAAGTAATCCGCAAACGATTGTACCAACCAGAAGGATTACTAAGCCTACGATAATTTTAAAAGAGTTTTTCATTTTGTTGTGATTTTTAGTTTTTGATTAAATTTTAGATTTCAATTTTGTGCCCCCTCCTGGTATATATTGGATTTTAGGGTTTGTATAATTCGAGCTCAGCCTCGAAAATTTCGAGAGGGATGGCTCGCTTTTCTTCGCCGGGTTTATCTTCACCCTTACGATGCTCAGTACAATAAGCTTCGTGCTCGCGTTTGGCCACGTCAACCGTGGCATCGGGATAAGCGGGGAAGGTTACGGGCGATACATCGATTAATCGCTCTACTTCTAAAATGGTGCGATCTTCTTCGATGTCGTTATCTTCGGTATTTTTAGCCCATTCGGCACGCTTTACCGAAAATTGAAAAGATGAGCTTGTAATGTTTTTTAATCTCACATTTTCGAGCAAATCGTTACCGGCGGTTGTATTGGGTGCTTCAAATTCGTAACGCAATCCTTTATCATCAATCGAAAGCTTTAAAGTGGCGTTATTACGTGCTAGCACTACATTACGATCGTGATTAAAAAGGGCGACCGTGTCCTGGCTTAAGACATCGTTAAATGCTGCAGGATCTATTTTTTCGCGGAACCACATAATTGGATCGCTCCACGTATTAAATACAGCGGCATATCCTGAAATGGTTCGGCTTTCGTTGTCGCCATCCCTTTGCTCGATACTTACCGGAAGGTTAATATATCGACGTTCTACTTTATTGGGTAGTTTATGTTCTTTAGCCATTATTCCTTGGGATTTTTGGGTTCGGTATTTGTATTTTTAGGGGCGTATTTTATTTTCATAACTTCGCCTAAATCTTTTATAGGGATCATATTTTGCATGATGTAGAACGTATCGCCGCCTTCATCTTTAGGCATAGGATTCATATCTTCGAGGGCACGGATCTCGTTTGGAGTAATTGCACTTAAATTATATAAACCTTTGTATAATGATGTGCGAGCGGCAGAATCGCCACGTAATAATCCGTTGACATTAAATTTTGTAAAGCGGCCAGCATCAAATCGGGTACTAAACAATTTGTCGTTCAGTTCCTGTTCGAACTGAACAAACCAGGGCATCATAGTATCGGTTACAAAAGCAATACTTTGTTGCTCCAAACTATTGTATGAGGAATTTGTATTTATCCCTATTTTAGTAGGTTGAAACATGCCAAAGAATTGACAGATCTCGCGCTGCGAAAATTCTTTAGAATTAATAAAATCGGCATCGCTTGGATTCATTCCAAACTTACCTAATGTTAAACCAGCTTCTAAAACCAATGAATCGCCAAATGTTCCATCTTCGCCATTAAGCTGTTTATGAACATTGTTTCGGATATTTCTTTTGGTATTCTCTTCCAGTTTATTATTCGACATTATTACCGGACGTTCGCCACCACCATTTTTATAGGTTTTACTGCCATACTCCTGTTCGACAATGGCAAAGCCTAATGACTCTTTGGCGGCCGTAAGTATTGATTTACCGTTTAATTGATCGTCGCCCGATTTACCGCTTATAATCGGATTGCGGAAGTGTAATACATCCCCAGCAGGGATGGGGAGTTTATAACCTGTTATGCGATACCATAAACTTTCGCGACCACTTTCAGGATCTTTAAATAAAAAGGCTTTGGCATCGTTCGACGGTAATGGTCTACCTAATTCAATAGCCATACCCATCGCGTTGCGAGTAATTACAGATACGGAATTACCGGTATCAATTACATTTTGAACGATAGCCGATAGCCACATTAAAGAGGTTTGAAAAGGATTTGGCTTTTTAGAAATCAGATAATGTATAGGATGATCGGTGTCGATGATCTTATTTCCAGTCTTATCTTTTTGGCGAACGCCTAAAGGAATCATCGAAACGGTATTGGAAATTAATAGTCGGCAGGCATAGTAAGACGGGACATTTTCGGCATTGCTTTCGCTAACCGAAACGCCTGAATGACTTTGATTTCCCATCATTTTTAATAACCAATAAGGGGGATTTTTTAGGGATGAGCGTTTTTCGATAAAGTCGAGAGTTCGAACTTTAATAGCATCGGCAATTGCCGAACGAATACCAGGGATTTTAATTTTACTCATACCTTTAGCTAAAATGTATGCTGTAAAACTAGGGTCGAAATCTGTTAATATTTATGCAACATTGTTGCATTTCTTTTAACAGATTTATTTTATTCAGTATTAAACGACTAATTATTTTTAAATAAAGGGGTACTTTTTTTAAAAAATGGTATTAATGATTGAACCCTCAATTAATATTCGGTGTGTTTGTTTTTAAAAATAGGCATTGGTTAATGTAATCGAATGTTTTGAGGTTTTTTTTATTTAATATCGAGACATTTTTCATATTTGGGTATATAATAAAACATTAACCAAATTTTATAATATGCCTAGATTTAGTATTTTTTTAAAAAAAGGAGGTGATAAATGACAGATCTAATCCGTTTATTGCCTGAGTTTAAAGATTCAATTTCGATTATTAATTGTGAATTAATTCGGCTTTATGCCGAAAACAAAGAGTCGCCACCTATCGAAATAGCCGATGCTGTTTATAATTTGCGACTACTCCGCTCGAAACTTAATAAAATAGAGTAAGTTAAAAAACCCGTGATCACTGATCGAAGTGAGAGCGGGTTTTTTAGGTTTTATTCATTGGATTTTTTTTTTAATTAGCACATTAGCACATTAGCAAATTGACTAATTAATTCACTAATTTACGATTTCTCACATTCCGGAAGGAATTATAATTGGAATATTTTACGCATCCGTATTTTTTTTCGTGCTCAGTATTCACAGCTTCGAAAGCCGATTGCTTGGTAGGGTATTTACCGGAGCTGATTTTTTCTTCGTACTCAGCGATAAATCCGTCGGTTTGAATGAGGGGTTTTTTAGTCATGATTATGAATTAGTAATTAGGAATTATACCAGTTGCTTGATTTATTACATGACCAACACCCGCATAAACAGCATCAATAATTTTAAAATTAAGATCCCATTTAATACGAACTTTAATCCCATTTTCAGTATCATGCTCTTTTACCAGGTAATAAACATCCTGTTTTAATTTTTCGTTTTCAGCTTTAAGTTTTTGGTATGAAGATAATTTTTGGCTCATAATTCGTAGTTGTTTAAATTTCTCTTTGAGTTTCACAGTGTACGCATTGCTCGAGGGTGTGGTGGCTATCCTGGCCCACTTCCTCGAATTTATGCTCGCAAACATTCTGCAGGGATTTAATGGCTTTGCGGATTAATTCAAGCTTTTCGCTTAATTCGCTTTCGCGAGATCTTAGTTTTTTAATTTCAGGATTCATTTTATTCAAAATTTTTATCTATAATTTCGTCCAGCACCTTACAAAATTTTACATACATTTTATAAAACTCCGGGAGCTTTTTTATTCGCCCTTTTAGCTTATAGTACATTTTTATATGCTCGATAATAAAGTACTTGATCATTACTTAAGCGACTTTTAATTTAACATTTGAAAGATTGATGGTCGATACATGTAAATATTTTTCAGTGGTTTTTATACTCGAATGCCCGAGAATTTCTAACTAACTTTAAATCTTTAATTTCTTGTTCTGTTATTTCAATTCTAATTTGTCTCATAATATTGTATTTTAAAAATTAAATCTCGATTAAAAACATGAAG
>Ga0208900_1000250_pt1 | contig 33950 bp, 26 predicted proteins | sample AntAceMetag02UKK_FD_184763 | JGI IMG/M metagenome (GOLD analysis project Ga0208900, IMG submission 184763) | Saline lake microbial communities from Ace Lake, Antarctica - Antarctic Ace Lake Metagenome 02UKK (SPAdes) (version 2) | ecosystem: Environmental > Aquatic > Non-marine Saline and... | reverse complement strand
AACAGCGGAAAGCAGTTGTGGAAATTGCTGTTAATTGCTGCATTGGCCTTTTTACTTGCCGAAGTTGTTTTGTTGAGATTCTGGAAATAATTGGTTTTTTGTAGGGCTTTCCAATACAATGATTTCAGCATGATTCAAATTTATTATTCAAACATAAAACACTTAAATTATGAGAATATTAACTGAAAATTCAATCGGATTGATTATTGATATGCAGGAGCGACTGTATCCTCTTATTCAAAATTCCGATCAACTGACCAAAAACACCGCCATCCTTATCGAAGGTCTCAAGGCTTTGGGAATTAAAACAATGGTAACAGAGCAATATACCAAGGGTTTGGGTTTTACCATCCAACCATTAAAAGCACTGCTTACCGATATCGAGTTTATCGAAAAGCAAGCTTTTAGCTGCTGCGATGAGCCAACATTTTATGAAGAACTTGCCATAGAAGCTCCCCAGCATGTAATTATTGCCGGCATCGAAACCCACGTTTGTGTACTCCAAACCACCATCGACCTAATAAGCAGCGGTTACAAGCCGGTAATTGTCGAAGATTGCGTGGGGTCGCGCAGGCCAAACGATAAAGCCATTGCCATCGAACGCATGCGCAATGAAGGAGCAATAATCACAACCTACGAATCCTTGCTTTTTGAATTGCTCCGCTACTCCGGAACCGAAGTTTTTAAGAAAATATCGAAGCTGGTAAAGTAAACCGGGGAAATAGCCGCAACATTTCATTTTTCCTGCTACTGATTTTATTATTGATATTTTTGTAGTGATATACTATGAATCCGCAAGCGAATTCTTTATCATCATCGGATTGAACGGATTGAACGGATTTTAGATGATTCTTATGAGTGTTGCTTTGGATTCCGGATCACCACGTTATATTGATCTGATAAAAATCATAGCGGATTTTAGGATATTATAAAACATAATAATATGGTTGAAGAAAACAAAGACATTCGTTGGCAACAGAGGTTTTCAAATTTCGACAAGGCTTTTCGTCAACTGGAAAAATATGTTGGCCAGGAAGAAATGAATGAGTTGGAGAAACAAGGGCTCATAAAATCATTTGAATACACGTACGAGTTAGCTTGGAAAACTTTACAGGATTTATTGAGCCACATTGGATATAAAGACATCGTTGGTCCAAAACCAGTCATCCAGCAATGTTTTCAGGATGGATACATTGCTGATGGAGAAGCGTGGATCAGAATGCACAATAGCAGAAATTTAACCAGTCATACTTACAATAAGGAAACTGCCGAGGAGATTGTCGAAAGCATAATTATTGAATATTACCTCTTATTAAAAGCTTTGCAGCTTAGGCTTGAAGATGAAAGAAGTGGTAAGCAAACATCACTGCCTGATGAATAGTGGTAGAAAATATGGTTTGCTCGAAACCGACATCGAGAGAATTATTTCCATCTTAAAATCAAACCCAAAGATTGACACTGTAATTCTTTTTGGTTCAAGAGCAATTGGCAATTTTAAACCCGGGTCGGATATTGATATTGCTTTGAAAGGAACTGATATTAAATTGAAGGATATTTTAAACTCAAATTCTGAGCTTGACAAGCTATCAACTCCCTATAAATTTGATCTTATTATTTACAATAGAATAACTGAAAGTGCATTGATTGATCATATCGAAAGAGTTGGAGTTCTGCTTTTCGACAGGAAAAATTCCGTTACACAGTCGAGTATTCTACACTAACGATAACCCCGATAACTTTCGATGCATTCCAATTTCTGCCGTGCTTACGTTTCGTCAATACACTTTATAATAGAAACACACACATATTCGATTAGGAAATTATTGAATCCTGGCCAATAAGATTAAAACCTTATTTCATTGCAATAAATTTCTCCCGGCAACACCCCCCCGAAGCATTGGGGCAGGCTGCTTCGCTGTTTATTTTGATACCAATGACATGTTTTTGCAAACGTCTGTATATCAATAGATTTCTTGCCGCACGTGCGGCATCGAAATGACACGACCGATGCGGGCAGCGGGTAATGCCATTAACTTAAGGTTTTCATACCTAAAAAATGAATATGGAATATCACACAATTCTTATCAAAAGAAAAATTATCATCATCGGATTTATCGGATTTATCGGATTTGACCTGCCTACGGCAGGTTGATATTCGTGTAATACGATGATAACTTTTTTGGGAGACGATTTTCCCCTCCCCAAAAGCAATCCGTGGACGAGGTCATTTTGACCAAAACACAAAGCGAAGCGATGTGTTGCCGGGATAAATCTAATCCTTTGTCATCACACTTTGAGGCCACTTTTTCAGGGGCTTGGGTCTCGAAAAGACAATGCTATGGCTTTATAATGCAGAAAAATTTATTTTTCGTCAGAAAAATTCTTTGCGTCTCCTGCACCCTTTGCGGTTATAAAAGCCAATCGTAAAGCCAGCAAAGTCCACAGAAAAGAAGAAAATAATAATAGATCCTTTGGGGAATATACAACGCAATAACCAGAATAATTCTAAGCTAAAATTCTAAGCTTAAAAAATTTCCCGCTTAATATGGCAATAAGGATTGCCGCCCGATTTTGAATAATAATCCTGGTGGTATTTTTCGGCTTCATAAAACTCTCCGGCCTTTTCGATTGAAGTCGCAACCTGATACCCTTTTTGGGATAATTCTTTAACCAGCTTTTCAACCACCTCTTTTTGCTTATCGTTGGTATAAAAAATTACCGAGCGGTATTGCGTTCCAATATCCGGCCCCTGGCCGTTTACCTGCGTAAAGTCGTGGGTTTCAAAATAAAGCCTGGCCAATATCTCAAAAGAAGTAAGCGTGGGGTCAAACTCCACCTCCACGGCTTCGGCATGTCCGGTGCGGCCCGTGCAAACTTGGTTGTAGCTTGGGTTTTTTACTTTTCCCCCGGTATAGCCCACTGTGGTCGAAATTACGCCTTTCGCTTTTTGAAGGTAGTACTCAGTGCCCCAAAAACATCCCGAGGCAAAAATGGCAGTTTCCGTTTTACCAGCTTCCTGATCGGTGGGCACAAATTCCATCGAAATTGAATTTACACAATGGCGGGTATTTTTGTCGGTGAAGCCTTCGCCCATAAAAACATGGCCCAGGTGGCCGCCACAATTGGCGCAAATTATTTCGGTGCGCCGGCCGTCAGCATCAGTTATACGTTTAACTGCGCCATCAATTTCGTCATCAAAACTTGGCCAGCCACAGCTTGCATCAAATTTATCTTCCGAAAGGTAAAGTTCAGCCCCGCACTGGCGGCAGGTGTAGGTGCCTTTTCCTGTGTTCTTGTAATATTCGCCGGAGTAAGGCATTTCGGTGCCTTTGTGTATAATCACCCTTTCTTCTTCGGGTGTGAGTTTGTTGTATTTCATATTATCCTGCGCGTTTAATTGTTGAAAAATGAAGATCGATAAAAATGTGAAAACGATTTTGAATGTTGTAGTTTGCATAGTTTTAAAGTTTTCATAATAACCCCTCAAAACCGGATTTGTTTTTAAATAAATGTCATATTTTTACATTAGTATCCGGCAAAACAAACGAACATAAAAAGGATTCCCCATTTTATCCAGATCCTGAAAGTTTTCGGGACGGGATTGCATTTCTAATGATAAATCTTTTATTTTTCTTTAGAAAAATTCTTTGTGTCCCCTGCGCCCTTTGCGGATAATAAAACCACCGCCAAGTCCGCAAAGATCGCTAAGGCAAAGGAAATATGAATATTTCCTTTTGAAAATGGAATTGCTTAACCTTTACTGTCATCACAATTTGAGGCCACTTTTTCGGGGGCTTGTAACTACTAATGACAACTATTTGTAAGGAGTTGAAAAACAGACCTCTCAGTCGCAAGCTCCTTCGAGGTGACAACTTGGTTAGAGGAGAGTTGGGGAGGGGGAAGGCGAACGCTTCGCGTTCGCCTTCCCCCTCCCCCAAACCAATCATCAATGGGTCATTTCGACCAAAACACAAAGCGAAGCGATGTGTTGCCGGGAGAAATCTATTTGAGCTTGTCATTAAACTTTGAGGCCACTTTTTCGGGGGCTTGGAACTCGAAAAGACAATGCTATGGCTTTATAATGCATAAATGTTTATTTTTCGTCAGAAAAATTCTTTGCGTCCCCTGCGCCCTTTGCGGTTATGAAAGCAAATCGTAAAGCCAGCAAAGATCGCGGAGGAAAAGGAAACATAAATATTTCCTTTCAAATTGAATTGCTTAACCCTTACTGTTATTCTGATACTGCAAGTGCAGCAAAGAATCTGTTAAACCTACCTGAACAGTGCTATGTTCGTTGTAAATCGTTAACAAAAGTCTAAAGAAACTCTTTGTCGTTAATGGTTTTGGGCGATTGTTGATAACTACGAAAAAAAAATGTTGACAAGTGCCATTTTCATTTTTTACTTTTGTGCCCCAAAAACAATATGGTAATCATTCCACTTCACAACAATAATAGTTTAACGAAAAGAAGTACTTTCTCGAAAGGTGCTTCTTTTTTTTTGCCCTTTCAATTCAAACATCAAGCTAAACTTAAAGATAGATTCATGAAAAACAGGAACTTAATTTCGATCAACGATTTTTCTAAAGAGGAGCAAATCAAAATTTTGGATATTGCCGAGGAGTTTGAAAAGAACCCCACGCAGAAGATTTTGGAAGATAAGGTAGTGGCTACCTTATTTTTTGAACCTTCCACACGTACCCGCCTAAGTTTCGAAAGTGCGGCAAGCCGCCTGGGGGCAAAGGTTATTGGGTTTTCGTCTTCGGCCTCATCCAGCGTGTCGAAGGGCGAATCGCTCAAGGATACCATTCTCACGGTGAGCAACTACAGCGACATCATCGTTATGCGCCACCCCAAAGACGGCAGCGCCCGCTATGCCAGCGAGGTTTCGCCCGTTCCGATTATCAATGCAGGTGATGGCTCAAACCAGCATCCCACCCAAACGCTGCTCGACATGTACTCCATTCGCAAAACTCAGGGCACACTCGACAATTTGAATATTGCTTTTATTGGCGACCTTAAATACGGGCGCACCGTACATTCGCTCACCATGGCGCTAACGCAATACAACACCACTTTCCACCTGGTTTCGCCACTGGAGCTCAAACTCCCCAGCTATGTAAAAAGGCACATCAAGCAGAATAATCTTGACTACCACCAATACACCGACCTGATGGAGGTAATCCCAAAAGCAGATATTATTTATATGACACGTATTCAAAAGGAAAGGTTTTCGGATTTGATGGATTACGAAAAAGTGAAGAATGCCTACAACCTGGAGAACGCCATGCTCGCCAATGCAAAAGATAATATGCGGGTGCTTCATCCACTGCCCAGGGTTAACGAGATTTCGGTGGATGTTGACACCAATCCGAAGGCTTACTATTTTACACAAGCCTTAAATGGTGTTTTTGTTCGTCAGGCTTTGCTGGCAACCATACTTGGGGCAAAATAATTTATTAAAATTTAAAATCGAAAATTCATCATGGAAAATAAAGTAACAAGAAAAGAGCTGCAGGTATCGGCCATCGAAAATGGTTCGGTAATCGACCATATTCCCGTTCAGGGCGTTTTTCAGGTCATCAAAATTCTTAACCTCGATCAGGGTGAGGATATGGTGCTTTTTGGCAACAACCTCATCAGTGGTAAATACGGTAAAAAGGGCCTCATTAAGGTAAGGAACAAATTCTTTAAAAAAGAAGATATCAACAAAATTGCTCTGGTAGCACCGGCGGCCACGCTTATAGTAATTAAAGATTACAAAGTTGTTGACAAGACCGTAGTTGAAATCCCCGATCATGTCGAGAAAATTGTGAAGTGTTTCAACCCCAACTGCATCACCAACATCGAGAAAATTGAAACCAAATTTGAGCTACTCAAAGACGAAGAAGTATTGAAATTAAGATGCCACTATTGCGAAAAAACCACCACTAAAGAGACGATGGTTTTTATATAACCATGAACCCGCAGGCGGATTCTTTATCATCATCGGATTGAACGGATTGAACGGATTGAACGGATTTTAGGTATAAAAAAATTGAGCTGCTTGCTGTAAAGGTTCTTTTTTGAAGCAAGCAGCTCATGTTAGTTTAGCCTGTATAAAATAAAATGGCTTTTTGTGAAAAGCAAAAAAATCTATCTGATTATTATTAATTTTTATCAAAACAAAAAGCATCAAATTATGAATGAAACAATAATCGAAATAATTAAAGGGATGCTGGCACCCGGGATTATGATCTCCGCCTGCGGCCTTTGGCCTATATTTTTTTACGGGAAAATACTTCTGGTGAGTATCCTGGCTTTTGCATTTTTATTATAGCCCTATTGGCTGTTTTGTGGGGAATTATTTTTGCAGCCAAAGAAGTTCGTCTGGGTTTCGATATACTTACCATCGAAACAAAAAATATTCTGCAATTTTAGTGGTCAGCAATTAATTAGGAATTCAGGCTTAGTTGTTTTTATTTGCCCCTAAAAACTGCAAAGTTATAGGTTTTTTAATAAGCTGCTCATCCAGTTCTGATGTTTGATAAAAATACCAAACAACCAAATGATGAGGCATTAATCTCGGGCTGATTATAATTTTATCGTGCCTGGCTAAAAATGAATGATTCGATGGATTTATAAAAAAGCCAAAACCGCGAGGCTTTGCGAACATTCCATGAAGATGGCAACTCAGCAATAAAATTATCCACCACCCGGCTGTCAAAAAATTGTGATTTATAGGCATCACGGAAATTGTGCGACCACACAATATTTAGCAAACAATTACACTGCATAGGGTCATGCCACTCACCATTTGAATTTATGGTCTTCACTTCACAACCACATATTGCAGCTTCACGCAATAGGTTACTGTAGTGGTCGTATGAATAAAGCGTTTTTGTTTTCCTTAGTAAGTCTCCTAAAGAAGACATATCAGGAGTAAAATCTTCAAGCCTTTTAACACCAAGTGACGGATCAAGTGGAAATTTTTCGCTTAAGGCGTGCCCCTTATAGGTATAACTAAGGTTTAAAACTTTTTCGATTTTGGGATCGGGATAAATGATGGCAGGATCAACAACCCCCACCCAAAGCACCCGTTCCTGGCCAATTGGGGTTTTTATGGCCTTGTTTACAATACCGATTTTATTAGGATCGTAAACAAATACAACCTCGCTGTCCTCATAACTCGAATCACCACCCAGCAGTCCGGGGTCATTTAATACCCAACGAACAACCCTTGCAGCTTTACAAGGATTTCCGGAAACAATTTCAGGGTAAATAACTACGGCATCTTCAATTTTCCCTTTGTACCCAAATACATTCCAGGGGGAATAGTCATCTATATTTACACCCGGGATTGGAATTACCGCAGATGGATAGCCTTCTTCGTTAAGGTGATGACAAAGGCGATATAAAGCTCTAATTCCTGCACTTCGATGGCTGAAGGAAGGTGCCACAATTAAAAACCGAGGTTTTGTCAGGTGAAGGTAACGGCCATTTTTGATATGTGAAAAAATAAAGCTTCGGATTTTATTTAGCATAGCGATACGGCGGAAAATAGTTAGAATGAAAATTGTTGTTTGCTACAAGTATATTTACCGTATCCTGGCTATTAACAATGCACAACATATAAACAGGCAGAAAAGTGTTGGCCCAGCGGCTCTTAAATACAATTAGCCCTTTTGATCCATTATCTGGCATCCCTCCGGTTAGCAGCAGCAGCCCCTTTTCGCGAACATACCGCTGAAGGCCGTACATCATCAAATAACTGGCATTCCATGTTAAGCCATTTTCCGTAGGGACGATATGAAGTACCTGCAAAAAATCATCAATTACCACAGCGCAGGCCATCGCTCCTACACCAATCGAATCGCTAACCCGGAAAAAAACCGAGCCGGGCAATTTTGAAATGGATTCAAAATGGCTTCGCGGCATATCAAAAAAACTATCGGTAAGATTGCGGCGTATTTTGAGCTGCTCATAGTAATCGACAATTTCTAATTTTTTACACAGTTCATTTACGGTTTCAAAATAACCACATTTACCGGCATCCCTAAGCCTTTTCCTGGCTCTTTTGCTTAACTCAGGTGTGGGTTTTTTGGGATCAAAAACAAAGTGCTCTTTTAGTTTCCGAATGTCGGCTTTCGCGGCCAGTGAGGATGATGGTTTCCACCCTGGTTGTGTAACCACACTTAAAGAAACAAGATGACGAAAACCCTCGGTAAAAATACCAATATCAGCCTCTTTGGTAATCCATCTGTAGGGCCATGGGCCAACTCCATCAAAGTTGGAATCGCCATTGATTTTTCGCCGAAGAACCGCATAAGGCAAGTCAGGATGTTTGTCAACCTCCCCGATATTCGACAAACCCCTGAGGTAATCAACGGAAGAAAAAGGACATGTTACAGGCATATAAAATCCTCAATACAAAAATTTTAATTGTTTAAATATCAAATTTGATGGCATTTGTAATGGAAATGCAAAAATAGATTTTCACTGCAATATTCTAACTTAAGCCGAATTTCGGCTGGCATTAATGTTCCCATACAACGAACGCTGCACTATTTTTTTGTAGCTGTCGTTGAATGATGAATTTTGCTCAATTTTTTGCAGGGCATATTGCTGGATTAGTAATAAAGGCAGTACAATTTGCTCGCGTATTTGGATCGAATTTTTGGTGGTTTGTTCTTCTTCCATCAACACCTCATAGTCAGAAATGAGCAGCACCATTTGTATGGCCAATTTGTATTCGTCAAAAAGCATATTCCAGAAGTCTTTAAACTCGGCATCCTTTGCGATATAGCTTGTTAAATCAAAATTACATTTCGATAACGACATCATGCTGTTTAGGATTAATGCCTTAAAATATTGGACTTCCCGGAACAGTTTTTTCAATTCATCGAGTTTACCCTGGTTCACAAAAAATTGTAGGGCTGTCCCGACCCCATAATATCCGGGGACGTTTTGTTTAAGTTGACTCCACGAACCTACAAAGGAAATGGCTCTCAGGTCTTTTAACTCAAGTTTTTTATCAGACCCGCGTTTGGCCGGGCGGCTTCCAATATTTGCTTCACTGTAATATTTTAGCGTGCTTTTGTTTTCTAAGTAAGGGATAAATTTTTCGTGATTTTTCAGGGAAGTGTATTTTTCAAAACTTAATAGGGCCAGCTCTTCAATCATCGCTCTCGATTCTTCTGAAATTGTGTTCTCTTTTTCGTGCAACTGTTGCGATAATCCGGCGGTGATTAATTGTTCGCAATTGTGGATAAAATGTTCTGAAGACCCATACCTGCTACTGATTGTTTGCCCCTGAATGGTTAACTGTATGGCATGGTTGGCTATTTTTTTACTTTGCGATGCGTAGAAGCGGTGGGCTTTACCGCCACCACGAGCAGGAGGGCCACCGCGCCCGTCAAAAAATATAGCCATAATGCCATTTGCTTTAAATACTTCTGATAAACTTTCCTTGGTTTTAAAAATCGACCAGTTGGCCTGGAGGTACCCGCCATCTTTGGTGCCATCCGAAAAGCCAAGCATAACGGTTTGGGTTTCCTTCCGGTTACTTATGTGCTGTCGATAAACTGGAATATCAAAAAGCTCCTGCATAATGGCTGCTGAGTTTTTCATGCCCTCCATCGACTCAAAAAGCGGAACGATATCCATCGGGATTTTCCCTTCCGGCCAGCCACACCATTTTAAAAGTCCGTAAACAAATAACACCGAAAAAATATCCTCCGAATTACTGATGATGTATCGGTTGCAGCCTTCTTCGCCGTTTTTGCGTTGGATGTCGCCAATCTGCGCAATGTTTTTGATGGTATCCTTAACCAGCTCATCCTCGAAATCATGCGCATTTACTGTTAGCACTTCTTTGGTAAGTATTGAAATTAATTCTTCTTTCCCCAATTCATCAATGCTTTGCTTAATCAGCTTATTTTTTTTAAGGATTTCTTCGATGGTCTGCTTGTGTACAGCATGGTTTTGCCTGATGTCGAGTATCGCGAAATGCGTTCTGAATATCTTCACTTTATCAATCAGGCCATCGAGTTCTTCGAGGTAGAGGCTGTTGTAGTTTTCCTTGATTTCATTTTTTACTTCAAGCAGCGGATTAATGATTTCATCATAAGTTAATATTTCTTCCTTGTCGAACATGGTAACATAGAGCCTGCCTCTCAGTTTTGCAACAATATCCTCAACAGCCCTGAAAGTGAGTTTTTGCTCCAGGGCTTTTAACTCGTTGTAATAGCATTTCATCAGTGTCATCCGCAGCTCGTTAGCAACCTGGGCAGTAATTTCGGAAGTAACAAAAGGATTCCCGTCACGGTCGCCCCCCGGCCAAAAACCAAGTTGAATAATGCTCGGGTTGTCAAAGTCAGGGATTCGCACAGTATTTTTGATTCCTGAATAAAGTTTGCCAACAGCATCGTAAAAAACATTGCGCAAAAAATATATCACGTTCCGGGCCTCATCCAAAGGAGTAGGTTTTTTGGAGTTAATCAGTGAGGTCAAACCCAGTTGTTGTAGCCGAATATCGATTTCGTTGATGTCGTTGCCCGGAATGAGTGCCCTGAGTTGGGCGATGATATCCAAAACGGATGGCGGGTAAAACTGGGTTGGGTGGGCAGTAAATACCAGCCGGGTGCTAAACGAGGAGAGCTTATCAATGATTTTATCCCCGCTTTTATTTCGTTCCAAAAGATGGATATATTCCTTGAGCGATAAATGATTGTCGTGCGACAGTAATTGAATAAATGCCGCATCCTCAACGCTATCGAAAAGCACCACCTGGCGTTCAACGTACTGGATAACCCGGAACATAAAATCGATTTTCTCTTTTTCATTTTCCAGCTTTGTATGAACACCAAAAAAGGCATCCATAATTTCAAGTGGTTCCTGCCCTGCTTCAAGCCCTGCCACAGATGCCTGGTGCAGCAACGGTATCAGCATACCAACATTGCCAATATTTTTGTAGGGGAGGTTCAAAAATAAGCTGTTGTAAACATTAAACTTATTTTTTACCAGTTTCTCAAAGGCTTGTGATCGAAATGCGTTTTTTATCATTGTGATGTGTTTTTATCAAGTTTTAAAAGTAGAATAAAATATCAATTCATTGACATTTAAAGATGCTATTTGTATCAGTGCATTGACATTTATTTACCGAAAAATATCAAAGTGTTCACATAAAAACACCTAACACAACTCCAACCAATTTCCCGACTCCCGGTAATGTTTGATTGGCGTAACTTTAGACTGAAATTTATAGGAGCTCACCAACATCGATACTTCATGTTTTATGGTTTCAAGACTACCGGAAATCAAATCTTGCCTAAATCCTTTTAAACCTAAATTAACCACGTGGTTAGCAGAAATTACCCTGCTCAATATCTTCCCCAGGTCAACAAGTTTGCGTTGTGGAGTTCCCGGGTCGATGGTGAAATTTAAAACAGATTTGAAATAATCAGCTACATTTTTTGTAAGGTCATAATTTTTAAAAAACGTGGTCAGGTTCAGGGTTTTGTTGCGCACCATCAGCTTCATCACCATTTCCGATATTTGGGTATAAAGCATTTCATTCGATCCTTCAAATATGCGGAACGGACGTGAATCAACGATTCCTCGCGCACCCCTGCTTTCGGCTTTATAGCCGTTGCCACCATAAAGCTGCGTTAAAATTTGCGCCGATTCCTGCATTAAATCGGTTACATAAGCTTTCATGCTATTGGCTTCGATGCCATCAGCAGCCAAATTATTTTCGATTCCGCTATAGGCAGCACTCCGGGCACATAAAGCCGAAGAAACCGTAAATGCACTTTGGATTTTCGACACCTGGTATTGTACTTTGTCGAGTGCCATAAGTGGCTTGCCCCCAACAATCCTGATTGAGCAGTGCTTCAGTGCTTCATCCAGCATCCGCCTAATAAAACCTATGCCCATGCCCGGGAACTGAAATCGGCTCCGGTGCAACAAATCCATCATTATTTTTAATCCGGTGGTTTCGGACTCCAATTTAAATTGTTCAGGAACTTGAACGTCAACAATATTTTTCCCGTAAGGAATAGGGTATAAACCGATATTGTTATAATATTCTTCAACAAAAATTTGCTGGCCTGCCTGCTGTACATCACAAATAAAAAAATCGATGTCACGGCCTAATTTCTCGCTCGACAAACCGGGACGGGATGCGATGAGCCAGTAGTCAGCCATTCCTGTAAGCCCTTGCCAATGTTTGGTACCCTTAATGTGGTAATTTGCCCCTTCTTTAACATGGGAAGTCCGCATATTTAAAGCATCGCTTCCAAAATCAGGCTCTGTAATCATGAGCCCTCCCATATTTTGCATGGTGAGGAATCTCTTAAAAATATTCTCTTTTACAGCATCGTCCGCGTATTTAGCTACCGGCTCCAAAAACAGCGCGAGGTTAATCCCCAGAGTTAAAGCCAGCGGAAGCGACTCGTAGGAGGCGGATTCCAGTAAGCCAATACATTCTTTTACCTTAGCTCCCCTGCCGCCATATTCGCTGGGAATAGCCACCGACAAAGGATTATTGGCCATAATATCACGTAAAACCAAAGCCGGAAATCCCCGGTCAAGGATAATTTTTTCGGTACCATCGTTCTGGTAAAAAACACGCTTTAAGGTTTTGTTAAATGCTTTCAGGAATTCAGGAAAGGAAAGCTGCTGTTGCGCTGTATTTGGCTTATTCATATATTTAATCTCGATGTGTTTGTTTCATATAGTTAAGAATAATAAAGCAAATAGAATGTTTTTTTGTTTTTGGTCATTTTCAACTTACTAATCTAAAACAATCCAATTTGAAAGATTGTTTATCAAAGTGAAGTTTAATCGAACTAAAAGCCATGAATCACTGAAAAAAATGGGTACTACTGCGAATTTAGTGGAAAGTAAAATATTAATGATGAGTAGTAAAATAGATTTCTCCCGGCAAAACTTGCTTCGCTGCGTTTTTTGGTCGAAATGACCCCGTCCATAGGTTGATTTGGTGGGAGGGGAATCGGGCGCTTCGCGCCCGATTCCCCTCCCCCTCTGCCAGCGTAAGTCTTTTCATTTCGATCCGCCGGCTGGCGGAGAGAAATCTCTTGATAACCTGATGCTTGTAAAAACATGTGATTGGTAACCGCCAACTGGCGACGAGAAATTTGTTTATGGTGATAGCAATTGTTCACATCCACGAAAATGGTAGTAGAACCAAAAAATGCAATTTTATCTGCATGTAAATTGCTTTTAGATTCTTTTATTCCCAAATTTGTAGCCGTTTTTAAATTTATAAATATTTTCAGATAAATACACTTAATCAACGATGAAAAAATTGTTCCTGGCATTTCCGGTTCTACTATTTTTATTTACCTATCAGGCTCATTCCCAAAAACCCATCAGTTCCATCAAAGGCGAACTCGAAAACCTTAAAGGGATCAAAAGTGTTGAAGTTTTAAAATGTGACACCTTCTTTTTGGAAAAGTATCTTGTGCAAGTTGAACAGCCCGTTAATCACAAAAAGAAAAACGGCCCAACTTTTTCCCAAAGGGTTTTTGTGGGATTTAAAGGCCGCACCAAACCCACGATTTTCGTTACCGAAGGCTATGCCGCCAATTATGCCGCCTGGCCCAAATATGTAAACGAGTTGTGTGTTTTGCTGGATGCCAACCTGATATTTGTCGAGCATCGCTATTTTGGGCAATCCATCCCGGATAGTTCAAGTTGGAAATACCATACCATAGAACAATCTGCCGGTGATCATCATCGGGCAAACCAAATTATGAAACAAGTGCTTACCGGGAAATATGTGAGCACAGGCATCAGTAAAGGCGGCCAAACCACCATGTACTACAAATATTATTTCCCCGAAGATGTGGATGTGTGGGTGCCTTATGTTGCACCGCTCAATTTTGGTATTGCTGATGAACGGGTAAACCCCTTTATTAATCAAATTGGTTCGGACGAATGCCAACAAAAAATCAAAGATTTCCAGATCCTTGCATTGGAAAAACGGGATGATTTAATGAATGAATTTAAAGATTTAGCCAAAGAAGAAGATTATCATTATAAAACCATCGGTGGAATTGAATCTGCTTTTGAAATGATTGTGCTTGAATATCCCTTTGCATTTTGGCAGTGGGGTTTTATCCCCTGCCAAACCATCCCCGATAAAAACTCTGCCGACTCTACAATTCTCAAACATCTGCTGGCCGTATCGCCCATGGACTATTTTGCTGATGAAGGCATTGCAGGTATATGGCCTTTCTTTTATCAGGCACTCACCCAAATTGGTTATTACGATTATGATACAACGGGAATGGGTCAATACTTCGATCATATCAACACCCTGGATTTTACTTTTTGCGCACCTCCGGGAACGCATCCAAAATACAAAAAGAAGTACATGAAAAAGGTGGATCGCTACCTGAAAAAGAATGACGAGCACATGATTTTTATTTATGGAGAATTTGACCCCTGGTCATCCACAGCTTTTGAACCTGAGGAAGGGAAAACCAATGCACTGAAAATTGTTAAACCCGGCGGTTCGCACACCACGCGCATCCGTAACCTGCCCGAAGAACAACAAAAGCAAGTTTATGATTCGCTGGAGCGGTGGCTGGGTGTGAAGGTATTTAGTACATATCGATAGAGAAACATTATTAAATTTACAATGATTATTAACACTCACTGACAAGGATATCCGAAGGACTCCCGCTTCGCGAGGCGAGCCTATGGAGAAACAAGTTTATTTTTATCCGTGCATCAGTGGCTAAATTCAAACAGATGGAAAAAAGATTTTTAAACCATTTACTAATTCTCATAATCCTCACTTCGATGGTGGCTTGCAAAGACAACAGCACTTTTCTGCCCGTAAAAATTACACCCACGCCGGTTTCGATGGAAGAGCGTGGCGGATATTATGAAATGTCTGCTTCCACAACAATCCTGGTTCAACCCGGCAATGCCGATGTATTGCATATTGCTGATGTGTTTGCAGGGCAATTTGAGCTGGTAAGCGGCATAAAGCTTGAAACCAGGGAAATAGAAAACCGCCGCAAAGATCAGGGCATTATTTTCGAGCTATTGGCGGATGCAGATTCCTTGGGTGATGAAGGCTATTTGCTGAATGTAAAAAATCGAAAAATTGAACTTTCAGCCCATCAGCCTGCCGGGTTATTTCGTGGCTTGCAAACACTTTATCAATTAATGCCTCCCCAAGTCTATGGCAATCAAAAAGCTGAAAATGTGGGATGGAAAGTTCCGAGGGTAAACATTTACGATAAGCCCCTTTATGCCTGGCGTGGGATGCATCTCGATGTTTCGAGACATTTTTTCGATAAAGAATTTGTTAAACGCTATATCGACCTGATAGCGATGCACAAAATGAGTGTTTTCCATTGGCACCTTACCGATGATAATGGCTGGCGTATCGAGATTGATAAATATCCCAAACTAACCGAAATAGCAGCCTGGCATGTCGATCGCCAAGATCAGACCTGGAGAGAGCAAGACCCTCCACAACCCGGTGAAGAATCTACTATCGGTGGTTTTTACACCAAAGACGATATTCGTGAAATTGTGCAATATGCCGCCGATCGCTACATTACTGTTTTGCCCGAAATTGAAATGCCCGGGCACAGTTGCGAAGTGCTTGCTGCCTACCCGGAATTGGGATGTACCGGCGGACCTTATCACGTTCAGTCGGGCACTTACTGGCCAAACATCGATATTTTGTGTGCCGGTAACGATGAAACATTTACTTTTCTGGAAGATGTGCTGGATGAGGTTATCGAACTTTTCCCATCAGAATATATCCATATTGGCGGCGATGAAGCCACCAAAACCCGTTGGGAAGACTGCAAAAAATGCCAAAAACGCATCCATGACGAAGGGCTGGCCAACGAGCACGAGCTGCAAAGTTGGTTTATAACAAGAATAGAAAAATACCTGAATTCAAAAGGTAAAAAAATGATTGGCTGGGACGAAATCCTCGAAGGCGGGCTGGCCCCGGAAGCCACCGTAATGTCGTGGCAGGGTTTTGATGGCGGAATTGCATCGGCGCGGCAGGGGCACGATGTGGTAATGTCGCCGGTTTCACACTGCTACTTCGACTATTACCAGGCCAACCCTGATTTTGAACCCGCGGGTATTGGCGGATTTACCACTTTAAAAAAGGTGTATTCCTTCGAGCCAACACCTCCTGTTTTGAACGAACAGGAAGCTAAACACATTTTGGGCGGACAGGGCAATGTATGGACGGAATACATAGCCACCCCCGAACATGTGGAATACATGAGCACCCCACGCATGACCGCGCTGGCCGAAGTATTGTGGTCGCCGAAAGAAAAATTGGATTGGGCTGATTTCCGCCAAAGGCTCGAATTTCAATTTGACCGTTTTGATGTGATGGGCGTAAATTATTCGGAAGGCTCTTTTCGAGTGAATTTTATTACAGATTTTGATGAAGCCACCAATCAGTTCCTCGTGGCTTTCGATACCGAGCAACTGGAACCGGAAATCAGGTTTACCCTCGATGGATCAATACCTAAAGTTTCATCATCATTATATACAAAACCATTAATTATCAATAAAACCACCACCATCCGTGCTGCCATATTTAACGGGGCGGTGATGAATGAAACCTTTTCAGAGAAAACCATCGTTTTTCATAAGGCGCTTGGCGCGAAGGTTTCCTACCTAAACCAGCCAAGTTTTAAATATTCAGGGCAAGGCGAATCAACACTCGTTGATGGGCTCAAAGGCAGCACCCAGCATGGCGATGGCCTGTGGCAGGGATTTGATGGAAAAGATTTGAATATTGTAATCGACCTCGGTAGCGAAAAGGAAGTTAGTAAAGTTACTGGCTCATTCTTCCAGCGGGAGCGCAGTTGGATATTTTTACCCAAAGGCATGGAAGTAAGTTTATCTGCTGATGGGGACAGTTATTCAAAACCAGTTGGTATAAAAAGTAATACAGATCCCAAAGCAGAAGGAGCATTTACGCAAGAACTATCTGTTGAATTTCCCACGCAAAAAGCACGGTTTATAAAAGTAAGCGTTGCCAATTTCGGGGTTTGCCCATTGTGGCATCGTGGTGCCGGCGATGATGCCTGGCTGTTTGTGGATGAGGTGATGGTGGAGTAGGTTTTTAAATAATACAAACTTCAACCAACGATAAAAAAAACTGTAATTTTATGGTTTGATATGGCACTTCCAATAAATATAGACGAACTTATCAACGGGCGCATTGTAGAATGGGATCGAATTGAATTTAAAAAAGGATGGAACCCCAAAGCCATTATCCATACAATGTGTGCCTTTGCCAATGATATTAACGACTGGGGTGGTGGTTACATTATTATTGGTTTGGAAGAAGATAAAGGTAGGCCAATTTATCCACCCATCGGGATAGAGCCAAATAGTTTAGATGCCATCCAGGGAGAGTTGCTAAAACTGAGTCATCAAATAGAACCTAACTATTTCCCAATTTCACAACCCCTGGTATTTCAGGACAAACATATTTTCATAATTTGGATTCCTGCAGGAGATACCCGACCATATTCTGCCCCAATTTCACCTGGCGAAAAAAGTGAACGTGCATATTATGTTAGGCGTGGATCAAGAACAGTTGCTGCGCGAAACGAAACACTGAGGCAATTGATAGAGCTTACAGCCCGGACTCCATTTGATGACAGGGTTAACCAAAAAGCTGAAATTGATGATCTTAGTTTATCACTTATCCAAGCCTATCTCAAAGAAGTGAAAAGCAATCTTTTTACTGAAAGCCAGAGAATTCCATTTAAAGACCTTTGCAAGCAAATGTCAATTGTTCGTGGTGCAGAAGAAAATTTAGTACCTGTGAATGCGGGATTACTCTTTTTTAATGATAAACCTCACCAATTTTTAAATCGTACACGCATTGAGGTGGTAATACATGACGATGATTCCGGGAAAAATTTCATCGAAAAGGAATTCGAAGGCCCCCTTAACCAGCAATTAAAAAATACACTTGACTATATCAGCACTAGAGTAATAGTAGAAAAAGTCGTGAAAGTATCCGGCAAAGCCGAAGCCCGCCGCTTTTATAATTATCCTTATGAGGCGGTTGAGGAAGTTATTACCAATGCCGTTTTTCATAAAGGATATGATCAGGGTGAACCCATCGAAATACAGGTTTTCCCCGACAGGATTGAAGTGCTCAGCTTTCCCGGACCAATGCCTCCGGTAGATCAGGTGATGCTTAAGCAACGCAGGGTGGCCTCTCGAAAATACCGTAATCGCCGTATTGGAGATTTTCTGAAGGAGCTGCATTTGACTGAGGGGAGGGGTTCGGGGTTTCCGTTGATTTACAGAGCGCTTGAAGAAAACGGATCGCCATATCCGGAATTTGTAACCGATGATGATAAAACCTATTTTCTTGCAATTTTGAAATCCCAGCCGGAGTTCAAACAAAATGTTAACAGTCAAATTGAAAATGTTGAAGCAATAAACTTTGTAAAGCATCAACAAATCAATGAATTAAAAGACATTGTAGCATTAATCGAACAGTATATTAATACAGCTAATGATAGAGCTAATGATAGAGCTAATGATAGAGCTAATGTAAGAGATAATGTAAGAGATAATGTAAGAGATAATGTAAGAGCTAATGAAATTGTCAGTAATTTAGTTTTAGATAATCAAAGGGATAAAGTTAAGAAAGTACTCAGGGGTTGTTTCATACCTCTGCTGAGAGAAAATGTATTGAAGTTAATTAATTTGAAAAATCACTCTGGTAATTTCAATCGGTATATCAAGCCGCTAATTGAAAATTGCTGGCTTGAGATGACTGACCCAAAAAGCCCCACAAATCCAAACCAAAAATATCGCACAACTGAACGAGGCAAGGTGCTATTGGAGATTATCGCTTAAGTCATTAAATACTGCACCAAATTTTTTCTTAAAAAAAACACATTAACAATAAGCATTCCAAACGATGCAGCCTGGCTTTTTGTGGATGAGGTGATGGTGGAGAAGCTTAAGCTATTCTTATTTTTCGCATCCGGCAAAAAAGTTTGAATCCATCATTAATTTTATACATTTGCCAATAATTAGTGCGGATTATGTGAATATTATCACATTTATCATATCAATTGTGTGATTTATGGAAATAAAACGGAATATTATTCGGCAATTGCAAATATGGAAGGACAAACCCGGAAGGAAGCCATTGATTTTGCAGGGAGCGAGGCAGGTTGGGAAAACTACCTCGATTAAGCAGTTTGGAAAATCGGCGTTTGACAATGTTGCTTATTTTAATTTTGAGCGACAAACTCAATTGAAACAATTCTTTGAACAAACAAAAGTTCCTGAAAAGATTATTGCTAACCTTTCACTGGTAAATGGAAAACCGATAGAGCCCAGTAAAACCCTTCTTGTTTTTGACGAAATTCAGGAATGTAATGATGCTTTGAACTCATTGAAATATTTTGCCGAGGAAGCCCCGGAGTACCACATTATTTGTGCGGGATCCCTGCTTGGGGTTGCCATGGCGAGGGGTGCATCATTTCCGGTTGGAAAGGTAGATTTTATAAACATGTACCCACTCCGTTTCGTTGAATTTCTCGAAGCCTCCAATCCCGAATTGCATCACTACCTGGACTCAATCGAAAATTTAGAACCAATTCCTGATATTTTCTTCGAGGATTTAAAAAACCATCTTAAAAGATATTTTATTTCGGGGGGTATGCCGGAAGCAGCAGCAAGTTTAATAGAGAACAATAATGTTTCGGAGACAGAGGAAATATTGCAGAATATTCTAAAAGCTTATCAATTGGATTTCTCCAAACATGTTGAAAATAAAGACATTCAAAAAATTGGACATATTTGGGCCTCACTTCCATCGCAGCTATCAAAGGAAAATAAAAAATTTTTGTATCAAACAATAAGAACAGGAGCCCGTGCCAGGGAATATGAGGATGCGCTCGCGTGGCTTGTAAATGCTGGTTTATTCTATAAAATACATGCATCGGTAAAACCTTTCCTCCCGCTATCTGCCTATGATGATCTTTCAGCATTCAAAATTTATATGCTGGATGTTGGATTACTCAGACGGCTTGCCCAACTCGAACCATCAATATACACAGAAGGAAACCGCTTGTTTACCGAATTCAAAGATGCCCTGGCCGAAAACTTTATTTTGACAGGGTTGTGCGGGCAATTTGATGCTTCCCCCAGATACTGGCGATCTGGGAACAAAGCTGAAATAGATTTTGTATTACAATATAAAAATGGAATTATTCCAATAGAGGTAAAATCTGATGAGAATATCAGGAGTAAGAGTATGTCGGTTTACCGAAACCACTTTAACCCTGATCTTAATATTCGGTTCTCATTACGAAACATACACAGTAGCGATGGTTTTTTAAACATTCCCTTATTTATGGTGGATTATACCGAAAAATTGATAAACCTCTATTAACCCATCACTCCACCACTCCAATCCTCCACCACTCCAATCCTCCATCACTCCATCACTCCACCACTCCATCACTCCACCACTCCAATCCTCCAATCCTCCACCACTCCAACCCTTAAGTATAAAGGTACCGTTTAATATTCTTCTTTGGGGTTTTCACAAATTCCTCGTCCACGATTTCGATTTCGGCAATTTGCTCAAAGCGGGGCAGCCCTTTGTTTAGTTCTTTAAGGGTTTCTTCCATCTTTTTCTGGATGTCCTGAAAATCGAGCTTGTCGCACTCCATGGCTTCGCGGTCGGGGTAGATCAAGGCAATTAGTTTATCATCGTGTTGTTTCACCACACATTCCTGCACGCAGGGCAAACTCGATATTTTAGCTTCCAGTTCTTCCGGATAAATGTTTTGCCCCGATGGCCCGAGCAACATGTTTTTGCTACGTCCTTTTATGTAGAGGTAGCCATCATCGTCAAGGTAGCCCAGGTCGCCGGTTTTGAGCCAGCCGTCTTTCATAAGCACTTCTTTGGTAGCCGCTTCATTTTTGTAATAGCCCAGCATAAGGTTTTCGCCTTTAACCATAATTTCTCCAATATCATTATGAGGCGATTCTTTTTCGATTTTAATTTGCATCCTGTCAACCACTTTTCCTGCCGAGCGGAATCTGCATTTCTTCCAGCCCTCGTAAGTTATCAGCGGGCCACACTCGGTCATGCCATAGCCAATGGAAAACCTGAACCCGATTTTCCTAAAAAATACTTCCACATCTTCGCTCAAAGGCGCTCCACCAATCACTATTTCCATAAACCTTTCGCCAAAAGTTTCGGTTAAAGCCTTGTTTACCTTTTTTTCGATAACTTTTGAAAGTACTGGCGTTTTCAGTAATATTTTAGTTAAAGGTTTGTCTATTTTTGGTAGGATGCGTTTTTTGTAAATTTTTTCGATAACCAGTGGAACTGATAATATAAGGTGTGGCCTAATTTCGCCAAAAGCTTTGGTTACAATGGCAGGCGAGGGAATTTTGGTGAGGAAATTAATATGACAGCCCTGAACAAATGGAAACAGAAATTCGAAGAGCAGGCCAAATACATGTGCCAATGGCAGAAAGGACACAATGCTGTCGCCGGCGTTCAAAGGCATGTATTCTCTGGCAAAAATAATGTTAGAATAGAGGCTGCGTTGCGGAAGCATCACTCCTTTTGTAAAACCCGATGTGCCACTGGTATATGAAATCACGCAAAGGTTTTCGCCATCACCCTCTTCAAATTTCACATCTCCGGGTTTGAGTTCAATATGTTTAAAATATTCGGTGGCTTTATCCAATGCCTTTTGGGTTTTATCATGCTTGTCGAAAAGCAGGCTAAAATCCGTCAGGTTAATCATGCCGGTAAGGCCTTTTACACGTTCAGGTTCTATGCGCTCGAAAATTGATTGAGACACAAGCAACATTTTCGATTCGGAGTGGTTGATGATGTGATGAATGTTTTCGGTGGAAAAGTCGGGCAGGATGGGCACCACAACCCCACCATAAGTTAAAACAGCCAAAAATGAAATGCTCCAGTCGGATGAGTTGTTGCCTAAAAGTGCAATTTTATCCCCTTTCGAGATTTTTGCTTCTTTGAAAAAATGGTGCAAAAAATATATCCGTTTTGCAACATCTTCATAAGTGAAGGTTTCTCCGCCGAAATCAGAAAATGCCGATAAGCTCCAGTTATCCTGCAATGTTTTTGAAAATAATCCGGTAAGCTGACTTTTTAGTTTCTTCATAACTCAAAAATTTATTTAGCAAAATTAGGGATGCAAAATAGCATTTTTTGATAAATACCAGGCTTGACACGAATTATTTTTTGAAATCTTTTAACCTTTATTTTTCTTTGATGAATTATTCAGGCTAAATTTCCATCAATTAAAATAAAAATTGTAAGTTCGTTTTTTGAAAATATTTTTTTATGAAAAGATATATCGAACAATTGATAGAGGATTTAAAGGATGCGGCACTGCAAGCTCCTGGCGACCCATTTGATGATGAAAACCTGGATGATGAAGATGCCCTTGATATGGAATTGGAGGAGATAGAACGTTTTACATCTGGTCCGCTCGAATTTTTGTCGGATATTTTGGGGATACCAAAAAGCCATTTGCCAAAACCCGACAGGTTGAAAGAAGAGGAAATGAAAAAAGTTGTCCCTGAAATGATAAACCTGCTGGAGGCTTATAATTTTTTTCCCGAATATCCAAAAGAGATTCCTCCGGGCTTGCTTTACAAGGCATTATACAATATTTGGGAAGATGAATTTGTGCCCATGAGTTTTGGGAGCGTCCATATTGAGTTATGCGATGGCGATGAAGAAGACTGCCCTTTTCCAGGTTACTGCAATGTGTGTAATGAAGATGCACAACATGCTGAATTGATTCCGGAAAACGAATTTCGTGTAAAGGCCAATCCCCTCAAAGGCGACCTTAGCAAAATTGAAGATGATTTTAATCAAATCGAAAAGGAGTACTATAAAAATACCGTGTCAACCGATGAAGAAGGTTTTATACCGGGAATTCATAATTATTGCGACCGCTGGTGCGAACGCTGCGATTTTACAGATAAATGCCGTGTGTTTGCCATGGAGGCCGAAATGAGGAAAATGATAGAAGAAGGTAAGGATGAAAAAATTGAAGATTTGGAAAGTATATCTGAAATCCCCCAAAAGGAAGAGGATGATTATCTGGATATTGAAACGGAGTTGTTCGATTTAATGGATGATGAGTTTGATGATGATTCCGATGATTATTTTTCGGCAGAGCAGAAAGCTACCCGCAACCCATTGGCCGAACTTTCCGTCAATTACTCCCAGGGTTCTTTTGAATGGCTTATAAATCGCGAAAAGGAATTAAAAAGCAAATTTACTGCCCAGGTTGCAGGGGGTTTTGCCGATGAAGTGCTTGAAGCTGAGGAGGTGATGGGCTGGTATCATTTGTTTATTTCAGCAAAGCTTAGGCGTGCCCTTTCGGGGTATTACGAGCTTGACGAATTTGAGGAAGCCGATTATGATATGAATGGCTCCGCGAAGACAGCCCTTATCGGTATCGACAGATCCATCGAAGCTGCAAGCATTTTGATACGCCACCTGAAAAATCACCGCGAAACAATAAAAAGCTTTCGTGCCCAACTCGAAGAGTTACGAACATTGGCAGAGGAACAATTCCCCGAAGCACGCGATTTTATACGCCCAGGTCTGGATGAACTTTAATTCTTTTACTTTTTTTTCTACTACCACTTTTTATGATTCGGCTTTCCATCTTTTAACAATACTTTTCCAATGATCAAATTTATTACTTCTACAATTTTGCTGATAATCACAGCTTGTTTTTTGCAGGCGCAGCAAACCGTTTTTCCGGGTGCTGATGAAACTACACCCTCGCGGGCACAATATTTTTCATGGATCAACAATACCAACGAAGGGGCTACTGCCGAACAAACCATGATAAACCTCGAATTTTTTGGGTGGTTAGAACGCGAATATGGTATGCAGCTCGATATTTACGCTTTCGATGCCGGGGCCATTGATGGAAAAAGGTTCTATGGTAGTATTGATTCCGATCGTTTTAAAACTCAGTTTCCCGAAGGTTTCGATCCGGTTTACAATAAAGCAAAAAGCCTGGGCATCCGCCTCGGTGTTTGGGGTGGCCCCGATGGATTTGGCGATACTCCCGAAGATGAAAAAGCCCGCATTGATCAGATGGTGAAATTGTGCCGGGATTATGAATTTGCACTTTTCAAGTTCGATGCGGTTTGTGGCCCCTTGTGTCCCGAAAAGGAGGATGCTTTTATCGAGATGATGACCCGTTGCCGTGAATATTCCCCCGACCTGATTTTGTTAAATCACCGCCTTGGCCTGGGTGAGGAAGCCCTAAAACATGCAACCACCTTTTTGTGGGAAGGTTGGGAAACTTACATCGACGTGTTTATGTCGAACCGGGTAACTGCGCCCCACCACCGGGCGGCTGCCATTAGCCGGGGCTACCCGCCCGATTTGGTCAGGTTAACCGAAGACCACGGCGTTTGTATTTCGTCATGCCTCGATTATTGGGATGATGATTTAATTTTGCAGGCTTTTAACCGAAACCTGATTCTTGCCCCGGAAGTTTATGCCAACCCCTGGCTCTTGCGCGATGATGAATATCCGAAGTTTGCCAGAATTTACAATCTTCACCGAAAGTACCGTAGCATTATGGTTAAAGGAATATCGCTACCCGAAGAAAACTATGGCCCTTTTGCTGTTTCGAGGGGCGATGAAAATACACGATTGATCACGCTAAGAAATCTTGGTTGGGAGAAAATAAACTACACTATTTCCCTTGATGAAGAACTTGGCCTTTCAAAAGCCGAAACATTCGAGCTAAGGCAATATCACCCTGTCGAGCGGGTGCTTGGAAAATTTGAATTTGGTGAGAAAATTAACATTCATGTTGATCCCTTCAGGTCGTGTCTGTTGATAGTTTCCTCGAAAGCTATTGATGAGCCTGCAATAATTGGGTCGGGTTTTCAAGTAATAAAAAATGTGGAAGGTCAGGCCATCGAAATCGAAGTTTTGGGATGGCCGGGGGCTACTGCCGAAATCCAGTTAGCTGATGCCGAAAATTACAGCAGGGCTAAAATCGAGGGTAAACCTAAAAATGAATTAGTTAATGGAAAAAAAATAAAAATCGAATTTCCTGGAAAGGCTTTAAAGAAAGATATTCTTCGTAAAGTTTCGGATTTTGAGATATTGGATACAAACCAATTAATTGACTGGAAACCACTTTATGAAGCCACAGTTTACAGCGCTGATAATAATGCACTGGAAGTTCGGTCAATCCAGCGATCGGGTTGGAGCGAAGTGCCCGAAGTAAAGGCTGCACAGGATGCCTTTTTCAATCAACCCACTTTTGTTGACCGGGGAATTTGGGATAAAAATCTTTTTGATGGCTCGATGGAAACCGGGTTCTGGCCATCCAAAAAATACAATCACGATCAAACCGTCAAAGGTGGCTGCTTTAGGCTCGACCTTGGAAAAATTACTGATCTCGAAAAGCTAAAGATAAAAGTTGGGGATATTTTTTCGTTGCAGCCGCTGCTTGAAGGGGAGGGCAATTATGTTGACGTTTCGATCGACCTTCAACACTGGGAAACCCTCACTTACCTCGCTGGAAAGGAAATGGAAATCAATATCGAAAAGCCGGTTCGCTACCTTAGGTTTAAATATTTCCCCTCCTGCATTCGTGAAATTGAAGGGTATAAAAACGGACAAACCATCGACAGGAGCTACTGGAGGGCATCAAATCTATTTGCCCATCCCGACAGGCTGGAATTAGAAAAAACCTGGAAAGCTGAATTTGCCCTGGATGAAATTGCCGCCAACAGTTATTTATGCGTTGCCCTTAACGGGGAGCATGGCGTGGAAGGCGCTTATGTTTCGGCTATTATTGATGGTACACTTCGTGGCGCTCCCGACCGGGCACAGTCTTATCAGTCAAACACATGGGAGTATATCAACAGCCGCAGCGATAAAAATTACACTTACTACATCCCGCTCAGCGAAAGTGATACAGGCAAAGCCATCGAAGTTTACGTGTTTGGTTTTGATAAAGAATATCTGGATTTTAAACCTGAAGTTTGGATAGCGGCCTACCCGATTCCTTATCAAAAAGTAAATATCGTATTAAGCCCTTAGTTTATTCAATTTTAAATTTTCCTCATTCAAATACTTATTGCTTTATGAAAAAACCTATTGTATTATTTTTATTTTTGTTTCTATTCATTTTTACTATCAATGCCCAAAAAACAGAAACTATGCAAAAAACAGAAAGTGAAGCTTTACAAAACGATTCCGGTGCTATCAAAGATTCGGAAAAATTGGTAGTGCTTTGGACCAGTGGCGACCCCGAAGTTGCCAAAAAAATGGTGTTTATGTACACCTACAATGCCCAAAAAAATGGTTGGTGGAAAGATATAACACTCATTATTTGGGGCCCATCGGCAAAGCTGCTCACCGAGGACAAAGAATTACAGGAAACCATCAAAAATATGGGCGAGATCGGGATACACCTTTTGGCCTGTAAGGGATGTGCCGACCAGTATGATGTTTCTGAAGATCTAGAAAACCTGGGAATCGAAGTAAAATATATTGGCGTGGAGCTAACTGATTTTATCAAAGGAGATTATCATTTGGTAACATTCTAAAAATTTGCAGAATGTTATCTTTGAAAAATAATGAATAAAATGAAATATTCAATCAATATAGATCACGATCTAAAAATCATCCGATACAAACATTCAGGGGTGATTGCTGCTGAAGATATCGGGCAGGCATGGCAGGAGTTCCTTAGCCTGGATGAATTTACCCAAGAAAAATACAACCTCCTTTCTGATTATCGGAATGCTAAATTTGACTTTTCATACAGGAAAATCAGTGAAATTGTGAATTTTATGGTCAATATAAAAGATATTGTAAAAGGAAAGCGGCAAGCCTTAATCGTTGATGACCCCCATGCCACAGCAGGTTCAATGCTATTTGAAGCCAGTGTTTATAAAGAGGTTGGTTTTATTATACAAGTTTTTACTACCGAAAATGCTGCTTTACGTTGGCTTTCAGCATAACTCTTGCCTCATAAATTCATTTCTTTTTTCTCCTAAACCCTACCCAATACATCCATAACCCTGAAATAACAATAAACAATATCGAAAGCCCGGCAAGCGGGATAACCCCATCCTGCCGAGCTTTGCTCGTGCATGCACGAGACTTCGTCTCGGCACCAGCCCTTCTCCGCCAGTTGGCGGGAAGGGAGACCAGCCGCACTTGCCACAGCAGCGGCCAATGCGTAGGAATTCTCCCCCTTGAGGGTAATTTCATTAACTTAAGCATATGTAAAAAATCATCTCCCAAAAAAGTTATCATCGAATTACACGAATTACACGGATCTCTACCTGCCGTAGGCAGGTCAAATCCGATAAATCCGATAAATCCGATGATGATAATTTTTCTTTTGATAAGAATTGTGTGATATTCCATATTCATTTTTCAGGTATGAAAACCTTAAGATAATGGCATTACCCTTGAGGGGGGGGCAGCCTTGCCGGCCAGGCAGGTTAGAGGGGGTTTATGGGAGTAACCATTTTACTCAGAGTTTGATAAAACAACTAAACAGTTACATTTTTTCTCCTAAACCCCACCCAATACATCCAAAGCCCTGATATAATAATAAACAGAATTGAAAGCCCGGCAAGCGGGATAACCCCATCCTGCCGAGCTTTGCTCGTGCATGCACGAGACTTCGTCGCGGCACCAGCCCTTCTCCGCCAGTTGGCGGGAAGGGAGACCAGCCGCACTTGCCACAGCAGCGGCCAATGCGTAGGAATTCTCCCCCTTGAGGGTAATTTCATTAACTTAAGCATATGTAAAAAATCATCTCCCAAAAAAGTTATCATCGAATTACACGAATTACACGGATCTCTACCTGCCGTAGGCAGGTCAAATCCGATAAATCCGATAAATCCGATGATGATAATTTTTCTTTTGATAAGAATTGTGTGATATTCCATATTCATTTTTCAGGTATGAAAACCTTAAGATAATGGCATTACCCTTGAGGGGGGGGCAGCCTTGCCGGCCAGGCAGGTTAGAGGGGGTTTATGGGAGTAACCATTTTACTCAGAGTTTGATAAAACAACTAAACAGTTACATTTTTTCCTCCTAAACCCCACCCAATACATCCAAAGCCCTGATATAATAATAAACAGAATTGAAAGCCCGGCAAGCGGGATGATGAGGATATAAAAGTCGCCAATGATAGTGCCGTAAATTCTTGCAGTGTGAAATTCAAGTGCCACATTCCAGCTCGACATGGGGCTTTCGTTGATGATTTCGTTTGGCATTTCAGGAAAAGTACCTTTATTGAAAAATGGAAATGCTCCCCGGCCAAAATCAAAAAGAAATGTGCCAGAGTTTGAAGTCCGCACCATGCCTGTGATGGCGCTTTCAGAAAAGGGCGACCCCGCAGTTTCTGGTTTTTCCCAGGGCTTGCGGCTAAGCGCATCTTCCACGTATTGCTGATTAGGAAACCAGGTGAACATACCGCTGAACGACCCCACCAAATAACCTCCATTATCGGTGGCTTCAAATACGTTGATACCCATCACACTAACAGGTGGCTGGAAATCGTAAGATTTTAGTGGTGATGAAAATTCATCATCAGAAAAATAAAAACCCCCAGAAGTGCTAATGATAATCCTGCCTGTTTCAGGATCGGTTAAAATGGCCCGTAACCTATCGAACCAGGGGTTGGGGCTGTCTAATTCCGTGAAGGGAATTTTACCCACTTTAACATTGGCAATCGGAATAAGCAGGGGCGGGCGCAAAAACATGCCTGTTGTTGCGGTAAGTATTAAAAACGGCACGAGATAATACCCGAGTTTGTTGTGCCATTTCAGGGAGAATTTTATTGAAGATGACCAGGTTTTTACACGTTTTCCTTTGCGTTTCAAGCGTTTTATAATACCAGGAAAAAGCCACAGCATCCATCCCGTAAGGGTAAGAAAAATAAAAACTAGCGCCATCAAATCCACGAATACTTTACCTGGCAGGCCGTATATTTCCCCACTGTGTATTACCCAAAGTGTTTTGAAAAGTCCGGCCTTGTTATCGTAATTTTCCGGCGGGGGCAGGGTGTGTAAGGTAGCAGCAAATGGGGATTCGGTATAATTGGCTTTGAGTAAAAACGATCGGGTGAGCACCCAGAGTTCATCTCCACGAACCAGTAAATCAACAATCCTGGATTCATGCCCGGGGAGCGGCATTTTTTCCCAGCTTTTGTTTTTTTGATCAAAACGAAATAGCCCGAAAAATGTCCCGGCAAAAATTTGATTGTCGGAGGTGCTTATAATCTTGCTAATTTTCCGGTTGTCGATGCCTTCGGGGAAACCCTTGTTTAGGGCTTCGAAAGTCTGAAAGTCGTCTTTGGTAATCCACACCCCGATGTTGCCATAGAGTAAACTTGTATCGCCCTGAAGTTGTAAACTGCCCCGCACCCCTGCAAGATTCCAGTTGTTGTAGCGATAAACCGGCGGCAAGAGTTTGCGATTAACATCAACCGATGATAGCAGTTCGCGGTGGTTCAATACAATACCCGACAGTGCAAATACCACGATAAATAGGCTCAATACAATGCTAAACCATTTATGATATTTCCGGAGGCGTTTGTAGGTTTTTGTGGCTCGGCCTTTCGATATACGGGGAGATGAAGTCAAATTGAATTGTGCTATGTGTCGGTGTGTTAACTGTCTATTTATGACTTTAGCCCTGCCACTGCGGACTGCCAACTGTGGATCCCGAAAAATAGATCCCGAACCTTCGGGATTAATTTTCGTAATTTTTCGTGCCCGCCTTGCCCGCTTCGCAGCGAGGCGAGCAAGGCGGGCTCGAAAAACTATGAAATCGCAGATTTCTGGTTTTTCGGGACTGCGGACTGCCAACTGCCAACTGCGGGCTGCTTACTTTATCATCACCAGCAACATTTTAAATTTTTCTATGGCTTTAAGTGCATGGGGTACATTAGCCGGCATAATAATGCTTTCGCCTTTTTCGAGGATATGCGACTCCCGGTTTATAATAATATCGGCCTTGCCATCAATTACATTTACCATAGCATCAAAAGGTGCTGAATGTTCGCTTAATCCCTGGTCTTTGTCAAAGGCAAAAAGTGTGATGGTACCTGTATCTTTTTTGGTTATGGTTTTACTCACCACCGATCCTGAAGCATATTCTACAGTATCTGCGGGTTTAAATTTTTCTGAAGTATTCATACAATAAAAATAATAAACCCGACAGGGTTTTAAAACCCTATCAGGTTTGGTAAATATTTAGTTTAAAAACAACTTCATGTCTTCATCAACAGTATTGATTCCTGCAATTCCAAAGTTTTCAACCAGCACCTTTGCCACATTTGGCGAAAGGAAAGCGGGCAGTGTTGGCCCGAGGTGAATATTTTTAACTCCAAGGTAAAGCAGCGCCAATAATACGATAACGGCTTTTTGTTCGTACCAGGCAATGTTGTAAGCAATGGGTAGCTCGTTGATGTCGTTCAGCTCAAAAACCTCTTTTAACTTGAGGGCAATTACTGCCAACGAATAAGAGTCGTTGCACTGTCCGGCATCCAAAACCCGTGGAATTCCACCGATATCGCCGAGTTGTAATTTGTTGTAGCGAAATTTCGCACATCCTGCGGTGAGAATAACTGTGTCTTTCGGAAGTTTTTCGGCAAACTCGGTATAGTATTCCCGGCTCTTCATGCGGCCATCGCAGCCTGCCATAACAAAAAATTTGCGTATAGCACCTGATTTTACAGCGGCCACAACTTTGTCGGCCAGTTGCATCACCTGGTTATGGGCAAAACCACCAATAATTTCCCCTGTTTCGATTTCGGTAGGGGCAACACATTTTTTGGCTTGTTCGATGATTTGAGAAAAATCTTTCATTCCGCCATTTTCGCGCTCGGCGATGTGGATAAATCCGGGATATCCCGATGCACCGGTTGTGTAAACGCGGTTAGCATAAGTGCTACTTTTCTTTGGCGGCACAATGCAGTTGGTGGTAAACAAAACCGGCCCGTTAAACGAATCGAATTCTTCATTTTGCTTCCACCAGGCGTTACCATAATTTCCTATAAAGTGCTTGTATTTTTTAAGCTCGGGGTAATAGTTGGCCGGGAGCATTTCGCTGTGGGTATAAACATCCACTCCTGTACCTTCGGTTTGTTTCAGCAAATCTTCCATGTCGCGCAGGTCGTGGCCCGAAATTAATATGCCCGGTTTGTCGCTAACGCCAATATTTACTTTCGATATTTCAGGGTTGCCATAGCGCGAAGTGTTGGCTTTATCCAAAAGCGCCATTGCTTCCACGCCATACTTTCCGGTTTCCAGGGTTAGTGCCACCAGTTCGTCGATGGTTAAAGCATCATTAGTTGTAGCTGCCAAAGCCCTTTGCATGAACGCGTAAAGTTCGGGATTTTCTAAATCCAGGTTGTACGCGTGTTCGGTGTATGCTGCAAGTCCTTTCATGCCATAAATCACCAACTCGCGCAACGAGCGCACATCTTCATTATGGGTGCTCAACACGCCTACTTCAACGCTTTTGGCATCAAAGGCTTCTTCGGTATCAGCAAACCATGTTGCCGATTCGTGCAATGTTTCCGGCAGGTCAGCGCCCGATTTGATGGCAGTGTTTTTAATGCTTTCACGCAATTCGAGGCCTTTCTTTACGCGGTCGATAAATACTTCCCTGTCGAAGTTTGCATTGGTGATGGTAGCAAATAAGCCATCGAAAATGAATTTATTAACTTCGGCATCTTCAACACCTTTTTCGCGTGCCGCAGTGCTGTAAATCGAAATTCCTTTCATAACAAACATTAGCAGATCCTGCATATTTGCTACATTACTTTTCTTCCCGCAAACCCCGGCAACTGTGCAACCGGTGCCTTTCGCGGCTTCCTGACATTGATAACAAAACATACTCATTTATAAAATAGTTATTAGTTAATAGAAAATAGATGTTAGATATTAGTAATTAGATATTAGAAATTAGAAATTAGAAAATAGATGATGGAGATTAGAAATTAGATGTTAGAAATTATCAATTAGCCATTGGAAGTAATAGTTGCAGTTACAATGGTTTCAAGTCAATCTTAACTTTTAACTTTTAACTCTAAACTCTTAACTTTCAACTTTTAACTTTTAACTTTCAAGTCTAAACCCATTCCTCGCTTAAAATTTCGCCACTATGACTAATTACTGCTTGTTTTACCGGGACTTTCCGGTTGGCATTTGCCAGGGCTGTTTCAACCAGGCCGGTTAACCCGCCACAGCAGGGAACCTGCATTCTTACAACTGTAAAGGAATTTACCTTGGCATCATCAATCATCGAAGTAAGCTTGTGAAGGTATGATTCCTGGTTCGAATCCAGCTTGGGGCAGGCAATAGCAAGGGCTTTCCCTTTCAGGAAGTGATTATGGAAATTGCCCATGGCAAAGGCTGCACAATCCGCGGCAATTACAACATCAGCATTCAAAAAATATGGAGCCATAGGGTTAAGTAAATGCAATTGCACCGGCCACTGTCGCAACTCAGAGGGTGCGTCCTGGCCTGTGGGTTGACCAGCTGTGTTTACTTCATCTTCATCAATATCAAAAACTATTGGAGCAGAACCGGGGCATCCACCACCACAACCCGATGAAGCATTTTTCATTTCTTCGGCTACGATATTTTGTGTTTTTATTTCATCATCCCCATTGGTAATATCCATATTTATATTGTTGTTTTTTATGTAGGCAACAGCCTCGTTCAAAAATTCGGTTGCTCCGTGCGATTTAAGATGCTGTAAGTGGGCAATCACCGTATTCTTGCCTTTCTTCACCATCTGTTCCATCACCAGGGTTTCGTTGTAAGGCTCTGCTTCACGTTCTTCGATGGTGATGGCATCTTCGGGGCAATGCCCGATACAGGCACCCAATCCATCGCAAAACAAATCGCTGATGAGTCTTGCTTTGCCATCAATCATTTGTAGTGCACCTTCGTGGCAGTTTGGGATACAAAGCCCGCATCCTGTGCATTTGTCCTCGTCTATTTTAATGATGCTTCTTTTCATTATTTATAATTTTAATATTCTCTAAATTCAAACTCAAACTTTCAATAATAAAGTAATTAAGTAATGCAATGCGCAAAAATAGAATGATTTGGGTTTCTCACAATGTGGTTTATCTTACATTACTTTTCTAACAATGTTCAGGTATCAGTTTTTCAATGATTTAAATGCCTTATTTATTTAGTTTCTAAATTACACGATAAGGGTAAGGATGCTGAGTAGTTTTAATATGGTTTTTTGAGGTTTTTATTGAAGGGTTTAATTAGTTTTCGATGATATTAAGCAAATGCCAACTGCCCACTGTTTACTGCCTACTGTTTACTGCCTACTGTTTACTGCCTACTGTTTACTGCCTACTGTTTACTGCCTACTGTTTACTGCCTACTGCTTACTGCCCACTGCCAACTGCCTACTGCCCACTGTTTACTGCTTACTGCCCACTGCCTACTGTTTACTGCCTACTGTTTACTGCCTACTGCTTACTGCCCACTGCCTACTGCCTACTGTTTACTGCCTACTGCTTACTGCCCACTGTTTACTGCCTACTGTTTACTGCCCACTGTTTACTGCCCACTGTTTACTGCCTACTGTTTACTGCTTACTGCCCACTGTTTACTGTTTACTGCCCACTGCCCACTGTTTACTGCTTACTGTTTACTATTTACTGTTTACTATTTACTGTTTACTGCCCACTGTTTACTGCCTACTGTTTACTGCCTACTGTTTACTGCCTACTGTTTACTGCCTACTGTTTACTGCCTACTGTTTACTGCCCACTGTTTACTGCCCACTGTTTACTGCCTACTGTTTACTGCTTACTGCCCACTGTTTACTGTTTACTGCCCACTGCCCACTGTT
>Ga0208900_1000248_pt1 | contig 34216 bp, 30 predicted proteins | sample AntAceMetag02UKK_FD_184763 | JGI IMG/M metagenome (GOLD analysis project Ga0208900, IMG submission 184763) | Saline lake microbial communities from Ace Lake, Antarctica - Antarctic Ace Lake Metagenome 02UKK (SPAdes) (version 2) | ecosystem: Environmental > Aquatic > Non-marine Saline and... | reverse complement strand
TGGACTGGAGTCGTCTTTTTCCATTCTGAGCCAGGGAATGGCTGGTTTGAACCTCATCCATGATGTGGGATATATGGCGGCGGGCATGGCCTGTTCCGTGGAACAGTTGGTGATGGGAAATGAAATCATCGGCATGACCAAACGGTTTGTGGAGGGGATTACAGTGAATCGGGAGACCCTGGCCCGGGAGGTGATTGAAAATGTGGGACCCTGTGGCCATTTCCTACAGCAGAAACACACCATGGACCATTTTAAAAAAGAACTTTGGCGTGTAAAGCTGCTGGATCAAAAACCCATCTCTTCCTGGGAAGCTTCGGGAAAAAAGACCATGGAGGACCGGGTCCGGGAAAAGGTGGTGGACATCGTGGAAAATTACACGCCGGAACCCTTGGATGACAAAATCATTTCAGAGTTGGAACGATTGAGGCAGGAGGGAGAAAAAGAGATCCTGGCAAAAATGGAAAAAGAATAATGTCGCCACTCTCCCAGAGCGCTCCAAAGGCCCTTTATGAACAGGTTAAAGATTTCATTCTTGAACAGATTCAAAAAGAGATATGGCTTCCCGATGTTCGTATTCCTTCGGAAAATGAGCTTGTCAAGTTGCTGAAGGTATCCCGTATTACCGTTAACCGTGCCTTACGGGAATTAACGGACACCGGGGCTCTATTACGGATTCAAGGAGTGGGCACCTATGTGGCCCACCCCAAACCGCTGATGGCATTGTTTGAAATGACATCCATTGATGAAGAGATTATCCAGCGGGGGGGCGTATATTCCTTTGAGGTCCATGTGGGTGCCGTGGAAAAGGCGTTTCCTGAATTGGCTTCGGCCATGGAAATTGCCGTTGATACCCCGGTTTATCACTCCATCATTGTTCACAAGAACAGTGATAAACCAGTCATGCTGGAGGATCAGTTTGTCCATCCCTTGTCTGCGCCTGATTTTCTGAATCAGGATTTTTCAACAATTTCACCGGCGGCGTATCTGTTGAAAACCATTCAGATCAGGGATGTGGAACATATTATTGAAGCCCTGAATCCCGATGAAATGGCACAGGAGTTGCTGACTCTTTCTCCCCATGAACCCTGTCTTATTTTGCATCGTCAAACCTGGGATAACTGGCGGGTGGCCACCCACAGCCGGATGACATATCCGGGAACCACCCATCGCATGGGAGCCCGGTTGAAACCGCTTTTTAAACGATACGTGGAACAGTACGGAAAAAACAAAATAAAAAAATAAAAAAATGAAGGAATATGAAAAATGAAAAAAATCGTTGAATGCGTACCCAATTTTTCCGAGGGACGGGACCAAGCCGTCATCAATGCCATTGCCGATGCCATCCGTGGAACAAAGGGGTGTACCCTGCTGGATGTGGATCCAGGAAAATCCACCCACCGAACGGTGTATACCTTTGTGGGTGATCCCGACAGCGTCATTGAAGGTGCCGTGGCGGCTGCCCGGGTTGGCAAGGAAACAATAGACATGCGTATGCACAAAGGAGAACATCCCCGGTTTGGTGCCATGGATGTCTGCCCGTTTATCCCCGTGGCCAATGTCACCATGGAAGAGTGTGCTGACATTGCAAAACGCTTTGCCAAAAAAGCCGCTGACGAGTTGGATATTCCCTTTTTCCTTTACGAAGAAGCAGCCGAGCACGATTATCGACGGAAACTTCCCGATGTCCGGAAAGGTGAGTACGAGGCCCTGGAGGAGCGATTGAAAGATCCCCGATGGAAACCTGATTTTGGTCCCTCGGAGTTTGTCCCCACCTGGGGAATTACGGCCACGGGTGCCCGCATGTTTCTCATTGCTTACAATGTGAATATTCTGGGTACCTCCAACCAGGCCCATCGCATTGCGTTGAATTTGCGGGAAGCGGGACGGGGCGAGGATCAACCCGGTCGTTTAAAAGAGTTAAAGGGCATGGGCTGGTTTGTGGGTGAATACAATATGGCCCAGGTTACCGTGAATCTTAACAACTACAATGTTACCCCCATTCATGTGCTGTTTGAGGCGGTGAAAGAGGAGGCAAAGGCCTTGGGTCTTGCCGTGGCCGGTTCTGAGATTGTGGGCATTGTGCCCCTGGAATCCTTGATCATGGCGGCGGATTATTACATTGAGAAAGAAAATCTTTTTATCTATGAAGAGGATCAGAAGGTTCGCCTGGCCATTGAGCGCTTGGGCCTCAACTCTGTGGCAACTTTTAATCCCCAGGACAAGGTCATCGAATATATTGTGGCAGAACCACCGGAGGAACCTCTGGCCAACCTGACAGTGAGGGGATTTATTGAAGAGATTGCTGCCCGGACTTCGGCACCCGGCGGCGGATCTGCCTCTGCTGCAATGGCTGCGGTGGGAACAGGCCTTGGTTCCATGGTGGCCAAACTCACCCAGGGCGTGAGAAAGTTTGAATCGGTAGATCTTCACATGCGTAATAACATTCCCACCCTCCATGAATTGACCCAAAAGTTGATTCCCATGATTGACGCTGACACCTCGGCCTTTAACGAATACATGGAAGGGCTTCGCATGCCAAGGGGAACTGATGCGGAAAAAGAGGCCAGAATTGCTAAAATGCAAGCGGGACTTAAAACAGCTATCAATGTGCCCCTGGGAACTATGCGCTTGGGGGATGCAGCCTGGGATGCGTTATGTGAAGTGGCCCGGTATGGAAACCCCGCATCAAAGTCAGATACCCAGGTGGGGGCAAGGGCTTTGGAAACGGGTATCTGGGGGGCTTACCAGAATGTGTTGATCAACATAAAAGATGTGCATGATGAGGCCTATAAGGTGAAAATCCTTGAAGAAGCAGACGTCATGGAAAAACGTTCCAGGGAAAAATGTGCTGAAGTGCTGGCTATTCTGGATCAAATATAAGCTCACGCAGCGCTCTTTATGATCTGTTCCACAAGGAAATGGGGGTTCCCTGTTCCACGTGGAACAAATCATATCGAATGGGGGGGGCGAAAACGACTTCCGATTTTATGGCGTGATCCGGGATATATGAAACGGTTGTTGGTGGCCACTTTATCGTTCACCCATGTTCGGCGATGGAGAATCAAGCAGGGCTCTGTCCGGGGAATTTCCAATAAATCTCTGCTCCACTTGTCCGGCATCATCGCTTCAATGATATGCTCCACCTCCATTGCTGGAGAGATTCCCATCAAATAATCACTGGGAGTGATTCGGGTAAAGTCCTGCTTTAAAAATTCCGGAGCCATAACAGGGTTAATATAACGATCGGCCAGCTGAATGGGGATGCCGTTGTCTCTGTGAACCATGATGGCATGGTAAACAGGCGCGTTTGCTTCAAGAGCCATTTCCGATGCCACCTCCGGGGAGGCTTTTTCTTGTTGTAATAGATGGATGTCGCAGGAGTGTGTTCCCCCTCTTTCTTTTATCTCCCGGGCAATGGACCGGATTTCCAACAATTCAGACTGTGGTTTCTGACGGGCCACAAAGGTTCCCACTCCCTGGAGACGAACCAGTTTGCCTTCTGCTGTCAGTTCTCGAAGAGCACGATTTGCGGTCATGCGTGAAACGCCCATGGTTTCCACCAGGCTGTTTTCAGAGTCAATTTTCATGTCCGGCGTCCATTCCCCTGTGTCAATTTTCCCCAGGATATGATTCTTTACCTGTTGATACAAAGGGCTGGGAGCGATGGCTGATCCTGTTCGTTTTATAACCATATATATACTTTATTGCTCCTGAATTGATGAATGTGGGGCTTGATCACAATATTCAGTCATTTTAATCATGGCGTTTTAATCAACGCCAGTGGTGCACAAAACTCGATGATTAAGTTTTTTTGTATTGACAATGCCTGACATCGTATATCCGAAAAGCTTGGTTAAGAAGTTGGGTCATAGAGTAAATGGCTTGCATCGGGTGATCATTGTATGTTGTCTATACATGTATGCAACTCAAGTGTCAATTTAATACTCGATGATCAAGTTTTTTTGGACTGTTTCTTGGGAGAACGGCGGCAGGTTTGTGTTAATTAGAGCCTGAGCATTTATGCATGCAGGTTCCATGCTTTTGACAGCATTCCTTCTATATAGATAAAAATAAACGGGGTTGAATAATTAGTTGGACCAGGAAATAGAAAATTTGCGAGCTGTGCGGGTAGCACTTTGCTGACCCGATTTGAAGCAGCATTCCCGTGCTATTTGTGATCTAACAATATAAATTGAAGGCTAAATTTGATCTATTAGCCTGCCAAACGCTACAGATAATTGGTACCCGCACAGCTCGAAAATTTGAGAAGCTGGATCTGGATTAATACTATTGTGATAAATGATGCCCGACGATTATATTTTCCTGTAGTCATCCATTGACACATAACCGGGGAGCAGGAACCTCCTGTTGTAATAGTCTTTTCACATTTCCCGCAGCAACGGCATGGCCAGCCGTTAGAATGATTACATGGGAGGCCAGCTTGAGGATTTCGTCCCGGGAGTGGCTGACATAGAGAATTGGCAGAGAAAATTCACGGCACATACGCCGGATAAATGGAAGAACCTCCTGTTTGCGATCATGATCCAGGGAGGCAAGGGGTTCATCCATGAGCAGCATTGCCGGGCTTGTTAAAAGTCCCCTGCCGATGGCCACCCGCTGCTTTTCTCCCCCGGATAATTTTGCGGGCCTTCTTTCCAGCAAATGACCTATGCCAAGGAGTTCTACAACGTCATCAAACTCAACATATCGTTGGGATACAGGAACCTGTCTCCTTCCATAGGTTAAATTTGTTTTCACCGACAGATGGGGAAAGAGTCGTCCATCCTGAAAAATATATCCAATGCGGCGTCTTTCCGGGGCCAGATTTATCTTTTGCTTGGAATCAAAAAGGCAGTGATCATTGATGATGATGTGCCCGGCATCGGGTTTGAGCAATCCTGCCACCATATTGACAATGGAGGTTTTACCTGATCCAGAGGGGCCAAACAGGGCCGTGACTCCAGAGGGTGCACCTGTGAAAATGGCATTAACAAGAAAGTCTCCCTGCTGTCGCTGGATGTGAATATCAATCATAACTTATCCTTTTATAAAACGGGCAAACCGTTTGGCCATTATTTCAGAAAAGATCAGGGCCACCATGGCAATGACAATGGAAATAACGCAAAGCCGCATGGCTCCGGTTTCTCCCCCGGGCATCTGGGTCAAGGTGTACAGTGCCAGGGGAAGGGTCCGGGTCTGCCCCGGAATATTGGAAACAAAGGTGATGGTTGCACCAAATTCTCCCAGGCTTCTGGCAAAGGCCAGAATAAGGCCCGTTATGATACCCGGAATCATCAATGGCAGCGTAATGGTAAAAAATACCCGCATCTGCCCTGCCCCCAGGGTTCGGGCAGCAAATTCCAGCCCCTGGTCAATGTTTTCAATGGAGAGTCGCACCGATCGAACCAAAAGGGGAAATGCCATGACCGCTGCTGCAATGGCAGCGCCCTTCCAGTTAAAGGCAAAGGTGAGTCCCGTATATTTGTAGAGAAACGCACCCACCACCCCTTTTCGTCCCAGAAATATCAGGAGCAGATAACCGGTGACCACCGGAGGCAGCACCAGGGGCAAATGGAGCAATCCATCCAGAATGCTTTTTCCCGGGAAATCCAGACGCGCCAGCACCCAGGCCGCTGCAATGCCCAGGGGTAGGCTAAAGAGCACAGCCCACCCGGATATGCAAAGGCTTAATCGCAGGGCTTCCAATTCAATGTCGCTTAAATGCAAAAAAGAGATCACTTGACACTGAACCCATATTTTTCAAAAATAATTTTGGCGTCCGGAGATTTCAAAAATGTCATAAACGCCTGTGCTTCAGGGATGTCCTGCCCTTCAATAATGGTTGCCGGGTAGACAATAGGGGAATGGGTATCTTCGGGAAACGTGCCGATGATTTTTACCTTATCTGAAATAGCGGCATCTGTTGCATATACCTGCCCCACAGGTACCTCACCCCGGGCAACCAGTACCAGCGCGGCTCTTACATCCTTTGCCCGGACCACCTTTTTTTTGATCCCTTCCCACACGCCCAGGGTCTCCATGGCCTGTTTGCCATAAATGCCAGAGGGTACATGATCCGGGTCTCCCATGGCCATGTGCTCGTCGCCAATGAGGCTGGCCAGCGGGAAGTCTTTTTTAATGGTAATTGTGGACAAAGGGCTGTCAGCTGGGGCAATCAGGACAAGCCGATTACTCAACAGATCAAACCGGGTGTGCGATACGATCATTTGCTGCTGTTCCAGGTAATCCATCCATTTTTTGTTTGCAGAGATATAGACCTGGGCCGGAGCCCCTTGTTCAATTTGTCTGGCCAGTGTGGAAGAGGAAGCAAATGAGGTGATCGCCTTGATCCCTTTTTTCTGGAAAAACAGCGTGGCAATGTCAGTGACAGCGTTGATTGTTGAACCGGCACTAAAAACAATAACGGTATTTTCCTGGGAGGTTGCAGGGGTTGATGATAGAAAGAGCAGCAGAATACAAAGAGTCCATGTCGAATAAGAGATCGACTTTTTTAATGAGTTCATTTTTATTGCCTTAGCTTTTGGGTTGTTATAAATTGACAAAATGTCGTTTAAAAAGATATATTGACGTCTTTGAATTGCATATTACATATAATCAGTCAAGGGGATTATTAAACATACGCTCATTTATTCCCAGGCGACGTCCTGTTTAGAGCCTGTTTAAAAATTCAGGTACTTAGAATGGGGGGTGTCCGGGGTGGTTCATGGGAACTTTCAGCGTCTGCATCAAAACTGGAATTGCTGCGGGTGATGTGATGTCTTTGGATCTGGGTTCTTTATCCATGCTCCGGGTTTGCAAAAATAGATAAAAGTCTTTATCATGTCAGTACCCTGGACTTGATGCGCACGCACCCAGGAAACCGGTATTGTGATCAAACAAAAAAACGAAAATCAGATTGAAATGCTCTAATCCAACAGGCATCATAATCAAAACTCTCCATGGATTGAAAAATAATGTCAAAGGCAAAACCACAAATTACCTGCCATGTAAAGACGTATCGCCAATCAAAGGGGTGGTCCCAGTCCGAACTTGCAGACAAAATCGGTGTAAAGAGACAAGCCATCTATGATATTGAGTCCGGCCGTTATCTACCCAATACAGCCGTTGCCCTGCAGCTGGCCAGGAACTTTGGTTGCAGCGTGGAAAATCTTTTTGTGGATGATTCGGTTCGGGCCAAAGAACCCGTTGTCATGGTGGAAAAAAACAATTCCCAACGAATTTCTGCCGCCAGGATCCGGGGACAACTGGTGGGTTTCCCCCTGGATGGAACGGGGGATATGGTGAACATACTTACCTCTGCCGATGCCATTGTTTCCAAGAATGGTGACCTGGCAGAACTGCTTTGTCCGCCAGCGTATCTGGACAGAACCATTCTGCTCATGGGATGTGATCCTGCCTTTGATATTTTAAGCGCCCATGTGGCACGCATTGCGCCTGATTCCCGAATTCATTGCCGTTTTGCCACCAGCCATCTGGCATTGAAACGCCTGGGTCAGGGCTATACCCACATTGCCGGAACCCATCTGCACAATTCAGATAATAATGAATCCAACGTTTCCAAGGCCTCGGAGGCGCTGGCCGGTGCAAATGGTGTTGTGGTGGGGTTTTCTTTCATGGAAGAAGGGCTCATCGTGGCCCGGGGCAATCCCCTTAAAATAAAAGGAATACATGACCTTGTCCGGACAGATGTCCGATTTGTCAATCGGGATGCCGGGGCCGCACTGCGGGTACTTCTGGATGATCTCCTTCAAAAGGCCGGGATTCCCGTAACCGCTGTAAATGGATATGAACGTCTGGCGTACAGCCATACCCAGGGTGCCCGGATGGTGAACTTTAATCTGGCGGATGCGGCCCTGGGTCTGCGGGTGATTGCCAATGCCTTTAATATGGATTTTGTGACCCTGGATGCAGTGCGCTGTGATCTGGTCATTCCTTCGGATATGATGGAACTTGCCACGGTAAAAGTGGTTCTGGATGTCCTGCAGTCCCGGGCCTTTCGAAAGGAACTCATGTCCATACCCGGTTATGAAACAGCCATGACGGGCAAGGTGATTGCCAAGGTTTAACAAAACGCTTCGGCAGAGGCAACAAGGAAAGCCCCAGAGAAGTATCATGAGCTGGTGGAGAACGGAAATAGATTCAAACATGAAATTGTTGAGAGGCTAAAAAATTAGGCTACCCACTTAAGGCGGGACAGCCTTTAGGGTCAAGCGTCTTGACAGCCTGAGATTTAGGGGTTGAAAGCTAATTATCCACATAAAAAGCCTTGAGAATATTCCGCCTTAAGGGGGTCGCCGAATTCTGTGAACAGGGATCAGTGAACCCAGGCCTGGGTTATTGACGACGTTGTTCTTGTCTGGCATGATAATCGGGTTTTTGCCAACTGTATGGAGCCTGATACTCGATGATCAAGCCTCATAAATGAGCCTGTTGATTAAGTCGCGATTTTCATATTTCAGGCATGACCCCTATCTATTATGATGTGTGTCGGCGCAGTTAATTACTATATCTTGTGATAACAAAATCGAACCAGACTGAAATCGCCTTTAAATCAACAGGCTCATAAATAAATAAAGAAACAGCACCATCAGGATTCAGGAAACTCACATTGAAAAATAAAAAAAATATAGCTGCAATTATACCTGCGGCGGGTCTTTCTTCCCGGATGAAGGACTTTAAACCGCTGTTGCCCATGGGCAGTCAATCCATCCTTGAAACAACCATTGATCTGTTCAAACAAAATGGAGTGGATGATATTTTTGTGGTGACGGGCCACAGATTAGAAGATCTTGAAGGGTTTATCACAAAAAAAGAGGCAAAACCGGTTCATAATCCAGATTTTCGCCAGGGCATGTTTTCAACTATTTTAACCGGCGTTAAATGTTTAAAGAACCATTATGATGCCTTTTTTTTGCTTCCGGCAGATATACCGGCCATCAGGCCCCATACCATAAAAGAAATTCTCAGGGCCTATGATAATGGAAAAGCAAAAATTATTTATCCGGTATTTAAAGGGGGCAGGGGGCATCCTCCCCTTATCTCCACCCAAATTTTACCGGCCATCATAAATTTCAATCAGGGGGGCGGATTAAGGGCCTGCCTTGCATATTTTGAAAAAGAATCCATGGATCTTGACGTGTGTGACCGGGGAATTCATATGGACGCAGATACGCCGGAAGATTACCATGCTGTTCTGGAAAAATATAAGACCATTGCTGTGCCGGAATGTGAAGAATGCATCTGTCTGCTGGACAACAGTCCCATGGTAGATGAAAAAATCAAGGGGCATTGCATGAAAGTGGCTGAAACCGCCGTCAAAATCGCCGCCAGTCTGGACCAGGATGCCCCTTTGCTTGATATCCCACGCATTGAGGCAGCAGCCCTTCTCCATGATATTGCAAGAAAATCCCCTGATCATGCCGTGAAGGGGGGAGACATGCTCAGAGACATGGGGTTTTCAGATATTGCAGATATTGTTTCCGTACACATGGATTTAAAAACATCCCCGGATACCCCTTTAAATGAAAAAGAGATTGTCTACTTTGCCGATAAACTGGTGAGGGGGGATCAGGTGGTCATGGATTTTGAAAAGAGATTTAAAGAAAAACTCGACTCCTGGAAAGGAAATCCTGACGCTGTTGGAAATATCCGGGCCAGGCTTGAAACCGCCTGTATAATAAAGGATAAAATCTCAAGACACTTCAAAAATGGTGTCTGGTTTTAATTGTAAATAATGATTCCAAGATGGGGAGTGTTTGTTAGAAAATGATCTATCTTTTAAGACATGGTGAAATAAAAGGCGCATCAATAAAGCGCTTCATTGGGCAAACAGACGTGGGATTAAGTCAAGCAGGACTTGATCTGGCCGCTTTGTGGCAGAAACGTCTTTCCCGTATCAATATGGATCATGTGTTTGCAAGCCCCCTTTCCCGGTGCATTGATATGGCCACCATGGTATCGGGCTTTGAAAAGCATGCCATCACTTTGATGGATGGATTAAAGGAGATAGACGCTCTTTTCAGCATCCCCCAGGATTATGGGTGCTTGAATATCATTGACAATGGGCAGAAGACTCCCCGGGTTCAGGAGATCAATTAAAAGCCTGATGGGGTTGATGTCTGATTGTTTTTTCGTACCTGGATAAGCTCTGCCACAATGCTCACCGCGATCTCCTCCGGGGTCTGGGCCCCGATGGAAAGTCCTACGGGGGAATGGATTTCATCCAGGGTCTCCTGGGAAACGCCCCGGGTTAACAGATACTCATAGATCATTTTTCTTTTAGATTTACTGCCGATCATGCCAACATAGGTGGCCCGGGTTTTAAGGGCCTGTTCCAGAACATCCCGATCGTAAAGATGTCCCCGGGTCATAATGACAATATAGCTGCCGGACCCCATGGAAAAGCCACTAAAACAGTTTTCAAGCTTGTCCACCACATGCACCTCTGCCATGGGAAATCGCACTTCATTGGCAAACTCTTTCCGATCATCCATGACAATGACCTTAAACCCTGTCCTGTGGGCAAGGTGGGCTGTTTCTGTTCCCAGATGGCCTGCGCCAATGATATAAAGGGTTCCGTTGAACTGGGCCGGTTCCACAAAAAAGCGCTCTTTGCCAACATGGAGAAGCCCGGGGGAGCGCATTTTTTCTGCATGGTCTGACAGGGATTCCAGGGTCTGCTCATTGAGTTGAAACCCACCTGTCTGGAATTTGCCTGAAATAATACAGCGCTGCATTTGAAAATCTTTATTCGTGTCCAAAGGCAGTTGGCTGACCATGAACCCATTCTGGTTTTTTTCAAGCATTTCCAGCAATTTTGCAAATATATTGATATTATCTTGTGTGGCAGGCAGATATTCCAGAAGCAGGCTCACACTGCCTCCGCAAACCATGTCCATGTCCGCATAGGCCTTGGAATCCAGGGTGAATTCCCGGATACATGCCCCTTTTTTTGTTTCAAAGAATTCCCTGGCCAGTTTTTGCACCTGGGCTTCCACCCAGCCTCCGCCAATGGTGCCGCTGATATCACCGTCTTCATGCACAATCATTCGGGTGCCAGGGGCTCGTGGTGCAGAACCCTGTTTGCTTAAAATGGCGGCCATGACCACAGCCTTGCCCTGTTGTAAACTGTTGTATAATGCTTTTATTGTTTTACTCATCTTATGATCTCTTTAATTTTACGTTTTCTGGGGTTGAAAAAAAGATTTTTACGGGAAAGAAACACATGGTTTACGCTTAAAACCCCTTGGTTTATCAGTCGGGCCAGGTCAGGGATTTTGTGGAGACACTGCCGGATATCAAGGTCAAGATCAGGCTTTCCCCCGGGGATGGCCCAGAATTCAAGGTTCAGCAGGTATTTATTTTGCTGCTTCTCAATGCTGACCTCAAAATCCACAATGTCTTCCAGGGTAAATAACACCTCGTCCATCTCCTCCAGCCGCAGTTCAATGCCGTTGACCCTGTATACACTGCGACCCTGCAATCTGTCCAGACGTTTAAGGGGTGACCCACAGGCGCACCTGGACGTTAAAAAGCAGGAAATATCCCCGGTGCGGTAACGAATCAAGGGCATCCCGGTTCGGGTAAGAGTGGTTAAAACGACTTCTCCGGGTTGACCATCCGGCACCGCTTTTCCCTGTTTATCCACGATCTCCAGAAAAAGATCCGCCTCCCGCACATGGCATCCCTGGAGTGCCTGGCACTCAACCCCTCCGCCAAGCCCGGTTTCTGTCATGCCATAATGGTTGAACACCGGGCAATCCCAGGCCCTTTGTATGGCATCTGTGATGGATTGAGCCAGGTAATCCCCACTTAAAAGCACATTTTTAATGCGGCCTGGGGCAATCTTACCTGGCCAACGGGCAAGGCTTAACACCTGAACCGGCAGGCCGATGAGGCAATCTATGGCAAGGTCATTGATTTTTTCAATCACCTGGTTCGGGTCCTCCACCAGGCCGTGGACCACGGCGGAACATCCAATTCTTTTAAGCCCTGTGGACACCCGTTCCCCCACAGAACCAAGGTTGGGACCGGGCATGAGTACCATGACCTTCTGGCCCGGTTTTACCAGGGCCTTCATGCCATGGGCAAAAAAATCCGCGGTCAGTTCCAGATCCTCCCGGGTAAAATAAACCCTTTTGGGATTCCCTGTACTGCCCGAGGTTTGAAGGGTGACCACCCTTGCAATCTCACTTTGGGAGACGCATACCATCTGCAGACCAGAGTCTGCAACATCCCGGGGAAAGGTAAATGGCAATCTGGCAATATCTGCCATGGATTTTAAATCCTGAACATGGACATCCCTTAAATGCGCCTGGTAAAAAGGGCTGTTACTTTTTGCAAGTCCAAGGGTTTTTTGCAGCAAGTTCAACTGATGGTCGTGCAATATCCCAAGATCCAGCCCCCCCCCCCGGGGAATACCGATTTTACGGGCTATCCATTCCTGCAGCGGTGTTATTTCCATATTGATCAAAGTCTCCAAGTAAAAATGGGGTCAGACCGACTCAGATTTTCTATACAGACTCCTGCCCTGGACATCGGTGAGATTATACATGCAAAATGGAATTAATTTCCCTTGGGGTGACAACACATGGATGCAGCAGTCCCGTATCCTTTCCAGATCCACATTCCATGCATCCTGAAAGGCCATGCAGGAGATGGAAAACATATGGGTTTTCAATCGGCTCAAAAACATGTCCAGATCAAGAGGCTGATCCCCTGGTGAGCCACAGGTGTTGATGGTTGTGCCGGGTTTTTGAAAGGCCCCAGGCTGTGTTGCCGCTTGCCCCGACGTCATGGGCAGCGGTGAAAAAACAGGCCTTGCCGGACCCTTGTCTTCCACATCTGGCGGTGACGTGTTGTTTTCCATTGTTCCAGGATGTTGATTTTTTTTCTCCTTCACCGAAGGAGATCCCCATTGCCTGGCAATAAATCCTATGGTTTTACTTGCGCCCCTGTAACCGTTTTCAACCATTGTGTCTGGTTTATGACGGGTTAAGGGCTTAAGTTCACCATCAGGCATCTGTACAAAATTGCCATGGAATGAGCACAGGGCGTTCTCTCAGCCTGGGGGCTTAAAATACAAAGCGCCTATTCCTGTCTGGGCCTCAACGGCCTGCATCACCTGGGGCAGGGTCATCCTGTCCTTATCACCGGGGGGATTCGGGAATCTTCCAAAATAACTCACGGGTTGAAAATGCACCCCCCGCACATGGGGAGAGCGTTCCAGGCCAAAGCGGATGATATCCCCCACCTGATGGTCATTAATCCCCGGAACCAGGGTGGGCACCAGCACCATGCCAAGGCCCTGCTCACTGCAATTGGCAATGGCGCGTTCCTTTATTGCCTGGAGGCTTTTACCTCTAAGTTTTAAATGCACATTATCATCTACCCCGTCAAACTGCAAAAACACACTGTCAAGCCCTGATTGCTTGAGCTGTTTAACAAAACTTTTATCTTCTGCAAGGCGAAGGCCATTGGTATTTAACTGGATAAAGGGAAACCCCATGTCTTTTCCCATGCGGATAATTTCGGGCAGATCATCCCGAACCGTGGGTTCTCCGCCGGACAGCTGGATATTGCATCCCCCACCGGTCTGTTGTTTGATTTGTTCATACCAGGTTTCTATCTGGTGCATTCCCGGATCAGCCACCGCCCCCCCGCTGTCGGCAAAACACACGGGACAATGAAGGTTACAGCGCCAGGTGATCTCCAAAAGGGCGGTGCAGGTGCGTTGCCGGTGTTGGGGGCAGATCCCACAGTCAAAGGGGCAGCCTTGTCGGGTCTCAGTACCGAGTATTGATGGACCGGCCGGTGTTTTGGTCCGAACCCAGGTGCTCATATCTGGCGGGCCTTTCCATATGAGCGTGCTCATAGGGCCATGTTCCGGGCAGGCCTTGGCCAGAAAAATACCGTCTTTTGTCTGTATCCGCTGGGCTTCAAGTTTTTTCAGACAGTGGGGGCATAGACTCTGGGTGTGGGCCAGAACCCGATCCTGTTCAGTCATCATCCCTGGCAAACCCCGGATCTATTCCATTATCCACAAGAAGCTGCATGACCTTGTCATAGGTCTCGGCAATGAGTTGCCCGCAACGGGTTGCCATCTGCACTGATCCTGCCTGTTCCTCTGTGATATCATGGCAGAGACTACTGCCGTGGGTCTTAGTTCTTTCATCAAACCATTCATTTAATTCCGCCAGCATGGGATTAAAGATGGTCATCTCCTTTTCATCATCATCCCCCCTGGCCCCATAAAGGGCAAGGATGCAGGCACCGGCGCTCAAGGCCCCACAGGAGCCTGAGCAGATCCCCAGACCATTGGCAAGCCCGGCCATGGCCCGCACCAAAGGGGGATTCTCCTGCCCCTGTTCTTCCAACGCCATGATCATCATCATTTGACTGCAGGGATACCCCTTTGTCTTCAAAGAAATAAGGCGCATGATTGTATCACTCATAATTTTCCTCAGCAATTTTCCAAATTAAGGTTTATCCTGGCACATTTCCATTTTCCCGGCATTATCATCATACAATTCTATGGAGCTTATTTTGGGGCAAGCCTGACCCCATCGTTAATTAAGCCTCAGATCGGGAAAATGGGAATGCGCCCGTTTATCCTTCACGCTCAGTTTTTTTCCGGGCAATGATTCTGAAATATCCCGGACGACTGGCCCGGATGGCATCACAGGCCCGGCGGGAAGCACCACATTCCCTGCCAAAGACCTCGGCCCAGAAATGTTCAAGGGACCCATGTTCAAAAATAGCCTGTCCTGCAAGCTGGGTTAATAGAGAAGAAAGATCTTCCCACTGAATATGCTCAAAACCGGTACCCGCCACATATTTATGGATATCTTTTTCCCCCACACCCTTTCTGAATCCACATGCCAGGGGCATTTCTTTTAATTCCCGGCAATGGGCCTTGTTGCGAAGGTAGACATCACATAAAATCAATTGCCCCCCGGGTTCAAGAACCCGATAAAATTCCCCAAGGGTTACCATCATATCCGGGGTCAGGGAGAGCACACATTCACAAAATACAGCCTTTAAGCTGCCTGATTTAAAAGGAAGACGCTGGGCCGCAGCTTTGGCCACCGGAATCCCTGTGCCGGATATGAATAGCCCCAGATCCACATCAATGCCAACGCAATCAAGGAAGAATTCCCTGTTGAGCATGTCCCCGGCAGCACCGGACCCACACCCCACATCAAGCACCTTGTCTCCGGGCTTGAGATCAGATTTCATAACCGATTCCCGGGTCAGAGCAAGCCCCCCGGGACGCAGCACCGGCCCGGTGAGTTTCTTTAAAGCCGGGGTTTGATAGAGCGCTGTTGGCATCAGTAACACCTTACCCTTTAACTTTTATTGTTTTTTTCAAACATCTATAACAGACTTGGCCATGACAGTTGTCTCAAAATGTCCACAGCAGAGCCCCCGGCGGCTGGCCTATTTATCTTCCAGTAACTTTTCTACTTCCAGCATTTTACCAAGGGCAATCTCTTCGGGCACCAGGGCCATGCCGCACTTCGGGCAACAGGGCAGCATCACCGTAAAACTGCCGTTCATATAATCAATGCGGACCTTGTCAAGCTTTAACAACGCATCACAGGCCAGGCATTTCCACTCTTTATTTTCTTCTATTCCCAGATTGGTGATCATGAATGTTCCCCCATAATCTGCATGCGATGGCAATAGCTGTTATGAATGGTATAACCCGTTTCTGCCGGGGAATATTCCACCCAGAAAGTCACCATAAAGGGCCGATGACAGGCCATAAAATGGCCACTGACTACACTTTGCATTTGTTTCCTTGTCTCTTCTTGTGCATGGGCAATGGTGGCCCTGATATCCTGGTGTAGAATACGCCTTTGATCCAGTGTCTCCTGGACTTCCGGGGAGATAAGCAAAGCGGTGTCCCCCCGTGTCTTTGATGTCTCCTTCCAGATCTGCTCCAGAATAGTTTTTTTAAGCCGGGTTCTGTTGTCCCGGCTCTGGGAAAGCCCGACCTTTTCCCTGGCACCGGGATTTTCGTCTTCTGCTTTCCGGGGAAAGATAAAATCCAGTAAATGGGCCGTGGGCTTGCCAGCTCCCTTCAGGCTTTCCCGGCACATGGCACAGTACGTCAAAAAATCAAGTTCACTTTCATTGACTCTTTGTTCAAGTTGTTTTTTGGCCATGGCAGGATTGGCATTTTCCATGAGTCCGCCAAAACCACAGCATTGTGTTTTTTCCCGGCTGAACTCAAGCTCTGTGACGGGGATACCAAGCTTTGATGCAAGGCTTCGGACCGCCTCCTGCATCCTGGATTCATACCGGGTGGTGCAGGGGTCATGGATGACCATGGTCTGCCCTGCTTTTTTACAGGCCGTGTCAGGAATCTCACATTGATCCATGATCTCCCACAGGGAAGACACCGTGATCTGGGGAAGATACTTTTTAAACATATCCATGCACGAAGAGCAAGCCAGGACCATCTGGGGTTCCCCCATCTTCTGCCAGCTTTGTTCAAGAAGCCCCATGGCTTCACGGGTTTTGGTCTCGTTGCCGGACCAGTGGGCCGGGGCCGCGCAGCACTGGAGCATCAGCCCCGTGTCTTTTTCCCAGGTGTTAATTAAAAAGGAATAAGTCTGGATGACATGTTCCGGATTGGAGCCAGCAAGCTGACACCCGGGGAAAAAGGCAAAACGGCTTTTTTTCTGGTCTGGCGCATGGCGTAAAAGCATGAATTGGTCTGAATTGCTGAAGTCCATGTCCTGCAGGGCAAATTCATGGGCCGAGGGGGGCATTCTTTTTCGCTGCACCAGATCCTGACGGGCATCCAGGCACACATCTGTCATGGAAAAATTTTCCGGGCAGATTTCCTGGCAAAGACCGCAGAGACTGCAGGAATTGAGCATGGAATTGGCCGTATGATTGCCCATTACAATGGTGGCATTGTTATAGATTTCCCGGGCATATTTTTTGGGATACCCTTTGTAATGGGCAAGATAGGGGCAGACTTTCAAGCACTCCAGGCATTGGCACTGGATACACCGAAGGGCCTCTGCCTTTGCCTCGTCAATGGTATACCCTTTTTCTGCATTGGCTGGCAGCTCCATGGGCAGGGGGGTAATATCCTCTGTATTGCTAAAAAGGCGGGTGGGGTATGGTCCTTCATTCTCACGGCCCTCCACCAGGCTTACCCCTTGCACAAACCTTTCCATGGAAAGGGCTGCGGCCCGGCCCTGGAATGCCTGATTCAAAGGCAATAAGTTCCCTTGTTCATCAGGTATTCCGCCTGCAAACACGCCCTTTTGACCAAGGGAAAATGTTTTTAAGTCCGGGGTGTCACTCAGGGCAAGGGAGTTACAATCCTGGGTATCCAGGCCTATATACACCGCTGAAAACCCATTTTCTAAAAGTGCTGAGATATCCAGGGTGTCTTGTTCTTTTTCCAGTTCCAGGCCCAGGCTTCCCAGCACTGCAAGTTCTTTTTCAATGATTTCCCCGGAAAGAGTCTCCATGTCCCAAAGACTTCCGCCAAGTCTGTCCCGGGAGGTAAACAGGGTGACCCCATACCCTTTGCGCAACAGTTCCAGAGCTGCCACAAGGGAGCTTAAATTTTCTCCCACAACGGCCATGGAATAATTTTTTTTGGGCATGGGAATGGTTCGAATCCTGGGCTTTGGCTGATCCACACATATTTTTTCAAGCTCCCCTATGCCAATGGAACCGCCAAGGTTTTTTCTCAGGCAGGCATCCTGGCAGGGGTGGTGACAGATTCTGCCAAGAATACCGGGGAAAGGCAGGGTCTTGTCCAGAATTTTCCAGGCATCATTCCATTTTCCCTGCCCCACCTTCAGTACAAAGGTTCGTACATCCACGTGTAAAGGACAGGCGGACTGGCAGGCTGGCGCCTCTTCCTGAATGCACTGTTTTTCCACCCGACGCAGTGTTTGTTGATCCATCTCTCCTCCATGGCACAGGGGCGGTTCCGCCGTATATCGGAACCGCCCCTGTTGGTGATATTAGCTCCCGGGGACAAATATGAATCTGTCCCCATGGTTTTAGATAAGATTATACCTGTTTAGACATTGCTGCCAATACCTTTTCCGGACGGGCAGGCAGATGTCTGACCCGGGCGCCACAGGCATTGTAAATGGCATTAATAATGGCGGCATGGGGGGTTGTCAAGGGCAATTCACCCACACCTGCGGCACCAAAGGGACCACGTTCTCTGGGGGTTTCTATATACATGATCTCAAGGTTATCCGGGATCTGTTTGATATAGGGAAAACCTGCTCCAGCCAGGGTGGCGTGCTTTTTGATGTCTTCATAATCTTCAGTGAGCGCAAGGCCGATGCCCTGGGCCACACCACCGTAGATCTGTCCATCCACGGTGAGCTTGTTATTGATCATACCAATGTCGGCAGCAACTGTCATGCTCTCAACCTTGGTTTTACCCGTGGCTGTTTCAACGGCAACCTCTGACAGGAAAACGCCGTACATGTAACCCGCCAGTGGGTCACCCTGAGCATTTTCATCACAATTTGTGCAGGGGGCTGACCATTTGCCATGGAACTTGGTTTCAAGACCATCTGCCTTCATACCTTCATAATCCCGGAAAGTGCCATCGTCCTTCTGGGCTGCGGCAACCAGTGCCTGGCATCCGTTGAGGATGGCCTGGCCCACAACCATCTGGGACCGGCTTCCGCCTGCAGGACCGCTATTGGGACATTGGCTGGTGTCATTGAGGACCAGTTTGATCTGATCCGGGCTGACCTTCATGGGCCGCAGGGCCTCATGGGCAGACCCCAGGGTGCCACTGTCAGCACCCTGGCCATGGTCATGCCAGGTGGCAAAAACAGTCACGGTGTTGTCGGCATTAAGCTCAACATCAGCCTCGGCAGTATCCGGGCCGTCCAGACCGCAGCCATAAACACCGATGCTGATGCCCACCCCTTTCTTGATTTCCGGTGTGGAGTCAGCAGCCGCTTTCTCTTTGGCAGCCTCGTATTTAGGACGAACCAGGTCCAGAAGATCCGGCAGGGTGTATGCATCAGGAGCACAACCGGTGGGGGTTGTGGACCCTTCTCGATACACATTTTTATAACGTAGTTCCAGGGGATCCATACCGATTTTTTCGGCAAGTTCGTCCATGAGCACCTCTGAAGCAAATTCGCATTCAGGGGCTCCATAGCCACGGAACGCAGATCCCCAGCAGTGGTTGGTGCACACTGTGCGACCTTCCCCACGGATATTGTCAATGTTGTATCCAGATCCAATGAACTGAGCCCCCCTCAAGGTCAACAGATCCCCAAACTCTGAATAGGGACCATGGTCCACGGACCAGTCTGTCTCCATGGCTTTAAGTTTTCCATCGTTATCCGCAGCCAGGCGCACGTTGGTGAAAAAGGGAGATCGCTTGCCCGTGTACTGCTGCTGCTGTTTGTAGGTGTACTGGAGAAAACAGGGACGACCCGTGGCCAGAGCCGCCACGCCCACCAGGGCTTCCATGGTGGGGCTGAACTTGTAACCAAAGGTGCCGCCTGCGGGATTCTGGATCATGATCATGTTCTCAGGCTCAACTCCCAAGCCCGGAGCGATCATGTACATGTGCAGATGAAGCGCAATGGACTTGGACTGGATAACCAGTTTATCGTCATCATTGATATAGGCAAATCCCACATCTGGCTCAATGGGCAGATGGGGCTGACGACCCACATAGTAATCACCTTCAATGACATGGTCAGCCTTGTCAAAAATGGGGGCTGTTTCTTCACCCTTGGCAATTTTCTGGGTGTAATAAATATTGGGGGTGCCGGGATGGATCTCGATGGCATCGTCGGCCATGGCAGCCGGTGCATTCATGTATTCGGGCAGTTGTTCCAGTTCAACCTTTACCTTTGCGGCGGCTGCATCTGCGTTTTTCTTGGTATCTGCACAGACAAGGGCAATGGCATCACCATACTGAAATACTTTTTCATCACACAGGATGGGGCGATCCCATCCGTCACCCTTATTGGTGGGGAAGGTGATAAGTCCTGAAATACGGTTCTTGCCTTTGACATCCTTGTGGGTCAGAACCTTGACCACACCAGGCATTTTTTCCGCTTCGGATGTATCAATGGAGAGAATCTTTGCATGGGAAAGCTCGGCCTGAACCATGGCCATCTGCAGGGCCTCTTCCGGCATGAGAAGACCTTGGTCTGCACCAAACATCCAGGTGCCGGTCACCTTGGCAACGGCTGTGGGGCGGGGCATGCTGGAACCCCAGACGCGTCCGTCTTCTGGGATTTTATAAGAAAGTTCTTCCTTGGTCATCTCTCCGTTGAGTACCCTTGCCGCATCCATGACAGAATCCACAAGTTGTTTGTAGCCGGTGCACCGGCAGGCATTTTTATACTTCTGGAACCAGTCCCTGATATCGTCACGACTGGGGTTGGGATTGGAATCAAGAAGTGCCTTGGAAGAGACAATAAATCCCGGGGTACAGAATCCACACTGGGCCCCGCCGTGGAGTATCCAGGCAACCTGAATGGGATGCAGGTTGTCCGGGGTTCCAATGCCTTCAATGGTGGTGATTTCGGCCCCTTCGGGAACCCGGGTCATTTTGGTAATACAGGAGCGGATGAGTTTGCCGTTCATGATTACATTACAGGCTCCACACTGACCTTCATCACAACCGACCTTGACGCCAAGGACCAGCAATTGTTTACGAAGCGCGGTGGACAATGTGTCCGTTGGATTAACCAGAACCGTTCTGGACATGCCATTCACATTAATCGTTTTTTTCAACATTTTATCTCTCTCCTTTATGGTTCAAATGAACTTCATAATGCCATTTTCAATATTTGTTGTGTCGGTAAGCCGACATGGCGGTTATACAGAGCCTGGCGCTTCAACTCTTTCCAAAGGGACAGGCAGGATAACGACATTCCGGACAGCTTTCGCAGAATCCGCCATGACCCAATTCCACAATGTCCTGGCGGGTGACCCGCTCCCCTGCCATGAGTCTGGGAATGATCAATTCAAATATGGTGGCTTTGTAATACATGACACAGCCGGGAAGACCTACCACGGGCAAATCCCCCAGGTAGGCAAGCATGAACATGGCCCCAGGGAAAACCGGTGAGCCATAGGTCTCAATGTGGGCACCCGTGGCACGGATGGCCGCCGGGGTCTGATCATCGGGATCAACGGACATCCCCCCTGTCACCACAACCATGTCCGCCCCTTCATCCACCAGTTCCTTTATGGCATTGCGGGTCATGTCAACATCGTCGGAGGTCAGGATCTGTCTTGTGATGGAACCGTTGAGCTCGCCGAATTTTTCCCTTAAAATCGGTCCGAAACTATCCTCTATGCGGCCGCTGTAAATTTCACTGCCAGTGGTGACAATACCGATCTTGGCGGCAATGAACGGTTTGACTTCAACCACTGGAAACCCCTGTCTGCAGATCTCTTCCACCTGCTCAATTTTTTCCTGTTCTATGACAAGGGGCACCACTCTGGTGCCAGCCACCGCACGCCTTTTGCTCACCTGTTGATCTGTGTGCACTGTTCCAAACACCATCTGATCAATGGCATTGATGCGGTTCAGGGTCTGGACATTAATTTTTAACAGCCCGGTTCTGTCAGCGATGAAATTGATACGGCCTTCACTGGGTTCTGTCAGCCTGATTCCTGTCCCTGCTGCGGCAATGGCTATGCGGCTGGCCGCTTCATTTTCATGAAGAAGCCCCTTTTCAACCTCCCACACATAGAGATTGGCCTTGCCCATCTTCAGGAGTTCTTCTACATCTTCTTTTTTGACTACATGGCCTTTTTTAAAGCCCCTTCCTTTAAATTCTCCGGGGACAATACGTGTCATATCCTGACATAATATCATCCCAACGGCTTCCTGCACTGGAACTGTTTTCATTATCTCTCCTGTAAGAAACGGCAAATCTGGACAATTTTAAACTTACATATGATACTCTACGGTTAAGACTGACTCCGTTTGCCCGGAAATCAGATACAAGATTTGGCCATCAAGTTACACTGCTTTTGTTCATGGCGATTATATATGAAAAACCAGGTGCTGGATTTTGGGTAGTGCTTACTGGGTTTGCGCACCTTATGTTTTCAATTTTTGTTGTGGCAAGAGATCTTGGCATGGTCGTTTTATATGAAACTCCGATCAACAGACTGAAATAATGAGCGTTTCAAATTTTATTATGGCAGGTGACCACTGCCATGTATGTTTATATAAAAGAATTTTCATTTAAAAGCAAGTAATGTTATTTTAAGTTTGTAAAATTTTATTTTACAATAAGAAGAACTTAAAATAACCTTTAAAGACTAAATATTTCCCACGAGTTAAGCCATTCCAAAATCGAAAGGCCGTATGGGGCGATTTTTGAGGTGTGGGGCACACAATGTTAAGTTTGAAATTTCAGGTTTCTATACTCCTTTTTTATGCGTCTATTATAAAAAAACAACTTAAAATAACAAAAGATAAAATTTCATATTTTGCGAATAAACAATTAAGAGGCCATTGTGTCTCTTTTTATGTGCAAGATACTGAGTGATTGCACAATGCTGTTTTAAGTGTTTAGATTCATTATTGAAAAAAATATGACCTGAAAAATGTTTTTTATGTGAAATATGGTGTAATGCCCATTCAATGTCCTGGGAAGAACAAAATGACCCAATAAATAATTAAGATGCAGAGGCAATATGACCCATTTGTGTGTTTTAAGGGGGATGGTGTGGCTTTGTGTTGAGTTTGTGGTTTTAAATAACCAAAAATAACTATAGTGGGGGAGTTCGGGTGGGTTCATCAGCACATACTGGGCCAAAATGACTGATTGGCCCATAAACGGGAATTCATTACCCCAAAAGCCCAGAGTGTTTGGGTGGAGATGACGGATGCCAACCCCCAAATCCGTTATAATCAGTAATTTTCAAGTGGCTTTATCAGAATAAAACTTAAAAAAATGAAGGCGGTGGGCAGGATCACGGTTTATCCAAGAGGTTGGTAATATCTTTTCTATTCGGCGTAATTAAGGGTCGCAGACCGATTTCATCAAGGGCATTATTTGCATCCAGATTAATTTTTTGCTGAAGGTGTCTGAATTTTTCAACCAATATTTTGGCTTCAGATGTTAAAACAGATGCTCCGCCTGAGATTCCACCTTTTTTTCGGATTAATACCTGCTTGCCCAGTCTTTGTTCCATTTTTTTCAGCTTGCCCCACATGGATCGGTAGCCCATGTTCATCTTTTTGGCTGCTGCGCTGATAGACCCCTCATTATCAATAGCTTCCAAGATTTTTAGCTGGCCTACACCAAAAACCATTTTCCCTTGATCATCCTCAATCCAGATTTTTGTATGAATCTCATATGCTTTATTTTTCATAACAAAATAAATTTAGCCCAAATTACAACTAAAGTCACGACAGGATTGGGTTTGGCTAAAAAAATATTTTTTCTCAGCGATATGTTCATATTGACATATCGACTGCTGAATGATAGCTCATGATATCATTGACTATTTTAATCAATTGCCATTCGGTGGGCTGAATGTGATTGAATTAATATCATTGCTGCTAACCATTAATGCCATTGATTTCCATGACAAAAATAAGATTTTGTTTGGCATGAAAACCGGAGGAGAAGGATAAATACATGCAGGCATTTCAGAGTGAATCTGCTATATACAGGGGCATGGAGACGGATATATACAATGGACTCTCCATTGAAAATACAGGTGACATCGTTGTACCGCATTCCCACGACCGTGACAGAATCAACAGGCTTATCAGATATAATAAAAATTTAGATAAACTGATGGATTTGAGTCAACTTAACGAGAGTTGTCTTGAATTAAAACTTGAAGAATTGGAATCTATCTTGTCCGTTTCTGACAGTATTGAAAGGCACTCTTTGATGAGGTTGACGGAACTGACCCTGCTTTGCGCAGGTAATTATGCAAATAATAATCACATTACCGAGGTTGGAGATTTTATGATTAATCCCCGCCTTATTCTTGTCCATATCAAGGGGGAACAATTTCCTGTTAAAAAAGAGCGGCATACACGTTTATCAGTACAGTTTGAGGAAAGGGGTACTAAAAATTGTTCCGTAATCGAGTGGTTTAAACTCAATACCATGATTGAAACAGTTCAAGAGCCGATTTTACCGCACTTGATTAATCTATTAGAAAGAACCGGCTGTTCCAGGAGATACATAAACTCTGTCCGGAAACAAATGAATATGATAATCGAGCTTCTCAGTTATTTATCCATGGCAAGGATACCCCAAGAAACAAATATAGACGATTGGAAATCCTCACTGGAAAAAAATGACCGGATAATGATGGAAGAGCTATTTTATCAATTTGATTCAACGGTTTTTTTTGATTTAGGTGAGAAAATTCGCTGCAGGTATGAAATCTATTCACGTTATGATTTCATGATAAGCATCCAAACAATCCCATAAGTACCTAAGAAAAATTCGGATAAGTCTACAAGTGTTGACCTGATCTAATATGCTAAAATGATTTGTTATTTTGGTTGATTTTGATGATTTGTTTTTTTAAAAAATGACATACGTATGGATGGCACATTCCCATTTTTCAAGGCATTTGCAATTTTAGGTTGGCGAAATTCATGCACATTTTTTCATAGTCATAGCTAATAACTCCCTGATTATTAAGCCAAATAGCCAGGTCAACACTTGTAAATTTATCCGCTTTTTGATATCCAATACCATCTGCTGGACGTCGGAGGAAGTGTCCACAAAATCAGCACCCTCTTAACGGACCAACTGGGCCGATACCTGGACGAACAGACCTACCTGGAAAACCGCAGAATCATGGATTACATCCGGAAAATAGAGAAAAAAGCCATTGATATCCGGGAAGCTCCTCCCTCTGAAAAAGAATTCATTGTCATGGACGGGGTGAAACCCGATATTGATTTTACCATCAGCCGCCGTTTGTTTGTGCCGCCCAGAACCACCAAAATCAATGTGTCTAACATCAAACTGGGGGAGGCCCCCATGGATGTGGATGCCCTGTATCAGCAAATTCAGGTTACCCACTTAAGGCGGGACAGCCTTTAAAATAAAGCGTCTTAGCAGCCTTAATTTTAGGGGTTAAAAGCTAATTATCCACATAAAAAACCTTGAAAATATCCCACCTTAAGTGGGTAGCCCAAATTCACATTGATGTGAGAACCCTGGAGTTGAACATACCAAAAGCCCTGGAGACCCGCTCCCAGATCTCTCTTTCCAACCTTGTGATGGATTTCCCGATTAAAAATGGTCTGGCGGAACTTCTGACCTATTTAAATCTGGCATTTAATGGTAAAAAGGCCATGGTCAATGATGAAGAAACCGAGGTGGTACCTTACACGACCAGAGCGGGGAGTGGATGCGGCCCTGGGTCTGCGGGTGATTGCCAATGCCTTTAATATGGATTTTGTGACCCTGGATGCAGTGCGCTGTGATCTGGTCATTCCCTCGGATATGATGGAACTTGCTACGGTAAAAGTCGTTCTGGATGTCCTGCAGTCCCGGGCCTTTCGAAAGGAACTCATGTCCATACCCGGTTATGAAACAGCCATGACGGGCAAGGTTATTGCCAAGGTCTAACAAAACACTTCAGAGCCTTTTGAGGAAACAAAAAGAATAAAATGGACCATGCAACCCTGGAAAACTTGAAAAAACGCCACACCGCACTGAAGCTGCTCAATGCCGACCACATGCCGTTGATGATCAGTTTTTTTCACAGGGCATTTATTGTCTCCAACCAGCGTGCCATTGCCATGGGGGAACTTTGCACCCTGCTGGATGATTATCTGTTCCATTTAAGAGAAGAGGTGGGGGAAAACAGGTACCCTCGAAGTGCCAGGAATTATCTTGAAGAGTGGGCCGCTGGAGACAATGCCTTTTTACGGAAATATTATTCAGACGACAGTGATGATGCCCTGATGGATTTGACCCCGGCCGTGGAAAAGGTGATGGAGTGGCTCCAGGGGTTGCGTCAGCAGCAGTTTGTGGGTACGGAATCCCGCCTGTTAACCGTGTTTGAGCTTTTAAAGGATATTGTTTTTAAAACCGAGGAAGATCCAGACAGTCGGATTCGGGTGTTGGAGGCCCAGAAAAAAGATATAGATCTGGAAATTGAAAAGATCAGAGACCAGGGGGTGCTGCCCTATGATGCCACCCAGGTGAAGGAGCGCTTTTTCCAGGTGGAGGAGACAGCCCGAAAGCTGCTGTCGGATTTCAGACAGGTGGAGCACAATTTCCGAGAGCTGGACCGCATGACCCGGGAGCGCATTGCCAAAAGCGACAAAACCAAGGGAGCGCTGCTGGATGAGATTTTCCATGACCAGGATGTGATCTGGGATTCCGACCAGGGAAAGAGCTTCAAGGCGTTTTGGGAATTTCTCATGTCCAACGTCAGCCAGAAACAGCTGCGCTTTCTCCTTGAAAAAATAAAAACATTGAAAGAGATCCAGGAGATGAATCCAGACCCCTTTCTTTTTGATATCCAATACCATTTGCTGGACGCCGGAGAAAGTGTTCACAAAACCAGCACCCTTTTGACGGACCAACTGGGCAGATACCTGGATGAACAGACTTACCTGGAAAACCGCAGAATCATGGATCACATCCGGGAAATAGAGAAAAAAGCCATTGATCTCCGGGAAGATCCCCCCTCTGAAAAAAACTTCATTGTCATGGACGGGGTGAAAGCCGATATTGATTTTACCATCAGCCGCCGTTTGTTTGTGCCGCCCAGAACCCCCAAAATTAATCTGTCTAACATCAAACTGGGGGAGGCCCCCATGGATGTTGATGCCCTGTATCAGCAAATTTACATTGATGTGAGAACCCTGGAGTTGAACATTCAAAAAGCCCTGGAGACCCGCTCCCAGATCTCTCTTTCCAACCTTGTGATGGATTTCCCGGTTAAAAATGGTCTGGCGGAACTTCTGGCCTATTTAAATTTGGCATTTAATGGTAAAAAGGCCATGGTCAATGATGAAGAAACCGAGGTGGTACCTTACACGACCAGAGCGGGGAGATGTAAATCCGCCACCATGCCCCAGGTGATTTTTACACGGTGATGAAAAAAAGGGCAGTAGAAACCAAATCAACGCGTGACAGAAGGACGTCGAACTTGAATGATGAAATAACCCTGCCAACCCCGGGGGGACAGGTTTCCCCAGTTTTGATTCAATTGTTAAAGGGTGTGGTGTACCAGGAAAGACACCCTGCCCTGTGGCAGGATCTGTTGACCTTCCAGGGACCGGTGCGAAACTATTGCAGTGTCATCGGACTTGAAGTGCTGCTGGATGAAGCCGAAGGATTTGCCTTTCTTCGCCAGGCGGAGACATCCGGCAGTCAAGATCAGGATGAAATGGAAGTGGAAAGCGCCCTGCCCCGCCTTATTTCCCGCCGTCCCATGGGATACCCGTTGAGTCTTCTGTGCGTCCTTTTGCGGAAAAAACTGGCTGAATTTGATGCCAGGGGTGGTGCCACCCGGTTGGTCCTGAGCCAGACACAGATTGTTGAGATGATGCATGTGTACATGCCGCCACAGAAGAATGAGGCCCGCACCGTGGATGTGATCAACACCACCATTAAAAAAACCATGGAATTGGGATTTTTAAAAAAACTGGGTAGTGATGATCATCAGTATGAAGTGGGGCGCATCATCAAAGCCCTGGTGGATGCCGACTGGTTGAAAAAACTGGACACATTGCTTAGCGAGTACATGGAATATGCAAACAGAGATGACTGAAGATATTGACACTGGGGATCTGTCCGGTTTTCGGCTCCATGGCCTGGAACTGTACAACTGGGGTACCTTTCATGAGGAGATTTGGCACATTGATCCCGGCGGAAGAAACAGCCTTTTAACCGGGGATATCGGATCTGGCAAGTCCACCCTGGTGGATGCCGTGACCACGCTTCTTGTGCCCCATCATCGCATTGTATTTAATAAGGCAGCAGGCGCCGGTGCAAAAGAGCGTTCCCTTTACTCCTACATCCGGGGGGAGTACAAGAATATCAAGTATGATTATGAACAGACCGGAAAACCCGTGGCGTTGCGGGACGAAAATGCCTGTACCATCTTGTTGGGATATTTTTACAACCAGGGGTTTGACAAGGGGATTACCCTGGCCCAGGTGTTCTGGATTAAGGATAACCGCACCCAGCCGGAACGTTTTTTTGTAATTGCCGAGTCCCGTCTGTCCATCACCGACCATTTTACTGAGTTTGGCGATAATATTCTGGATTTGAAAAAACGGTTGAAAAAAGAATCCCATGTTCAGGTGGTAGACCAGTTCAAATCCTACAGCACTAAATTTCGTCGGTTGTTCGGCATTAAAGATCCCCAGGCCCTGGATCTGTTTCTCCAGACCGTATCCATGAAATCCGTGGGAAATCTTACCGACTTTATTCGCATGCACATGCTGGAAAGAACCGATGTGGCCACGCGCATCCAGGATATCCGTAAAAACTTTGATAACCTTAATAAAGCCTATGGTGCGGTGATCAAAGCCAAGGAACAGGTGGCGGCGTTGACCCCCATTTCCGAAGATGGGAAAACCCACCGGCAGCTGGAAATGGAACAGCAACATCTCCATGGCTGCCGGGATGCCCTAAATCCCTATTTTGCCTATATACAGCTCAAACTCTTAACACGGAAAATCGAACACCTCCAGCGGGACAGCAATAAATATCATCATAATCTCCAGACCATGGAGCACACCCTTGACGGGTTGCGCCGGAAACTCCATGCCCTGCAAAAGGACATTGACGACAATGGGGGGAGGCGCCTCCAGGATATTGCAAAGGAGATACGCTTTCTTGAAAGGGAGCGGGATCAGAAAAAACAGCGGGAACAGGATTACCTTGGGGTTATCAGTGTCCTTGGCCTTGTGACGGTGCGCAGGGTGGAAGAATTCTGGGGCAACCGGAAACAGGCGGAAACCCTTTTGAAACAGGAGGAGAAGCATCTGAAGGAGATCCAGGATGAGCAGGTGAACACCCGGATCTCAATGAATACTCTTGAAGAGAAAATAAAGGTTATTGACGACGAACTCGTCTCCCTGAAAAGCCGAAAAAGCAATATCCCCTTCCGTAACCTGGCCCTCAGGGAAAAAATGGCCCGGGTACTTGGGGTGGATGAGGAGACAATGCCCTTCATTGGGGAGTTGATCCGTGTGGATGAAGACGCTGTGCTGTGGGAAGGTGCCCTGGAACGATTGCTGCACAACTGGGGCTTGAGCCTCCTGGTGCCGAACCAACGTTATGATCATGTGAGTCGATATGTGGAAAAGACCCATCTGGCGGGTCGGCTGGTTTATTTCCGGGTGCCCGACAAGTCCACCCCCCAGGTCCATGGATCAGAACCGGATGAAAGCTCTCTGGTGAAGAAAATCCACATTAAGCCAGATACCCCTCACTACGGATGGTTGTTCCGTGAACTGATCCGGCGGTTTGATTATGCCTGCTGTGATACCCTGGCCGATTTTAAACGGTTTCCCAGGGCAATCACCCGTCAGGGCCAGATGAAAACCGGCGGGCAGCGCCATGAAAAAGATGACCGCTATGGTATTCATGACCGGAGCCGATATATTCTGGGATGGCAGAACAAGGAAAAAATCAAAACCCTGGAAGGGATAAAATCAAAACACCAGCGGGATGGTAGAACGCTGTTTGATGGCTTGACAAAACTCATGGAGCAGCAGCATCGTGCCACACTCTTGGCGGATAATTGCCGGCAGTTGCTTAAATTTACCCGGTATGAAGAAATTTTATGGCAGGTGACTGCGGCAACCATCCAGGCCCTTGATCTGGAAAGGAAAAAAATCGAAGAGAGCTCTGATATTCTGAAAACCTTGAAAAAACAGCTTAAAACCGTTGAATTTGACATTGATCAGCAGGAAAAGGACAAAGCGGTCCAGGGCAGGGAATTGGGGCGGGTTCAGCAGCAGCACGCCGACAGGAAAAAAGAATTCTTGGAGGCTAAAAAAGAGGTGACGCGCCTTGATGCAAAGGAGATGGAACTCCTTTTTGACCCCCTTAAGGCCTTCACCGCCGATGCCCTGAAAGGGAAAACGGTGAACCTGAACACTTTTTTTGTTTGCCGACGCACGGTGCGGGAACATATCCAGGACAAAATCGGGTCGCTGCAAAAGCGGTTGGGTACGTTGAACAATACGATCATCCGGGAGATGCAGGATTTTAAAAATCGCTATCCGGAAAAGAGCAGTGAGGTGGATGCGGCCATTGAATCCCTGGACGAGTTTGATGAGATGCTGGCCCAGCTCACCACCCAGGACCTGCCCCGCCATGAGGCAAAATTTAAAACCCTTCTCAACACCGGAACCATTAACAGCATTGCGCTGTTCCAGAATCAGCTGGATAAGAAACGTCGGGAGATCGAGAAAAAAATTCATCGTATCAACACCTCTCTTAATAAGGTGGAATACAGTCCCGGCACTTTTATTGAACTGATTATCTCTGCCTCCCAGGACAGTGAAATCCGGGATTTTCAGGCTGACCTCAAGCAATGTCTTTCCCACTCCCTGGACGGCGAAGATATCTACAATGAAAAGAAATTTCTTGAGGTGAAAAAAATACTGGACCGGTTCAACGGCAGAGAGGCCCATGCCGATATGGACCGCAGATGGACCGCCAAGGTCACGGATGTGAGAAACTGGTTTGTCTTTTCCGCCGTGGAAAAATGGCAGGAGACAGGCAAGGATAAGGAATTTTACTCCGACTCTTCGGGGAAATCTGGAGGACAGAAGGAAAAGCTTGCCTACACCATTTTGGCATCGGCCCTGGCCTATCAGTTTGGCCTTGGGTGGGGAGAAAAGAAGTCCAGAACCTTTCGGTTTGTGGTCATTGACGAGGCCTTTGGCCGGGGGTCCGACGAGAGCACCCGGTATGGGTTGGAGCTGTTTAAAAAATTGAATCTCCAGCTGCTCATTGTCACCCCCCTTCAGAAGATTAACATCATTGAGGACTATATCAATTCGGTGCACTTTGTTCACAATGAAGGGGGCAAACGCTCGGTTTTAAAGAACCTCACCGTGGATGAATACCGGGAAGAAAAACAGGCCTTCCTTGACAAGGAGACTGCATGAGTCCTGTGATCATAGACCTTCCCGTACCGCTTTTATATGAAACTACAGCATTAAAGTACCGACAACAGAGCCCCCGGCGGGGGATGGGTCCGGCCCATTGGGACCCAAAGGCGATCAGCCCTTTTGCCCTGTCGGGCGTTAAAAAGCACAGACTGTTTGAGGAGCTTGCCCGCAGTTTCTGTGCTTTAGACCGGCAGGGCAAAAGGGCCGCCGACGGTCCCGGGCCGGACCCATCGCCCGTCGGGGGCGGCATGGTTCCATTTTCAATCTTCGTTGTGGGCAGGCTGGGTTCAGAATACGGTCTGCCCGTGGCAGTTATACCGGCAGATTCTTTTATTCATGGGAACAAGGGGCTGTGGGTATGCCCTTGATCACCCCGGAATTGATCCGTAAAAAAGCAATGAGGCTGTGGACCCATCAGGCATTTCTTAAAAGTGAGGTCACAGGCGATCCCTTTTTCCCCCTGGAAATATCTGCAGGCAGTGTCTCGGCCAAAGAGATGCTGGCCCATTTTTCCATGGTGCAGAACAGTGTTAAAATTCTTCAGAAAAAAAGCAGAGCGTTCCTGGGGGCTGGCTATGACATCGGGTACCGGGAGGTTCATCACAGACGGCTGGGTACCCAGAAACTGCCAGCCAAAATACATATCTCCACACGGGAAGATTTTTTGTTTCTGATCAAAAAGGAAAAAGAGGCGGTCCTTTTTAAAACTGGCCTTGCCCAGTTAATGGAAGCGTTGCCGGAGACTCTACCCCTTGTGGAACAAAAGCCCCTTCTGGCTTTAACCCACCGGGGTGTGCTGTCCAGTCTCATTGCGGTTTGTCAATTTTTCAAGGAGCACCCAAAGCCGGACAAATATATCCGGGAACTGGATATTCCCGGGGTGGATACGAAATTCATTGAAGCCCACCGGCCCATTTTAAAACAGATGCTGGACCTGCTGTTGCCTGCCCATGCCATCAACGAAAATTTTGTCAATGTGGCCAACTATGGGTTTGAAAAACGGTTTTATCTCAAATATGATATGTCCCTCATCCGGTTCCGCCTGCTGGATTCACATTTGATATCCTCTCCGGGGCTCCAGGATATCAGTACCCCCCTGGCGGAACTTGCCTGCCTTGATCTGCCCGTAAAAAAGATCTTTATCACCGAAAACAAGATCAACGGTTTAAGCTTTCCCCCGGTGCCGGGCAGCATGGTGATTTTTGGTCTGGGCTATGGCATTCAGTCCCTGAAGGATGTGGCCTGGCTTGGCTCAAAAGAGATTTTTTACTGGGGAGATATTGATACCCACGGATTTGCCATTCTGTCCATGGTGCGCCACTATTTTCCGGATACCCGATCTTTTCTCATGGACAGGGGCACGCTGTTTGATTTTAAGGCATTGTGGGTAAAAGAGGATAAAGACAAACGATCCGTTGCAACGCTGTCCCACTTGACCCGGGAGGAACAGGCCCTTTACCGGGAGCTGGTGGAAGATATCCATGGACACCGGGTGCGCCTTGAGCAGGAACGCATCTCCCATGCACATGTGAAGAGATGTCTGGCAATGTGCTGAGAAGCCCTTTTCCAATTGGCAAGCCGATATAACCGCCACTGGCGGATCGATGTTCTGATCTGGGCTCTGCCCACAATAAAGGTTGAAATCAGTCAGGTTTACCGGGACTTTCATATAAAAAAGGTTACATAAAGCTTGGCAGTAGATCCTGGGTCACCAGCGGGTTAAATGCCCCTGATTCCACAAGGATCGCAGCTTTTTTGATATCCGGCGCAAAATAACGATCCTGATCGTAGAAACTCACCTCCCTGCGCAACATGGCCTTGGCCTGCTCCAGCAAGGTTGAGGTTTTTAACGGTGCCCTGAAATCAATGCCCTGGCATGCGGCAAGGAGCTCAATGGCCACCACACCCACGCTGTTTTCCACCATTTCACCCAGCCGTCGTGCGGCAAAGGCGGCCATGGAGACGTGATCTTCCTGGTTGGCAGAGGTGGGAAGGCTGTCCACAGATGCCGGATGGGCATGGGATTTGTTCTCACTGGCCAAGGCCGCCGCAGTGACCTGGGCAATCATGAAACCGGAGTTCAATCCCCCTTTTTCCACCAGAAATGGCGGTAACTTGCTCATGTGGGTATCTATGAGCAGTGCCAGGCGTCTTTCGGAAAGGGCACCAATCTCTGAAATGGCCAAGGCCATATTGTCCGCTGCCATGGCCACGGGTTCGGCATGGAAGTTACCACCGGAGATGATGTCGCAGGTGTCGCTGAACACCAGGGGATTGTCTGAAACGGCATTGGCCTCAATGCCCAGGATGCTGGCAGAATGACGAATCTGATCCAGGCAGGCCCCCATGACCTGGGGTTGACACCGGAGTGAATAGGGATCTTGAACACTTTCACAATTGGCATGGGAGGTGCCGATCTCACTTTGATCCAGCAGACGTCGATAATTGGCTGCGGTATCCATCTGGCCAGCATGGCCTCGCACTTCATGGATCATGGATTCAAAGGGGCGGCGGCTTGCAAGGGCCGCTTCCACACTGAGGCTTCCGGTGACCATGGCTGCGGCAAATAAATTTTCCGTGGCAAACAGTCCTTCAAGGGCAAAGGCGGTGGATGCCTGGGTGCCGTTGAGCAGAGCCAGCCCCTCCTTGGGTCCCAGGGCAATGGGTTCAAGCCCGGCAATTTTAAGTCCCTCTCTTCCTGAAATCTGTTTTCCCCGGTGAAAGGCCTCTCCTTCACCAATGAGTACGGCACTCATGTGGGCCAGGGGGGCCAGATCCCCTGATGCACCCACAGATCCTTTCTGGGGCACACATGGATAGACTTCGTGGTTGAGCAATTCAATGAGGGCGTTGATCACTTCCAGACGGATGCCGGAATATCCCCTGGCAAGGCTGTTGATTTTTAGTATCATCATCAGTCGCACCGTGGCATCCTTCATGTACTCACCAATACCAGCGGCATGGGAGAGGACAATGGATCGCTGGAGATGCTCCAGTTCGTCATGGGGAATCAGGGTCTTGGCCAGCAGGCCAAACCCCGTGTTAATGCCGTATATCACCCTG
>Ga0208900_1000247_pt1 | contig 34219 bp, 32 predicted proteins | sample AntAceMetag02UKK_FD_184763 | JGI IMG/M metagenome (GOLD analysis project Ga0208900, IMG submission 184763) | Saline lake microbial communities from Ace Lake, Antarctica - Antarctic Ace Lake Metagenome 02UKK (SPAdes) (version 2) | ecosystem: Environmental > Aquatic > Non-marine Saline and... | reverse complement strand
CCCCCCCCCGCTTCCCCTGCTTCCACTGCCGCTCCCATTTCGTCCCCCATTGCTGCTCCGGCTCGTTTTCCTTCTTATAAACTGCGTTTGTACCATAAGATCCAGTATATGTAGTTGCTGGATTATAGACCGGAGCAGGAATATCCCTTTCAGCCATACTCCCGGAGTTGTCAAAAATGATAAGAGCATTGGGCTTAACATTAATGGTGGAAACCCCATAAATATCAATATCATCAGCAAATGCTGATTGCACCAAAAGCAATGAAAACAAAAGAATAAAATATTTTTTCATAATGCACACTCCTAACGCCAGGTAATCTATCATTTACTGATTACTTTTTTGAAACACCTTATAAACGCCTACCTGAATGATTGCTTTTCTATTATTTATATTGGAATAACTGGTGATGGCATAACGGGCGATGACCAGATCCTGACCAAAACCGCTCGATGCAGGAGGCTTATCCGTATGATCTAATAACGGAACTTTATTGGCAGGATCATTCGTGGCCCAGTCCTTCGCATCAATAGATGAATTGACAATCTTGCGCACTTTATATGCCCCAACAACTCCAGTGGAATCAACAAACTCACTACGATCATCAATACCGTTATTATTTTCATCTATACTTGGAGTGTCGGGAGGGAAATATACGTCATCGCCTGTTGCCAGTAAATCTGAAAGCCAATCATTCCAATGAACCTGAGCATTAATACAATTAGCCTCTTGATTGTAAAAATCTTTTCTCGAAAAACGGTCATTTCCTGCTATCTGCAATTCAATGGTTGTCGTATTTGTGGCGGAAATTCCTATTATCACCAAGAGTGTCAGTATCAAAACCGACGTAATAAGTACGGATCCGCGATCATTACGTAGGATATTACTCATTTTAACATTCCTTCTTTAAATACCATTCTCAATGATAGTTGTTATTTCAACGTTCTTACCACCGGTTTGACGAACAACAATAATTTTTATAGTTTTTGTATCCTGTACAGGATGGTTAACAGCAACATTCCAAAAAATATCATTAATACCATCACCATCACTATCTGCAACGCCGTCAGCAGTGGCATCAGTAGTGGCATCAGTAGCATCTAGACCGAAGTTGCCACCATTGTCATCTGTACCATCACCGTCAGCATCTTCATTAGTACCATCACCATCATCATCATTAAAGGTAGAATCGTTATAGTTAAGAGTCATAAACAACTCAATACGATCTGCCGCTAAATTAACAGCCTCACTGAGTTGCCTAGCCCTACTATTACCCTTAATCGATGTTATCTGCATGGTGGCAACCCCCAATATGCCAATGGAAAAGATAGCCATTGCAATTAATACCTCTATTAGGGTAAAACCCTTCTGGTTTTTGGTCATTAATTTCATAATTTATAGTCCCATATTACGGCATTTAACTGTCAAGGTCTGGAAGCGGCGACGGAAATTATCGGGTGATGCGGGTGTCCAATCGACCCCGGAAGCTGAAGTGTATGTTTGACTATTTGTGAAATTACGATCAGAACGGCTGGTAATCGCTAAAATTGAAATTTCTACAGAGCGAATACTGCCCAACTGGGCTGCCGTTGGCGTAGTCGTTTGTGTATCATCTTCCAATGTATAGTAAAATTCTATCTTTTCTATATTCTCTGCGACTGCACTTTGTCCAGCAATTCGACGTAAAGCACTACCGCCACCTGGGGTGTAGAGTTCATAAGTGAGTCGTTCACCACTGCCAACAGCGCCTCCATCATCATTTAAATCCGCCGTAAAAACGAATTTGCTACCAGTTGCACTTTCCACTCCATAGTTACCTGTATTCGAGGGATCATATCCAGCCATTCTGATATCACTAGTCATGATGTATAATCCAGCACGAATATTTTGTTGCATCTCAGCGACCTGATCTTGAGCAAGATAACTATCTTGCTGGCTCTTAAATGCCGAATAAATACTGGTCATAATAATGCCAGAAATAGCCATCACAATCAGCAATTCAATTAAGGTAAGACCCTTGTTTCTTAAACTATGATTGATTTTCATTCCCAATCACTCCCTTGCCACTTTACAATCTGGATAACTCCACTGGATTGACTACTAATAGCATAGGTTGTTGTATGTTCCTTATGATCAAGATAAATGTAGCCAGAATTTCCCAACCCACGGGAATTAAAAACAACAACGTTGTTTGAGTAACTTACATCGTCGTCAGGTGATAATGGGAATGGTGTAACGGTTGTCTTAGCTTGCTTGGTCGCATTTCCGTGCCCATAGCCGACACCGCTCTTCATCTTACTAAAATAAACATCCTGAAGATTCCCGATACATGGGGGAGACTGTGACGCATCCCAATTATCGCATAACTCATATTTCTTACCAGCAGGGTCAAGAATAACAGCAGTATCCCTATTTGTTTTAACTGCCAGCATCCGAGCTTTTTGCATAGTCGAATACACATCTCTTGCCGCCCCCTTTAACCGATAATTCGGTAGCCAATCAATAATGTTGGGAATCGCAATGGCAGACAAAATACTTATTATACCAATAACGATTAATACCTCTATAAGAGTAAAACCTTTTGAATTTTTTATCATTACCCATTCCCTGATTTTTATAAAATAAAGATGCAAGAATTATACATCACAATAAAATTACTCATAAAAAGGAGGTAATTTTATAAAAACAATGAAAAAAGCTTAGAATGGAAATTTAAATTCATATAAAAAAAGAATTTTCCATGATAAGCATCATCTTAATTTTAAGTATCGATCATTTTTTGCAAATAATTCTGACATTTTTTGTCAACCATTATCAGCAAAAAATTTCATAAACCAGTATAAAGCAGTTCTTTTTTTTTCACAAGTACTGATAATGGCTTGAAAATGAAACACATCCAATTTAAAATGGGGATAAATTGCCATTGCAACAACGCCTGAGTTGAAATAACTTGATAAAATCAATAAAATTAAAACCTACAAGAAAGCTAAGGATATCAAGATGGCACATATCAGCCCTAACGGCCAAAAAGCTGAATTCAGACTTGACCATTTCCAGGAAATGATCAACGAAATCAACAAAGACAACAGACGGTTACATAGTGACACTGAAAAACGCATTGATCAAGTAATTGCATCCATTGATAGACTGACAGACATAATGGAAGCCAAAGATGACAAGCAGAGAAGCTTCACTATAAACCTATTCACAATCGTCATCATCATTTCCTTTACGAGCATGATGATGGCATTTTTTTAAAACCAATAAAGAAAAAAAATTGTTAGCCTGGATCAGCAGGCAAGTGATACCCACATTGACTCAAATGAAATAACTCTCTGGTGCACCAAGTTCCTCACCCGATTCATACTTCTTGACATTTTCAAAGCAAATATTTATCATCAATATATGAGACTAAAAATATTACATATACTGATCATATTACAGCTTACATTGCCTGCTGGATTGCTGGCTTTAGAATCTGCTCCGAAGATATCAGACCGTGAGATTGTTGAAAAACTTGCTATTCTGGAAACGAATCAAAAATCTCTTGAACAACTCATTAATCATAGGATTGGGGATCTGAATCATAGAATTGGTGATTTTAGATCAGAAATAAAAGCAGGACAGAATGACCTGAGATCAGAAATGAAGGCAGGACAAGAAGCTCTGAGATCAGAAATGAAGACAGGACAAGAAGCTCTGGGTAAAAGACTTGATGACTTAAGCAAACGAATTAGTGAAACCAATTACACAATGTTGGCTCTATTTTCTGCTTTAGTGGTTTTGATCGCAGCCTTGTTTGGTTATATTGCCTGGGATCGACGTACCATGCTAAAACCAATATCTCAAAGAATTGAACGTCTTGAAAGGGATGTCATACATGACCTTGATTTGTCCAGCCCCGAAGGTTCAAAGATAGATCGGCTCATCAATGCCATGCGAGAACTTGCCCGGACAGACGAAAAAATAGCAACAGTCCTACGCTCTTTTTCTTTGCTCTAAATGCAAGGTACGCCCCCCTCACATCCCCTCAATTCATTGAGCTCTGAAACCCATAAAACGTCTCAATATGCCCCCAATGAAACAACAATGAAACCCTCACAAGAAATAGCCAGAATCCTTTTCAACAGCGAACTCCTGTCCAAAAAACAGATCAACGCCGCATTGAAAAATGAACCAGACATCCGCAAGGCCCTGGAAAAGCAGCAACAGGCAAAACTCAAGAGGAACTCAAAAAACACCATTCTTCCCCCCATCTATTTCATGGATGTACTCCTGGCCCTGAAGTTGAAAAAACAGGATGAATCGGGCATGGAGCTGGACGAAGACCTCTTGTATGAAACCTTGGCCGCCGGGTGGAACATCCCCTATAAAAAAATTGATCCCCTGACCCTGGACCTCAATGTGGTGACCCAAACCATCCCCCACTCATTTGCCCTGCGCCATCTGGTTCTGCCCCTGGATATAGAGGGGAAAAACATCCGGGTGGCCACCCCGGACCCCTTTAACCATGAGGCCATGGACGACATTGAAAGGGTATCAGGGTTCAAGGCCTGCCCGGTGGTCAGCGCCAAAACTGATGTTCTACACCTCATTGCCGAGTGCTTTGGGTTTCGTAGATCCATCACCGCCGCAGAAACACAGTTTTCGCATAAGAGTGGCGGAGAACTTGGCAATCTGGAGCGGTTAGTCCAACTGAAATCCAGCCATGAACTGCCTGCCACGGATCAGCACATTGTCAATGCCGTGGATCATCTTTTTTCCTATGCCCTGGAGCAGCGGGCCAGTGACATCCACATTGAACCCAAACGGGAAAAATGTCTGGTACGCATGCGCATTGATGGAGTCCTTCACACGGTGTACACCCTTCCTGGACGGGTTCACAATGCCATTCTCAGCCGCATTAAAACCCTTTCCGGATTAAATATGGCAGAGAAAAGACGACCCCAGGATGGCCGCATTAAAACCCGGAAAGATAAAATCGAAGTGGAAGTCCGGGTATCCACCATTCCCGTGGCCTTTGGAGAAAAGGCAGTGCTTCGACTCATGGACCCCGAGGTCTTATTCCAGGATCTGCCAAAACTTGGCTTTTCCGGGGAAGATTTGAAAAAATACAAAAATATCATCAGCCTGCCCCATGGCATTATCCTGGTCACCGGTCCCACGGGAAGTGGTAAATCTACCACCCTCTATTCCACCCTGAAACAGCTCTCCACCCCGGCGGTGAACATCACCACCATTGAAGATCCCATTGAGATGATCCACGAGGATTTCAACCAGATTGCCGTGCAGCCAGCCATCAATGTCACCTTCAACACGATTTTGAAAAATATCCTGCGCCAGGACCCGGACATCATTATGGTGGGGGAGATCCGGGATCTGGACACGGCCCAGAGTGCGGTGCAGGCGGCTCTCACCGGTCATTTGGTGCTGTCCACCCTGCACACCAACGATGCGGTGTCATCAATTACCCGGTTGCTGGACCTGGGAATTCCCCCTTTTCTTTTGCAGTCCTCCCTGGTGGGGATCATTGCCCAACGGCTGGTGCGGCGTATCTGTCCCCATTGCCGGGAATCCTTTGAAATAGATGAACGGGAGCTTTTTGACATGGGCATAGAACTTCCCATAACCCGGGACCAGGAATTATCCCAAACAAAAAAGGATCAAAACACTGATTTAAAAACAAGACCGTTCACCACGGGACCTGGCACCATGGATTTAAATGCCCCAATGCAACACCCCCAAGAAGCCAGACAGACAGACGAGCTAAAGGGGAACAACATTATTCTCCACAGGGGCAAAGGGTGCATCAAATGCAGAAACACAGGGTATAAAGGCAGAAGTGCCATTTTTGAAGTGTTGCCCTACACCGAATCCTTGAAAAAAATGACAGCAGGGGATGTCAACGTCTCCAGTCTAAGAAAACGGGCCAGCCATGAGGGCTTGAAAACCCTGCGGGAAGATGCGGTGTTGAAAATGCTAAATGGCGAGACCACTTTTGAAGAGGTTCTGCGGGTCACCTGGCAGGGGAATGGTTAAACCATTCAATTAAAGGTGTATCAATCCAGGAATTAAATTAGCGCCCTTTGGGCGGACTTCTTATGAGGACTTACCGCAAGCTAATGAATTCTATCATTTTATAGCGCAGAGCCTATCTACTCTGACCTGGCCAACCGGGCCATATTTTCCATGTTAGAACAAATTAAAAAACTTGAAAAACAATACAAATATGATTAAAATAAAATTATGACTGAGCAAGATAAAAATAAAAAAAAAGACCAGGCAGTAGACAACATACAGGACAAATTGTTCAGGGATATCTACGGTAGGCCCACGAACACAGTTGGATTTTTAAAAGACCTTCTGCCTTCAAACATTCTAAAGGCACTTGATCTTACTCATATCGAGGTTGATAAAAAAAGCTATCTCAGTGAAGAATACAAAGAACACTATACTGACCTGGTGGTAAAAACCAGGTTTAAAGATAACACAAAAGAACCTGTATTTGTTTATTTCTTGCTTGAGCATAAAAGTTATATCCCCCAAAAACCGGCTTTTCAGCTATTAAGGTACATGGTCGAGCAATGGTACGAACTTGAAAAACAGGGGGCATTGGGCAGCAAACTACCACCGATATTTCCGATACTTATTTATCATGGTGAAAAAGGCTGGTCTCCCGGGGTACATTTTCAGGATATAGTAAATTTACCCCATGATGACATGAAGCCGTATATACCAAATTTCCAATATTTTTTAAGTGATGCCACAAGTGAAGATGAAGAAAAGTATAGTACGTCTGTGGTGATTAAATGTTGGTTTATGATTGTTAAAAATTTAAAAGATCCTGTAATGCGGGATAAACTGTTTGAGATTATAAAACTGCTCAACGATTTTCTGGAGCAGGAGATAGCAATAGAGTATGTTGAAATTTTTATGAAATATCTGGCAAACACTGACAATCAAGTCACAAGAACAGATGCTGTCAAAGCAATTGAAACCATTTTTCCCGAGAGAGGTGCTGATATGGTTAAAGGGTGGGCAAAAGAATATGTAGATCAAGGTATGCAGAAAGGCATGCTAACTGAGGCAAGAGAGATGGTTTTAGAAGCCCTTGACATCAAGTTTAGCAGTAATATTCCACAAGATATTTTTAATACAATAAACATAGTCAATAACAGGATATTATTGAAGAAACTTCACAGGTCTGCTTTTTTGAGTAAAGATATAGAAGGATTCAGAAAAACACTCCAGGAAATACCACCTGAACAAATGCAATAATCGCTTGAAAGGGTATCAGGGTTCAAGGCCTGCCCGGTGGTCAGCGCCAAAACCGATGTCATGCACCTCATTGCCGAGTGCTTTGGATTTCACAGATCCATCACCGCTGCAGAAACCCAGTTTTCGCACAATAGAGGGGGCTTTAATCTGGGGTCTGACCCGTTAATGCACAAGCATTGATGCTAAGCTGAAAAATCAATACATCCCGTTAGAAGCTACACCCATCGCCGGGCTACCCACTTAAGGCGGGACAGCCTTTAAAATCAAGCGTCTTAACAGCCAGGATTTTAGGGGTTAAAAGCTCATTATCCACATAAAAAGCCTTGAGAATATCCCGACTTAAGTGGGTAGCCGAAAATTTGTTAGCCTGGATCAGCGGGCAAGTGATACCCACATTGACTCAAATGAAATAACTCCCTGGTGCGCCAAGTTCCTCACCCGATTCATACTTCTTGACATTTTCAAAGCGAATATTTATCATCGCTGTATGAGACTAAAAATATTACATATACTGATCTTATTACAGCTTACATTGCCTGGTGGATTGCTGGCTTTAGAATCTGCTCCGAAGATATCAGACCGTGAGATTGTTGAAAAACTTGCTATTCTGGAAACGAATCAAAAATCTCTTGAACAACTCATTAATCATAGGATTGGGGATCTGAATCATAGAATTGGCGATTTTAAACCAGAAATGAAAACAGGGCAGCTTGACCTGAGATCAGAGATAAAGGCAGGATATGACGCTCTAAGTAAAAGAATTGAAGACTTAAGCAAACGAATGATTAAACTTAAATATACAATGTTGGCCCTATTTTCTGTTTTAGTGGTTTTGATCGCAGCCTTGTTTGGTTATATTGCCTGGGATCGCCGTACCATGCTAAAACCAATATCTCAAAAAATTGAACGTCTTGAAAGGGATGTCAGACATGACTTTGATTTATCCAGCCCCGAAGGTTCAAAGATAGATCGACTCATCAATGCCATGCGAGAACTTGCCCGGACAGACGAAAAAATAGCAACAGCCCTACGCTCTTTTTCTTTGCTCTAAATCAAGCTACGCCCCCCTCACATCCCCTCAATTCATTGAGCTCTGAAACTCATAAAACGTCTCAATATGCCCCCAATGAAACCACAATGAAACCCTCACAAGAAATAACCAAAGCCCTCTTCAACAGCGAACTCCTGTCAAAAAAACAGATCAACGCCGCATTGAAAAATGAACCAGACATCCGCAAGGCCCTGGAAAGATGGAGTCCTTCACACGGTGTACACTGCCAGGACGGGTTCACAATGCCATTCTCAGCCGCATTAAAACCCTTTCCGGGTTAAATATGGCAGAAAAAAGACGGCCCCAGGATGGCCGTATTAAACCCGGAAAGATAAAATCGAAGTGGAAGTCCGGGTGTCCACCATTCCCGTGGCCTTTGGAGAGAAGGCCGTGCTTCGACTCATGGACCCGGAGGTCTTATTCCAGGATCTGCCAAAACTTGGCTTTTCCGGGGAAGATCTGGAAAAATACAAAAATATCATCAGCCTGCCCCATGGCATCATCCTGGTCACCGGCCCCACGGGAAGCGGTAAATCTACCACCCTCTATTCCACCCTGCAACAGCTCTCCACCCCGGCGGTGAACATCACCACCATTGAAGACCCCATTGAGATGATCCACGAGGATTTCAACCAAATTGCCGTGCAACCGGCCATTGATGTCACCTTCAGCACGATTTTGAAAAATATCCTGCGCCAGGACCCGGACATCATTATGGTGGGGGAGATCAGGGATTTGGACACGGCCCAGAGTGCCGTGCAGGCAGCCCTCACCGGCCATCTGGTGCTCTCTACCCTGCATACCAACGATGCGGTGTCATCGATTACCCGGTTGCTGGACCTGGGAATTCCCCCTTTTCTTTTGCAGTCCTCCCTGGTGGGGATCATTGCCCAGCGACTGGTGCGACGTATCTGTCCCCATTGCCGGGAATCCTTTGAAATGGATGAACAAGAGTTTTTTGACATGGGCATACAACTTCCCATAACCCGAGGCCAGGAATTATCCCAAACAAAAAAGGATCAAAACACTGATTTAAAAACAAGACCGTTCACCACGGGACCTGGCACCATGGATTTAAATACCCCAATGCAACACCCCCAAGAAGCCAGACAGACAGACGAGCTAAAGGGGAACAACATTATTCTCCACAGGGGCAAAGGGTGCATCAAATGCAGAAACACAGGGTATAAAGGCAGAAGTGCCATTTTTGAAGTGTTACCCTACACCGAATCCTTAAAAAAAATGACCGCAGGGGATGTCAACGTCTCCAGTCTAAGGAAACGGGCCAGCCATGAGGGCTTGAAAACCCTGCGGGAAGATGCGGTGTTGAAAATGCTAAATGGTGAAACCACTTTTGAAGAGGTTCTGCGGGTGACCTGGCAAGGGGACAGTTAAGGAATAAATTTTAAATAAGTTAGTCATTTGCACGCTTAGGGGACAAATTTTTAAATCTGTCCCCGCCTCCGATATGGAAAGTTATTTCGGACTCATTCCTTAGTCTTGACTATGCACTACTTTCTCTCTTAAAATCCGCTTTGCTTCATGCGTAAGCACTTCATACATCAAAAATCTCTTTACATTCTCTGATCAATACTTTCTAATCTGGGGTCTGACCCCGTTAATATCTTGTTATTAAAGGGATTCTATTTTAAAAAACCTCTATTTTATCTCTTAAAACCCACTTTTGGGGGCCAAAAACAACAGTTTAAGGTTCACCTAAGTCAGAAAGCTGGGGTCAGGCCTTTTTAAATTTTGCGGATTAATTTCCACTCCCCAGCAGCAACAAAATCATTTCTTGACATTTTAAAATCTACTATTTATCATTGTTCTATGAAACTAAAAATATTACATATACTGATATTGCTTCAGCTTACATTGCCCGCAGGGTTGCTGGCTTTAGAATCTGCGCCGGATATATCAGACCGTGAGATTGTTGAAAAACTTGCTATTCTGGACGCTGGCCAAAAATCTTTTGAACAACTCCTTAATCATAGAATTGGGGACCTGCGATCAGAAATGAAAACTGGGCAGGAAGCCCTTCGATCAGAAATGAAAACCGGGCAGGAAATCTTGAGTAAAAGGCTTGATGATTTAAGCAAACGAATGAGTGATTCCAACTATACGATGTTGGCTCTATTTTCTGCTTTAGTGGTTTTGATCGCAGCCTTGTTTGGTTATATTGCCTGGGATCGTCGCACCATGGTAAAACCAGTGATTGAAAGAGTTGAGCGCCTTGAAAGGGATGTCAGACATGACCTTGATTTATCCAGCCCCGAAGGCTCAAAGATAGATCGGCTCATCAATGCCATGCGCGAACTTGCCCGGACAGACGAAAAAATAGCAACAGTCCTACGCTCTTTTTCTTTGCTCTAAATGCAAGGTACACTCCCCTCACATCCCCCTACTCGGAATCGTTGAAAAAAATGACAGCAGGGGATGTCAACGTCTCCATTCATTCCCAGATTTCCGAATCAATCCGACGTTGACTGGTTATTGAATCTGTTATGCTCTTAAACTCATCATCATCCCACTTGCCAAACAGGTTGTCCAAATCATCATATTGACGCGAAAATTTCTTTTCCTTTTGGAGTCCAAGTCCTTTTTTGATGAGTTCAAGCATCAGGTAGTTAACACTTTTCCCTTGCTTTTTTGCAATTTGTTTTAACATTGCAGATACTTCTGGTTCAACACCTCTGATGGTGACAGCTTTCATGGCTCCCCCAAAAAAAATAGTTGCTAAGAATGATTACACATTGATATCAATGTATATGAAATCATTTATATTCTGTCAAACAGGTTCCCATATCCTTACTATTAATCGTGGTCTGTCCCCCTATTATTCCTATTATTGGTGGCCTGTCCCCCTATTATTCTGAGCCATGTCAAAATCCGGCATTTATTTAATGATATGAATGACACAATTGTAATCGAACGATCACAGAAAATCAAGCAAATCACCTAAGTGGGTTGACGACTATAACGGCATCCATTATAATACCATCCATGATACAGTCTTTTAAAAGCGTTGGCACAGAGGACATTTTTGACGGCTTGGCAACCCGATATGCCAGAAAATGCTGTCCACAATCAATCTGGCCCGTTGCCCGCCGAAAGTTGGATCAAATCAACCGAGTTCGGGATGTTAAAGAACTGAAAGTTCCCCCGGGAAACCATTTAAAGCGACTAAAAGGGGATAGAGAGAAGCAATACAGTATCCGAATTAATCAACAATACCGAATTTGTTTTATATGGGAGGAAGGTCATGCCTATGAAGTTGAAATCACAGACTACCACTGATAGCGTTGTTGGCCGGCGACTTCCCCGAAATCGTCCTCCAACCCATCCGGGAGAAATGCTTTTCGAGGAATTTGTTAAGCCACTCAGGCTTACACAGACGGAACTTGCCCGGCGTTTAGGCGTTTCATACCCCCGCCTTAACGAAATTATCAAAGGACAACGCTCGGTAACCCCAGATACCGCTTTGCGCCTGTCTCATGTTTTGGGTATGTCCGCAGATTTCTGGTTGGGTTTGCAGCAGGATTGGGATCTTTGGCACGCCATGAATAGTCCAGAGGCAAAGAATATTTTCCAGTTAGAGCCAATTTCTTTAAGTGCAGAAATCATCGCATAACCTGCATCCTTCATTCCTACTTTACACTTTCACAAGCTGAATGCCCCATTGGTTGGTGGTCGTCTTTAGAAAGTCTAAAGCACTTTGGTGCTTATTTGAAGGATGCCCATCATTTTTCGGCATCCTTCGTCTGAGCCCAAAAGTACTTTACACTTTTGCTTCATTAAAAGTTTAAGTCACTTTAGTCTCTCGATTTGCTTTTTTCTTGTTAAAAATTCGAAAAAAAGGTAAAAGGTTTAAATAAATATCAATCAAAAAAAGTGGACAACATCTATCTGGACTGGGCGGGCAAACTATGAAAAAAGAATTTTATGTCGTTATAGAAAAAGATCAAGATGGTTTCTATGTTGGTGAAGTCCCGGCATTGGAAGGGTGTTATACCCAAGGGCGAACGATTGAAGAGTTAATGCATAATATGCGAGACGTAATTGAAATGTGCATTGAAGAAAACCCACTTATTCAGAGTGAATTCATAGGCGTTCAAAAAGTGAGCATTGATTATGAACCAGCCAATGCTTAAAGCTGAGGACATAATCAAATGTCTATGCAGAAGCGGTTTCAGAATTGTCCGTCAAAAGGGAAGCCATGTTCGCATGCGTCACAATGACGGCAGAGTGACATCTGTCCCTCGTCACTCCGGTCAGGATATCGGTAAAGGACTTCTGAAAAAAATACTTCGAGATACTGAACTCACCATGGAAGAACTATTGGTCAACTACCCCTCCTGAATCAAAGATTCAGAAGGGGCTTGTAAAAGCCCAAGTTGACTAGCCTGAGTCTTAATTGACTACGTTCGGCGGGATGTAGATACCTTTGGATGTAATCGCCAGTCCAAAGCTCTATCGTGGCTCTGTAAAAGCTCTGTGAGGTAGGAGCGGTCAACCACATTGCGAAGCCTGCTGAACATTGGCGAGGCGACCCTTACCCCTCTTCGGAGGGTGATAATAACCGAAAGGTTTTTTTATGCAAGTTTATGTCCAATCAAAATCAGGAAAATGGCTGATGCCAACCCATCCGGCCAATGCCAGGATTATGCTCAAGCAGGAAAAAGCCCGGGTGATTCAAAGAACCCCATTTACGCTCCAGCTTTTGTATGACACCACAGAACATATTCAACCGGTCACCGTGGGGATCGATGACGGAGGAATCAATATCGGGATTGCAGCGGTTTCCAACGGCAAGGTTCTATTTCAACAAGAACTGATTTTGCGCTCGGATATCAAGTCCAAACTCGATACCCGGAGGCAATACCGCAGATCCAGGAGAAACCGCAAAACAAGGTATCGAAAGGCAAAATTTCTGAACAGAAAACAGTCGATACCAACGTGTAAAGTCTGTGGTGGTAATGCGCCAAGTTCAAAAATAATTTGTAAAAAGTGCCTGAATGCAGTGGGAGGGTGCCATCAAAAATATGCCAAAATTCAACAAACAAGTTTTCGGATTCCGCCGTCAATCAAAGCCAAAAAAGAAACCATTATCCGTATAATACAACAAATGCCGCTGCCAATTTCAGCCATCAGACTGGAAGATGTCTATTTTGATTTTCAGGCAATGGAAAATCCTGATATTTCAGGAGATCAATACCAGCATGGTGATTTATTTTATCATAAGAATTTCAAACAGGCATGTCTGGTGCGAGACAAGTTCAAGTGTCGTGTTTGTAAAGCGCAGTCAAACCTGCAATGTCATCACGTCAAGCCAAGATCAAAAGGCGGGACGGACAAGCTGTCAAATCTAATGACCCTGTGTAAAGATTGCCATGATCGACACCACAAAGAGGGGCTGAAGCTTCCCCGGCAAAAAAGTTCTTTCTATGTCTCAGCAGCCCATGTTCAGCAGGGAAAAAATTATTTACAGAGAGAATTATCCAAGATAGCCCCTTTGACAAAGACGTTTGGATACATCACCGGCCATTACCGAAACAAAGCCGGGATAGAAAAATCCCATGTAAATGATGCCGTCATCATTGCAGACAAGCAGGCAGTTCCTGTTAACCGACAGATCAAAACCAGGCATGTACAGGCACGTAAACGAAGTCTGCATGAAGCAACCGCAAGAAAGGGTCAAAAAACACCGAATCAGACGCAAAGGCGGAACAACAAAAATGTCTTTACTCTCAAAGGATCCCGTCGTTGGGATACGGTCAGGTATGGAGGAAAGACCGGGTTTATTTCAGGGTTCTCTGGCACTTCAGCATGCCGTATTGTAGATATCGAAGGTAATTATATCAAAAATCCGGCTAAAAAGTACACCCAGGTCAATCTACGAGAGGTGATGTTAATATGCAGAAACCAAACAACCATAAGTCAGTAGCGCCAATTCCTCCCCCACTGAATCAAAGATTCAGAAGGGGACTCCTTGGCGGAGAGTTGAAAGAAATTTTTGATGAATATGCTGACCCAGACAAAGATCCCAGCTTTCATAAAACGTGTATTCCGGTCAAACTTATGCAGCACGAAGGCGAGTCTTTGCTTTCAAGATCCCAGGCAAAACGATTGATTTCAAGGTTTGACAGATTTACTGAGGTTGTCTTGGATTTTGAGGGTGTCACACAAATTGGGCAAGCCTTTGCAGACCAGGTATTTAGGGTTTTTATAAACAAATGCCCCTCAGTGCACTTAAAAACAAGAAATGCAGAGCCAGACGTCAAAAATATGATAAAGAGAGTACAGTCAACTCAGTAACAAAAGGATCCAAACAGTTAAATGATCTCGGCATCAGCGCTGCTGACCCATCCGATTTTATCCCGTGAAAAAATAATTTTTAGATACCCATCGCGTTTTTCTTCCACCCGCACCCGGGTTCCAGCATGGAGTACAAACAAGGTGGTGGCCTCGGGGGACAGGCCCGAATGAATGGAAGCCTCGGTGGAAAGGATGACGGCAAATCGGCCATTGTCCTTTTCATAATAATCATAGCAAACCGTGATACCAGACAGGATCATGGCCATAAAAAAGACAAAACCGGCCACTGTGAACACCCGTTTTTTCTTGCGGTTTCTCATGCCTGCATAAAGGGCAAAGGCTACGGACAGGCCAATGGCCGTCCAGATCATGAGCCAGGGCGGCAGATAATTTTTCCAGAAAAATAGCATACCTGTGACGTCAAACCCGGAGGATTCGGATTTGTCTTTAACAAAGGTTTTGGCATTGGCCAGGTTGAACCTCAGATCTGGATCATGGGGCATGCGCATCCGTGCCCGTTCATACCACAAAATGGCCCGGCCGGTGTCCCCGGCTTTTAAAAACGCATTGCCAGCATTGTAATACAATTTCCCATTTTCTATTCCCCGGGAGGCAAGATGGGCAAACTTTGCTGCTGAGGCAGCAAAACGGCCTGCCTCATATGCAGATATTGCTTCAAGCAGAAGGGTTCCATCTCCAGGATCATGAGAGGTATCCGAGGGCTGCGGGGCTGCCTTCACCCATGAGGGTGAAGAAAAAACCAGTATACCAGATACCAGCACAAGACAAATCAACTTCATCAGTCCCTTTACCCGCTCCAACAGTTCATTTCTATCCTGAAGATTAAGTGCGCTTCCACCATATCGGACAGATTCAATGTCGTGCATCACATTCCCCACCTGGGTTACAGTTTCCGTTGCCACCCCGTTTTCATCAAGCAGATCACAGGCATCGGCAATGGTCATGGATCGTTCCTGTTCCCTGGTTCTGGAAAGAATACGACACATCATGGCCATATACAAATTTCTTAAAAACGTCTGATCGTTGCCCTCCCCTGTTTCCCCTTTTACCAGGTGGGCATCTGCCTTTTTTGCCAAAGTCACCATGGGATCAAGACCTTTATTCATCATGCGCAACAGGAACTGCGAAAGAAAAAGCAAAACAAAGGGAAAAAGGTATAACCCCATGAAAACAAGCCCGGAAATGGCAAACCGACGGGTAAGCACATCAGGCCCTTCTTTTAAGGGCAAAATATCTCTGCCAGTGAAGGCCACCTGTTGGGGGGCTGTTGTCTGATCTCCTGGAGACAGGGTTTCCACCGGGGGCATGACAGATTCCTGACTGGCGTTGGGTGCTACTGTCATGGGCATGGAAGATGTCAAAATGGTTTGGTAGGCATTTTTTTTCACATCAAAAAAAGTCAGGCCCAGGGGAGGCACCGTAAAGGTTCCCGCTGATACCGGTACCAGTGCCCGTTTAAATGTTTTTTTTCCCTGGTACCCCTGTTTGGTGAGGGTGATCTCTTCCACCGGAGAATCATCGTACACTTTAAATTGTTCAGGGATGTCAAGATCCGGAAATTTAGCATCCATTACATTGCCGGTTCCCGAAATTATCACTGTCAATGTGGTGGAATCTCCGGCTTTTATGGCATTTTTATCCAGGGATGCAGACAGTTTAAATTGCCCCACCAGTCCGGAAAAGGGCACAATTCCTTCATGGGGGGGCAGAGGCATCACTTCAATGGGCAACTCCTTGGTTGAAAACCGCCGGGGTTGGGTACGGGTGTTGGAAAAAAAACCATTGGCAAAAAAAGAGTTCCCAAAGGGATCATTGCGGCGACTTGTGTCCTGGAGAACCACATCACAGGTGAGCATGGAGGGATCAATGGTAATCTTCCCCGGGGTTCGGGGAATAATAAGGTAGGCAATCTCCACCCCATTGTATCTGCGCCCGTTTATGTTTCGGGTAAATTTGCGGGGATCCCCCATCACTTCCACGCTGAACCCATTAAATTCTGGCTTCTGAAGTTGGGCATTTGTGAATTGAACGGCACTGAAAAGCTGGAACCGGTAAATTCCTTGCTGACCCACAAAAAGTTTGTCATGGGAGAGTTCTGCCTGGACAAAAATATCCCGGGCATCATCAACTGCCACGGGTTCTTCTGCCACCGTCACCCCAATGGGCTGTGTGTGATAGGTTTTACCATCATATGTTACTGCCAGGGCTGGGATGGTTAGGTTGCCCTTGCCCCGGGGAACCAATTGAAATACAGCGGTGACTGTTTTGGTGTAATTGCCGTTGATGATGCTGATCTTACTGCTGTTGCTTCGGGAAACAATTTGAAAGTCTGTTATGGAGGTGGTGTCTACCTCTCCTTCACCCCCATCAAAGATTACCCGAAATTCCAGATAGTCGTTAACAGAAATTCGGTTTCGATCCACCTGGGCCGTGACGGAGAATGCATGGGCCTGGGCTGGCACCAGGATCATTATGGCAATAAGAATTTTAAAAATATATTTATACATCATTTTTTCCCTTAAATACCGCTTTTGGCAACAGCTCTTCACCCCATGATCAAAATCACCAATCTTTTTCCACCCGGCCACCGGAATAGGCTGGCATCATGGCCCGGCCTGGCTGATCTTCCAGGCGATCTAGCATTTGTTGCTGTTGGGGTTGCAAAGCGCCCATGCCCTGGGATTGTTCCTGGGCTTCTGAGGCCATTTTCTCTTCGCCATCAGGTTTATTTTCATCCTGATTTCCAGCAGTGGCCTGTTTCTGTTCCCCTGCCTCTTTTTTCTCCTCTTCTCCGGCACCGGTATCTGGTTTTTTCTGCTCTTCACCGGGCTTGGGGGGCTGCTCCTGGGAGGGGGTGTTCTCCTTTGAAGCCTGGGAATCCTGAGAATCTGACTGAGTACCGGGTTGTTTATCCTTTTGCCCGCCCTGATCCTGCTGTTTATCCTGGGACTCCTTATTTTGCTGATCTTTTTGCTGTTGCTCAGAATTTCCCTTGCCTTGGTCAGAATCCTTTTTTTCCGGGTCTTTTGAATCCTCTTTTTTTTCATCTTTAGAAGATTTTTGATCTTGGGAAGACTTTTTCTTCTCTTCAATTTTTTGCTTTACAAATTCAATGTTTTCCGTGGCCTTATTAAAAAGAGAAGAGGTTTCCGGAATCTGCTCAAAGGATTTAACTGCCTCCTCAAGGTTTCCCCGGCGGTACTGGGTATTGCCCCGATTAAAGGCGGCCTTTTGTTTTAATACAGGGTCTTCGGTGTCCATGGCCTTTGTGAAATTGGCAATGGCGGATTCATAATCCCCTTTTTTATAAGCGGCACTGCCAATGTTATAATAAAGTTCCGGCATGTCCGGCCGATCCAACTGGGCATCGATAAATGATTTTTCCGCCTTTTCCCATTCCCCCTGCTGAAATGCCTCAATACCCTGGGTCACGCTCTTTGATGCCCCGGCATGGGCCATGGTAACAGGCATCATCCCCATATAAATGGCACCTGACAGACAAAATAAAAGCAGTGACACCAAAGGCTTTTGGGCACTGTTTTTTTTCTTTTCACATATAATCAGCTCCAAAAACAATATCATCACACAGGGAAGCAGCAGCCATTGGAATCTGTTTTCCCACACCTTTTTCCGACCGCTCTGGATGGTGGTGCGCTCCATGTTTTTAAGGATTTCACCCTTGTAAATCAAATCCAGATCCATGTCCCCGGCAACGGATTTTACATAAATTCCCCGGGCCAGGGCCGCAATCTTTTCCAAGCCCACATCATCCACCCGGGACATGACAATGCTGCCTGCGGCATCTTTTTTAAAGCCTCCGGCAGGATCGGGGATGGGGGCACCTTCTTTTTGTCCCACACCGATGCAAAATATTCTCACCCCTTTTTCAGCGGCGGTTTTAGCAATGGCAAGGGGATCTCCCGAGGTGTTTTCCCCATCGGTGATGATGATAATGGCCTTTTCTGATGCCACTTCCCATTCAAATCCGTCCAGGGCCGTGGCAATGGCACCACTTAGATCCGTGCCGCCCATGGGCAAATAATCCGGGTTCAGAGCCTTTAAAAAAAGGCTGAAGGCAGAGTGATCCAGCGTCAGGGGGCATTGCAAAAAGGCCGTACCGGAAAAAGCCACAAGACCTGCCCGGTCGGACTGCATCATCTTCATCAAATCAATGATCTCCCGTTTGGCCTGCTCCAGGCGGGTGGGCTTGATATCCGTTGCCAGCATGCTCCGGGAGCAATCCAGGGCAATCATTATATCCACGCCCTTTTGCTCCACCTTTTCCCAGCGGAACCCCAGCAAGGGGCCAGTCAGGGCAAGGCTTGCCAGCAAAAAACCTACAACAAGAAGCCCGCCCTTGATCCAGCGTCGCCGGGATACGGCCCCAGGCGCCATGGTGGCCACCAAGGACAATGACATAAACTGGGAAAGAATGCGGGTTCGTTTCCGGATGCCATAGACGGTGATCCCGGCCAGCAAAATCACGACCCAGATCAGATAAAACATATTGGGTTGGGAAAATTTCATATTAAGGGATCCGTATCAGGCGTGTGTTAAAAAGAAGGATATAGGTTCCAAGCAAAAACATGGCAGGGATGATGCACCAGGGATAGAGATCATTGTACTCAGCCCAGGCATCCACTTCCACCTTGGTTTTTTCCAGGCGGTCGATGCTCTCATATATTTGTTCCAGCTCATCTATATTTTTTGCAGCAAAAAACATGCCCCCGGTCTTTTGGGCAATCTGTTTTAAGGTGTCATAATCCATGTCCACCTGCTGGTAAACATATCGCTGGCCCAAAAGGGGATCATTGACCAAAAAAGGGGCCTTGCCCCGGCTTCCCACCCCAATGGTGTAGACCTTAACCCCTCCGGCTGCGGCAATGTTTGCGGCCTCTTTGGGAGAAAGTTTGCCAGAGTTGCTTCTGCCATCGGTCAAAAGAATAATAATATTGGATTTGCTTTCAATGTCCGAAAGGCGTTTAAAGGCAATCCCCAAAGCATCTCCAATGGCTGTGCTGGGTCCTGCCGCGCCTATTTTAAGATGATCCAGCACAAAGGAGATGGTGTTATAATCCCGGGTCAGGGGCAGTTGGGTAAAGGCCTGGGAGCCGAATACCACCATGCCTATGCGATCCCCGTCTCGTTTCATGATAAAATCGTTGACCACCCCTTTTACAGCATCCAGACGGGTAATAATTTTACCATCCCGTTTAAAGTCCAGAGCCGCCATGGATCCTGAGAGATCCAGGGCCAGTACAATGTTCACCCCTTCGGTGGTGATGTTCATCTTCCGGGTTCCCCATTGGGGTCTTGCCAGGGCCACGATCATCAATGCCAATGCCGCATATTTAAACACCGGCAACAGGGCAGAAAGCATTAAAATCAAAGATTTTGGCTGGATGCCAGAAGGGTTTCCATGGGAGGCCATGAGATGGACGGGGGCATGTCGCCGTGTTCGCCAAAAAACCAATAAAGGCAAGACTATCAGCAGTAAAATGAACCAGGGGGATGCAAATCGAAACATAGGTTTTCACTGCCCCTTTTTAATGTATGAAAGTTGATCTTCAGTGCCAGGGATGTTGTCAATCTTAGTTTTCCTGCCCATGGTATTCTTCGTTGCCATGCCATTTGCAGGTTTTATCCCGTTGACCACGTCCATATCACCTTGACACTGTTCTGCCATTTTACTGGCAGTGGAATGGATAAATTCCCGCACCAGGTCATGGTCTTTATGAACACGTGGGGCTTCAGGAGTGATACCGGCATATTTCACCATGGCCGCAAAATTAAAAAAATCCCGGGTCCGGGCGGTGAGATTTCTATCCAGATCAAGGCCGGACAGGCTTGTCACCACCTCATGGGTTGTCATCTCCGGTGCCCCCATGTCAAACACCTTTCCCATAAATGTTTTCAATATGGCGGAAATACCAAAGTAATAGTGGCGCGGATCTGTTTCCAGGGTATCGGCCAGGGCATCCAGGGCCTTCAAGGCTGCCTGATCTGGTGGAAGGGGGGGCGGAAGAAAAAGGGTATGGGCTGACATTTTTTTTTGTTTGCGGCGTTTCAGGTAAACGAAGAGCAGCATGCCCACTCCTGCAAGCACCAGCAGCACGGCCAATGCCATGAGTATCTGGATGAAAATAGGATCCATGCCAATGGGTATTGGCGGTTCGATATCATGAATATCTTGCATTTAACGCATCCTCTTTTCCCGCTGCCGGAAAAACAGCGTCAAGACATCTGCCACGGACTGATCTGTTGGCATATGAAAATAATCCACCCGGGCCCAGGTCAAGGCCGTTTCAATGTCAGCCAACTGGCTTTTTTTCCAATGAATGTATCGTTGTCGAACCTGAGGGTCCCCTGCATCCAATATCCATTTCTCTCCGGTTTCAAACCCGGCCATGGAGACAATGCCCCGGGAAGGCAGATTAAGTTCCCCGGGATCTGATATGATTGCCCCAATGAGTTCATGGCGATGACGGGCCGTTCTCAAGCCCTTGGCCACATCCGGGGCAATGAAATCGGAAATAATAAAGGCCAGAGTCTTTTTCCTTGACACCGTGGAGAGATACTCCAGGGCTGCCCGGATATCCGTGCCCCGGCCCTGGGGCTCAAAGGTGAATATCTCCCGGATTAACCGCCAGATATGGCTGGAACCCTTTTTCGGGGGAATATACTTCTCCACCTGGTCGGTGAAGAAAATGGCCCCCACCTTGTCATTGTTTTTGATGGCACTGAAGGCCAGCACTGATGCAGCTTCGGCTGCCTTTTCCAGCTTGAGTCCTGAAAAGGTGCCAAAGCGCTGGGAGGCGCTCATGTCCACCAGCAGGATGACAATGCTTTCACGCTCCTCCCGGTATAATTTGATAAAGGGACGTCCCAGGCGGGCAGACACCTTCCAGTCTATGGCCTTTACATCATCTCCGGGGCTGTACTCCCGGACCTCCTCAAATTCAATACCCGATCCCCTGAAAACAGATCGGTATTGACCGGCCATCAGGGTGTTCACCGTTCGACTACCCTTGATGTGAATCCGTTTAATTTTTTTTATAATATCTTCAGGAACCATGGTCATGATGGGTTTACCTCAACACTTACCTGGGCAGTGATTGCCTTTCTTTAATTTTCTCATTCTTTAATGATCATCCAGCTTTATTTATTGTGGATAATGGAATTCCGGGTATGGGTAATTACACCAGTGGGAAAGAAATCATGGCACGGCAACGGAATCAAACAAAATCTGGATGATATCATCGGAGGTCACCTCTTCGGCCTCAGCCTCAAAGGAGAGAATGATGCGATGGCGAAGCACATCCGGGGCCATGGTTTTGATATCTTGGGGGGTGACATAGGCCCGGCGCTGGAGAAAGGCGCTGACCCGGGCGGCCTGGGCCAGGAAAATGGTGGCCCGGGGGGATGCGCCAAAGGCCACATGGGCACCAATATCCATGCCGTATTTTTCAGGATTTCTGGTGGCAAATACCAAATCGACAATGTACTCTTTGAGTTTATCATCCACGTAGATTTCCCGGATCAACGCCCCCATCTCTTTGAGTTCTTCAGGGGTCACCACGGGTTCAATGGATTCCTTTGCTGCAAACCCTGTTTTTTTCAGAATTTCAAGCTCCTGACTTCGGTCGGGGTAATCAATGAGAATTTTGAGCATGAAACGATCCACCTGGGCCTCGGGAAGGGTGTAGGTGCCCTCCTGCTCAATGGGGTTCTGGGTGGCCAGCACCAGAAAGGGGTCTGGCAGGGGGTAGGTTTCATCCCCAATGGTTACCTGTTTTTCCTGCATGGCCTCCAAAAGAGCCGATTGCACCTTGGAGGGGGCTCGGTTGATCTCATCTGCCAGAATAATATTATTGAACAGCGGGCCCTTGCGGGTAATAAAATCCCCCATCTTAGGGCGATAAATTTCTGTGCCCACCAGATCCGCCGGAAGCAGATCCGGGGTAAACTGAATGCGTTTAAAATCAGCCTGAACCGTGGATGCCAGGGCCATCACCGCACTGGTCTTGGCAAGGCCCGGCACCCCTTCGATGAGCACATGTCCTCCGGAAAGAAGCCCTGTCAACAGGCCATCCACCAGTTTTTGCTGTCCCACCAGAACCTTGCCGATCTCTTTTCTCACACGGCTGATCAACAGGTGATGGGCCGCAATTTTTTCCTTTATCTCATCCATAGAATCCCATATCCCCATGCTTCATTGCTTAAATTTTGTTGAGTTTTAACGCATCACAAGCGGATTCACGGGCTCCCCCATTATGAATCCAACATTCTGAGTTGGCACCCTTGGACGAGCTCAGCAAAACCAAGGCATTCCAAATTCTGGCCATCATTCATATGATCTCAAACGTACTTTACACTCTTTTTGGCCCCCCTACAAATGAGGAATGATAAAAAAAAGTGCAAAGTATTTTTGAAGGATGTCAAATTCTACTTCTAAATATAAAATAAAAAAAGCAGGTGTCAAGGGAAGTCTAAGGGGAGGAGAGTGTGCCCAGCGCTACGGCATCAGTTTATGGCTGTATATTTCTGCTGTAATACGGGTCAATTTGAGAATATGCTCACGAATTTGTTCTTTGTCCTTACCGGCATAATTGCGATAGCTCATGATAATACCGCTTAATGCACCAATAAAAGACTGGGCATAGAGGCGAACATTGTTCTTAACTCCATACCGTTCCAAAAGGCTTGAAAATCCGTCAAAAAAAATCCGGGTCACGGCACCAAATTCCTTCAGGGCCTGGCCATCCATGTTGTCCTTGAGCATGATATAGGTCATCATCTGAAAGGTGGATTCATTCTGAATCAAATGATCCACATAAGTGACGGCAAAATCTTCAATGGTGGCAGGGGCATCCTTTTTCACCATGCCTTCAAAGGCTTTACTCACCGCAGAGATGTCTTGAATAAAGGCTTCCACGAACAGCTCTTCCTGACTGGGGAAATACCTATACAAAGTGGCAGGAGAAACCCCTGCTTCATCTGCAACATCTCGCATTCCCACATCATAAAAAGGTTTTTTGGCAAACAGGGCCAAGGCAGAATCAATGATTATCTGTTTCCGGGCTTCCCGTTCCTTTTCTTTTAAAGAAGCGAACTTTGATTCCGTATTCACTAAAAAAGTCTCCTGATTTTTTTAAGATAGGGTTATTGTGATGAGTAAACACCTATCATGCCTGCCAGATGCACACAAGAAAAATTTGGATCATATAGTCAATCTTCACTGCCCCCTACGGGGTATGTCCGGGCATGCATGATTGAGATAGTTGACCTTTTTACACTGCGTTGCTATAAGATTATGAATCTATCCCATTTTGTATAATAGTTGCTAATTGCCTAAAAGAACAAGGAAAAAATATGCAGACCTACATCAGAAGGGACAAATTTGACTTTGAGCTGGGGTATTTGACCAAAAGCCCTTGCCTGACTTGTAAAAATCGGGATAAAATTCCCCATTGTCAGGAATTTTGCCCCCAACTGGATAAAATCCGCACACTCCTGGCCCGGGGAATTTCCACCCAGGCCAAAGGGCTGGACATTTAACGCCCATGAATTTTCCCATTTTTTCAGTGGAATCAACCTCACTTGCCAAAAGACATCTTACTGAATCTGTTTTCAACGCCTTAAAGAATAAAAAGACCCCCAATGGTTTTTCCCTGCCCATGGCCCTGGCATCGGGAATAAAAAACCATGACAGTGGTATTGGCATCTATGCCGGTGATGCTCAATCTTATGCTCTCTTTTCAGCCCTTTTTTTACCCATAATTGAAGAATATCATGGCCTCACTCCCGGGATAATCCATGGGACAGACCGCTCTGTGGTAGATTTGGCAGACCCTGATCCCCATCACCAATATATTTTATCCACCCGCATCCGGGTGGCTCGAAACCTTGCAGGCTATCCCTTTACCCCCTTGATCCGTGAAAAACAGCGTCAAAAAGTAGCCCAAAAAATTATTAAAGCCCTGGAATGCCTGCCGGAGACACTCAAAGGCATGTATATTTCCATGAACCCGGGACAAGACCGGGAAGATCAGCCCCCCATGTCAATGCCTTTAAATGTGCCCCTTGTTTCCAAAAAATATTCCGCTCCTGCTTCCACGCTCAATCCCCCCACCAACACATGCCAGTGTGATGAACCAGAAGCACAGCGTACCCGGGACATAGAAGAAACTGACAAATTAAAAATTGCCCTGGATAAAAAGCAATTACAGGGCCTTCCCATACAATCTTTCTTGTTTAAAAAGGGAGATCGTTTCCAGGAAGCCGCCGGTATCAACCGGGATTGGCCCAAATATAGGGGCTGCTTTATCTCCTATGACACCCGATTTCGGGTATGGATCCATGAAGAGGATCATTTGAGAATTATCTCCATGGACAAGCACGGCGACATGGCAACAACTTTTAATCGTCTGGCCTTTGGTTTGGAGAGCCTGGAAGACAAACTGAAATTCGCATGGGATGACACGTTGGGGTATCTTGCTGCCTGCCCTTCCAACATCGGGACTGGCATGCGGGCCGGGGTGCATATCCGCCTGCCCCGCTTGTTTAATCGACAGGAATTACTGCATGAAGAAGCTCGTGGGCTTAATCTCCAGGTTCGGGGAACCCAGGGGGAAAAAACCCAGGTGGAAAAAGCCGTGTTTGATATCAGCAATGAACAGCGGTTGGGAATCACAGAAAAAAAATGTATCCAGACCCTTCACCAAGGGGTGAGTCGTTTAATTGCACTGGAACAGAATTTGGAAAAGGAAGAGATCGGGTAGGTGGGTTGATGGGGATGGCTACCCACTTAAGGTGGGACAGCCTTTTAAATCAAGTGTCTTAGCAGACTTAATTTTAGGGGCTAAAAATTAATTGTCCACAGAAAAAGCCTTGAGAATATCCCGCCTTAAGTGGGTAGCCAAAAAGTTATTTCGGACTCATTCCTTAAATTGTCAAAAGCATTTGCAGATTTTTCCACAAATGCTTTTGGCAAAATCCGAATAATTATTGTTTAAAATTCATACCGGGCAACTATTCTAGAATTAAATCCGTTACAGGCCATGCCTTTACCTTCGTAATAATCCGTATCAAAAAGGTTGTAGATGTGGCAGCCCAAGCTGAACCCAGTCTCCCATTTTTTGATTAGGGAAAGATCCACCACTGTACTATCCTCTTTTTCTTCATCCTCTGTATCGAAAACAACGCTGTCCTTATAGGTTTCCCTGATGATAAAATTGGTCTCAATTTTGGGGATCATATATCTGAGTTCAGCGCTAAGCGTGTACTCCGGGACATCTTCCAGGTACATGCTCTCCCGGTCGGCAGATGTATTCCGGGCATGGGTGTAAACCCAGTCCAGTCCCAGTGAGAGCCGTCTGGTAATCTCTGTATTGGTTTCCAGTTCAAATCCGTAGATTTCCGCTTCATCTATGTTGGTCTGGATATCGACTTCGTCGACGGTGTCCTTAAATATAGTAATGGTTTCAATTCGGTCATTAATATCGTTGAAAAAACCGGAGATTCCCACATGAGCCCTGTTAAAGAATGTATATTTTGCACCCAGGGTGTAATTGATATTTTCTTCGGGTTTGACGGGGTAAACTACATTATCCTCCTCCATATCGTTGAAGGTGGGGAACCGTGTCTTCTTGGCCACGGAACCGAAAATTTCAAGCCCGTTCTGCCCTTTCCAAGTCAGGCCGGCCATGGGATCAACGGTATTATCCGTGTACCCTTTTTTATCCCCGATTTTTTCTGCGTCAAAATTATGGTAGCCCATACCCAGAACCGCTGTAAACCGTCCAATTTGGATGGTATCTTCAGCAGCAAGGGTCAATGTGTTGGATTCTGATTTTTCCCAGTCATAACCGACTTCATCCCTCTGTTTGTGTTTGTCCTCACGGTATTGGACGCTGAAAGAAAGTAGGCCGAACCGGTCAAAGTCTGTATCCGAAAAAAGGGAGATGCCCCAGGAATCATCATCCCAGGTGCTGGTTGCAATGTCTTCTACAAGATCTTCACTCAGATAGGAGCTATAATCATCTTCATGGCTGTGGTAGAAGGCCATTGCCCGTATATCCCACTGCTCATTGACAGAGACCCTTCCGCCGAAATCTGTTCCCGTATCCTTATACTCATCATACCGGCCGAAGGAGGAAAACCCATCGTCAAAATTAAAGACCATATTATGTGCATCGCTGAAGGGCCTGCCCCGCTCCATGTCAAAATGGTATAGAGACAGATACATTTCCAGTTCGTCACTGGGTGCAAACCCGAGACGGGTCCAGAGATTTAATGATTCCAAATCTGAATTGTCTTTCTTATCTCCATCGTCAACCACCCGGGGAATGCTTCGCCCATCCGAACGTCCTTTATACTTGATATCGGTTGCCCTTGGCTTGTAATCATCACTGAAATAGAGATTGTCTCGGGTGCGGTAATCAACGGTCCCCAGCACTGAGAATCCGTTTTCAGTACCGTAATTCAGGGTGGCATTGCCCCGGCCGTATCCGCCACTCCCCCCTTCTGCAGAGGCAACTCCCGAGGCACCTTTCACCCCTTTTTTGGTGATGATATTGACCACACCACCCAATGCATTGGGACCGTATAATACAGATGAGCCTCCTTTTGTTACCTCAATCCTGCCAATGATGGATGAGGGAATCTGCTGGAGGTCCAGGGGGCCATTTTTGGTTTCATAATAGGGAACCCCGTCAATAAGAATCAAGACGTTTTTCTGTCCAAATCCCTGCATATTGATATTCAACTCTCCCTTGGCTGTACGTTGCACATATATACCCGGGACATACTGAAGGGCTTCGGCTGCATCTGCGGCGCCGATTGCTTGGATTTCTTCTGCAGTGACCGTATTGCTTATTGAAATATCCGGTCCCCCGGCACTGCCTTCCACAACAATTTCACCAAGTGTAAATAAGTCGTCAGGTTCATCCTGGGCCATGGAAAGGCCTGCTGTACATGAAAAGACCAAGCACCATGCGGCCAGCCTTAAAATAAATTTTTCTTTCATCTTTTTTCTCCTTATGAATAATTTTTCCAAATGCATTTAACTTCAAGCATACTGTTTCAATTCTGAGCAAATATTTTATAATTCAAATTGTAAGCTATTGTCAAGAAATGTGTGAAAGAATAGGGTTTAACCAATAAATGTGTTCTAAATAAGAAAGAACAAACCTATAATTACTAACAAGCACGTACCCTATAAAAATATGATTGTTAGCAAAAAAATGGCTGGGCTGCCCATTTTTATTTGATGACACGGTGAATACCTTTGGCATCCTTGAAAGAGACTACCTAAGCAATGGAGTTCAAGCCGACAGATCTTATGATTTTATGATATTGAGAGTTATTATTGACTTTTTATGGTTACTATTTTTATTAAAGAATCTTAATGGCACCAGAAAATACAAGTATGTTGACATTTTTAAAACATAAAACTATATAAAGTGGATCACAGGACAGCCATCATCTCGATGATCAAATTTAAAAGACTTAAGGAAGGAATAAATAAAATTGATGCAACATTACCGAAGGATCATTCACCAGAGTACAGATAAACGCTTCACAAGCATTGTTTTGATGGCAATGGAGCTTCTTTTTTTCGTTTTAATAAATTACTCTATAGCATGCTCCCAGGAAAACCGGATCATAACCGATATGGTAGGACGCAAGGTCACCCTGCATGGCGAAGTAAACCGCATTATTCCCACCTTTAAACCCGTGACCCTGTGCATCCTTTCTCTGGGATTGCAGGACAGATTGGTGGGGATTGACACCCATTCAAAAAAAGACAAACTTACCCGGGCCGTATTCCCCGGGGTGACACAGTTAACCGGGGTGGGTACAAAATCCACCGGCATCAACCTTGAAACCGTCCTCTCCCTAAAGCCAGATCTTGTCATCTTATATGCCCAAAAGGATGGGATATCCCTGGCAAACCGCCTTGAGACCATGGGTATTCCCAGCCTCATCATCCTTCCGGAAAGCATGGACAATATTAAACGATCCCTTGATATCATCTCCCAGGCAGTGGGGCTTCCCCAGGGATCTTCAAAGGCCATCACCGCCATGGATAAGGTGTTGGCATTGGTTGAATCCAGAACAAAAACGATTCCACAACAAGAGAGAAAAAAAGCCTATTTTGCCTCCTCCCGAAGCTTTTTCAACACCGCTGCCGGTAACATGCTCCAGGATAATATTTTATCCCGGGCTGGGATGATCAATGTCTCCCATGATCTCAATGGCTACTTTCAAGATATCTCTCCAGAGCAATTCCTGGCATGGAACCCCGATATTATTTTTATCTCCAGAAATCTTAAAAATCAAGGAATCAAGTCCATTCAAAACCCAGCAATTCAAAAGGTGACAGCACTTGCCCAGCATCGGATACATCGTTTTCCCAGCGATTTGGCTCCCTGGGATTTTCCTTCCCCTCTGTCAGTGCTTGGCACCCTTTGGGCTGCCTGCCGGGCATACCCCCAGTATTTCCAAGACATTGATTTCACAGCCTATGCCAACAATTTTCATCAAGAATTATTTCATAAAACACTGGTGGAAATGGGGGGAACCCTGGACGACAGACTCCCGGAAGGTATGCTCCATTGAACCAGGCTACCCCCTTCCACCGGAAATACACCTTCCCGTATCGGCTTGTTTTCATGGGGCTTCTGGTGATTCTTTTTTTCATTTCCATGCTGGCGGGTCGATACGAGGTCACTGTGTCTGATATCTGGAAAATTCTTTATGCCATGGGCACAGATACGACGCTTTCCCCGGATCTGGCATCCCAGAAAATGGTTTTATTATGGATTCGCCTTCCCCGGTGTCTCATGGCCATTCTGGTGGGCATGGGACTGTCAGTGTCAGGAGCCGTGTACCAGGCTCTTTTTCGTAATCCTTTGGTATCTCCAGATATTCTGGGGGTCTCCGCCGGATGTACACTGGGGGCAGCCCTGGGGATTATTCTACCCGGAGAGAGCGTTTCCCTGGTGCAATTATTATCCTTTGTCTGTGGCCTTCTGGCGGTGTCCATGACACTTGGCATTGCCCGCCTGATTGCCATTCGCCCGGTAATTGTCATGATTCTTGCTGGCATGGTGGTACTCTCTTTTTTCAATGCACTGCTCATGATTTTAAAATATTTTTCCGACCCCTATGACGAACTGCCAGGCATTGTTTTCTGGATCATGGGCAGTTTGACACGGGTGACCTGGATCAATCTTGCCACTGCAGGGCCCGTGGTTCTGCTGGGTATTTTTGTCATCATGATGTTTCGGTTTCGCCTGAATATTCTCTCCATGGGGGACACCCGGGCAAGCTCACTTGGGATGAACCCGTTACTGTTTAGGATCATTTTGATTATTTTAACGGCTGTTATGGTGTCGGTGATGGTGGCCACCTGTGGACAAATTAGTTGGATCGCCCTGATTATCCCCCACATGGCAAGAACCCTTGTGGGCCCACGCCATGAAGAAATGCTGCCAGTAACAGCCCTCTTAGGAGCCCTGTTCATGCTGGCCGCCGATGGTGCCGCCCGTTCCATCACCACGGCAGAACTGCCCGTGGGTATCATCACTGCCCTCACGGGTGCCCCGGTGTTCGGATTTTTATTGTATAAAAACAGGGGGAGCGGATGGCTGTAGCCCTGGAATGCCGTAACCTGTTTTTTTCCCATGGCAAAACGCCCATTCTAAAAGGGATCTCTCTTTCCATGAAAAGTGGTACATTCACGGCCATATTGGGGCGAAATGGCTCCGGAAAAACCACCCTGCTCCACTGTCTCAATGGGATTCGAAAAACGGCTTCTGGAACAGTTCATATCAAAGGAATCAATTTACGCACCCTGTCCAGAAAGCAGGTGGCCCGGCACATCAGCTTGGTGGTTCAGGAAAACCCGGAGGTGTTCCCCTTTACGGTGCTGGATGTGGTGGTCATGGGAAGGGCACCATTTTTAGGTGCCACCCAGGTACCGGGCCCCGAAGACTATGAACTTGCCATGAAAGCCCTGAAAACCCTTGATGTGGCGCATCTGGCCCCAGCCAACTTTAATCGCATCTCCGGCGGAGAACGTCAGATGGCCCTGCTGGCCTGCGCTCTGGTTCAAACCAGCGATATCATGCTGCTGGATGAACCCACCAACCATCTGGATTTTAAAAATCAATATCTGCTGTTGAACCGGATCAGACAGCTATGCCTCCAGAAAAACACGGCTGTTGTGGCTGCCATGCATGATCCCAACATGGCCATGCTTTTTGCAGATGAAGTTATATTGTTAAAAAGCGGGATGGTCTTTGGCGCAGGTCCTGTGAAAGCGGTTATGAACAAAACAAATATGGATCTGTTGTATGAAACTGAGACCACTGCCCTTCCCTTTGACCAGAACGGACAGTTTTTTATTCCCACGGATGTGCTTTATGGTAGAAAACAAAAAACCCTGGATACTCAAACCTACATTGAGCACCCTTAAATCACAACCTGTAGAGTGAACAACAGGAAGAATTCACCACATATTGTGCTTTTTAATTCGGTATCAAATGCTGCTCCATTGTTAATAAATTATTTTAGGCTTAAAAATGCATTATGTTGTATTTTAAAAACACCACACCACTATATATACGTGTTCAATGTGGGCTCAAGCTTAAAGAAGGATTATTTTGAAAAGAAGCAAAACCGCACACTGCAAAAAACATAAATTAGCCTGTTTTAATTCCAATGGAAAAAAGTCTTTACCTTTGGATCAAAAAACAGACAACTCCAGTGAAGAAAAAAAAACAGGGGGTCATCGCATTGTCATCACCGGGCCTGTGCAGTCAGGAAAATCTTCCCTGGCCTGGAACTTTATTAAAAAACTCCAGCAACGCTCTATTCCCATGGCAGGATTCATTGCCCAAGGACTTTGGAAGAACAACCAGCGATGTGGATTTAATCTATTTGATTTAAAAACAGAAATGATAACCCCGCTGGCAAAACGAAACAGCCCGGAAACTCCACAGCAAACACCAGGCAAGGTTCCTTACACCTTTTTCAAGGAAGGCATCAATGCAGGATATAGTGCTTTGATGCCTGAAGTATGTAAAGAGGCAAAGATAATTATGGTGGATGAAATGGGTCGCATGGAGATTCAGGAACAGGGATGGGCACCTTGTATTGACCCCCTTATGGAATTAAAACATGCCACCCATATCTGGATCATACGGGAAATCCTGGTTTCTCCCATATGCCAATTATGGCCTTTTAAAAAAACCGATATTATCCATGTCCATGACGACCTTGCAGTTGAAAAATTGTTGGCATTGTGCAAAACAAATAATGCAATAACATAATGCTGTGGAAGGCTTTGCTGGCAGCATTTTCAGATAAAGAGGTTCAAAATGTTTCTCCCCTTTCTTTCTCTACTATATTACCTTGTCATTGTACTATTGACACTTGTACTTTATTTTGTTGTGAAAAAAAAAATACATGTCGTCAAAAAAATATTGTTCAGTTCAATGATAGTAACAGGCTCAGGAATCACCATATTAATTTTCACGGAACATCGCCTTCCCCTGTATGGTGCATTTGAAGCCACCTTTTACCTTATCTTCATATTAACACTGCTGGAAATTCAATTCTGGAAAGATAAAGAGATTCCCATACAGCTTAAAAGCTGTGGGGCTACTGCTGCGCTCTCACTTTTTTTACTTTTGTATCACATCATGCAACCCAAGGAATTCAATCCAGATTTCTTCATGTATGGCAACCCATGGGTGAATCTATTTTTCAATCTTCGTCTCACGGCTGCGGCACTGTTTACCCGTACGGCGTTGTTATATCAAATGGGAATATGGGGTCAAAGTATCCGCAAATCAACTGAGTTTAATAATGAAAAAATGGCCTTAATAACTGCTCAAAAAGATTCCCTGAAAACATGCTCCAAAGCATCATCCCGTGATATTAAAACCCCAGCAGCCTCTCTGGAAAACAACAGTCAAAAAATACGTAAGAATCAAATTTCAAGACAAAACATTTTTTTTTCAAGTGCACGAACGCTATTGCTGGTAGGTCTTGTGGTATTTTTATGCAGTGAATGGGCAGGATCATGGTGGTGCCTAAACTGGTTAGGGGATTCCTGGCAATGGAGCAAAGGGTTTTTTAAAGCCGCCATTGTTTTCATGTTAGTTATGCTCACCTGTCATCTACCCCCGTCCTTTGCCAAAAATCCCAAAATAAAAGCCATCACAGGCTCACTACCAGCACTTTTTCTCATGTGGACCATTTTTTACCATTGAACGCTGAACAGATAGGAAGAAACCATTTATGATACAAAAATTAGCTTCTATTCACCTCACCTTTTATTCCATCATCAGCCTGGGGGTACTCCTGATTATGGGAGTGGTATTATGTTATTTCCCAGATCATCAAAGAGCCATTGACGGACTAAACAGCACTCTTATTCATCACTGGCTGGGAAAAACTATCAGCAGTAATCCCATTGTATCCATATGGATCATAATCATGTGCATGGTATCTGCTATCCTTTTTATCAACACACTTTTGTGCAGTGGTACCACTCTCTTGTCTGCGGCCTTAAAACGGCCCTCGTTGAAACGATGGAGTTTTATGCTCATGCATGTTTTATTTCTACTGGTACTGGCATGTCATGGCCTGAGCCTGATCAGTGGACATAGAACAGAAAATATTCACCTCTATCCCGGGGAATCCCATGAACTTTCTGATGGATTTTCCCTTGTGATTCAAGGGATCACCTTTGTGGATGATACACGCTTAATATCCATGAAAACAAAAAAAAATCGCCACTTGATGACAAGAAAAACATTCCACCCCGATAAAAATTATGCCAGCGTTGTTCTCATGCAAAATAAAAAGCCGGTGAAATCCCAGAAGGTAATGATGTTAAACCCACTGGTTCACGGTTCCATGCGGATTACCTTGAACCGTTTTTTATTTGAAAATCCCATAAGGGGCGATCAAAGGGATGAAAAAAACAACGGGAAAAAGAATGAGGCGGGGGACAGTATAAAGAAAGAGAAAAAGATGGGGGTGGCATTCACGATCAGTAAAAATAGATTCACAACAGTTTTCTTTGTGGCCTATGGGCTGCTGATATCTACCATCATTTGCTTTATCTTGACAAAGCATTCCCCGAGATGATCCCATGTGGAAATCAAGGCAAAAAAAAAGGCCCTGATCATTATTTAATAATGATCAGGGCCTTTATAAAGAATTAATTCGGCGGCGTCCTACTCTCCCACACAGCTGCCCGTGCAGTACCATCGGCGCTAAGGTGCTTAACTTCCGTGTTCGGGATGGAAACGGGTGTACCCACCTTGCCAGCGCCACCGAATTAAACTGTAATATCAATTTAAATTCGCTGTAGTAATTATCATATGAATTTTTTAGTGTCAATATATTCGCATTAAAACGTTTAAACTTCTTTGGGTTTAAGAAGTGGCTAAGCCTCACGACCTATTAGTATCGGTTAGCTGAACACATTACTGTGCTTACACACCCGACCTATCAACCTTGTAGTCTCCAAGGGG
>Ga0208900_1000243_pt1 | contig 34337 bp, 24 predicted proteins | sample AntAceMetag02UKK_FD_184763 | JGI IMG/M metagenome (GOLD analysis project Ga0208900, IMG submission 184763) | Saline lake microbial communities from Ace Lake, Antarctica - Antarctic Ace Lake Metagenome 02UKK (SPAdes) (version 2) | ecosystem: Environmental > Aquatic > Non-marine Saline and... | reverse complement strand
GGCCTCCATGGTGGATCTGGAGATGATGGCGGCCATGCTGGATGCCTTGCCCGCCCATGCCCGGTTGATATTACTGGGGGACAAGGATCAACTGGCATCGGTGGAGGCAGGGGCCGTGCTGGGAGACCTGTGTCGGGATGCAGATCCTCCCCGGTATGACAAGGCGTTTATGGACTGGGCCAAAGAGTACACGGGATATTCCCTTAAAAAATTTAAGGGAAAGCCAGGTCCCATGCAGGAGCACATTGTGGTGCTGCAAAAAAGCCATCGATTTGGGGAAAAAAGCGGCATCGGGGCACTGGCCCGGGCCGTGAATGCAGGGGATGCCCGGAAAAGTATGGGGCTGTTCCAGAAGGATGGGGGCGAGTACACAGACATAAAACGCATGGTGCTGGAATCCCTGGAGGTGAAGGTCTTTCAACGCCTGGTTCTTGATGGGTTGGACAGCAGCGCCGTTGTGCCGGACGGCAAATCACCCCATTTCAATTCAATGAAGGGTAGGGGAGATGATAATGCGCATTTCACTGACAAATCAGAAGCGTATCAAACGAAAGGGGGATACCGGGTTTATCTGGAAGCGGTGGCCGCATCTCCCTTAAAAAAAGGTGCGGTTACTGAAGAATCAGAAATCCTGTGGTTAAGGCAGGTGCTGGAGCTGTTTGGTCAGTTTCAATTGCTGGCGGTGGTGAGAAAAGGTCCCTTTGGGGTGGAGGGGTTGAACCAGGCCGTGACCCGGATTCTGGCCGGTGCGGGATTGATTTCCAGCATTGATGGCTGGTACCCCGGTCGCCCGGTGATGGTCACCCGCAACGATTATTCCCTTGGGCTGATGAATGGCGACGTGGGCATCTATTTGCCGGTGTGGGACTTTGCCCAGGAAAAAGTTATATACCGGGTGGTTTTTCCCATGGTGGACGGCAGCCTTAAAAAGGTGCTGCCTTCGCGTCTGGATACTGTGGAGACGGTGTATGTCATGACCGTGCATAAGTCCCAGGGATCGGAATTTGATCACACGGTGCTGGTGCTGCCCGACACCAAGAGCCCGGTGTTGACAAGGGAGCTTCTTTACACTGGCATTACCCGGGCTCGGACTCGGTTTACCCTGGTGGAACCCATGGGTAGTTCCTTTGATTGGGCCGTTAAACGCCGAACCCGCCGGGCTTCGGGTTTGGGGGATTTGCTGGTTTCAAAAGAATAATAACCAGTCATTTTTAAATGTTTCAATTGCAATGGCCAATCATGTTTTCTGCGGAAGGTTTCTGGGGTTGTAGTCATGGGCTGTAATTCGGCTAATATTCAAATTGGTGTGATATTCAGTTATAAAAAAGTATCCTTGATTTTTATTTTATTGTCAAATATAACAAATAGATCATATTGTGTTCATTGTACGCAATTATACAAGTAATTGTTCACTGTGCCGCTCAGCACCGCGATTATATGAATGGAGAAATAAAGTATGCAACTTTTTAAAAATATAGAAGGAAAATTCAACAGTGCATACGGGGATGATGTAATTCAACTTAGGTTTAAATGTTCAAAAAAGAAAAATGAACATTCAAATGGAGAATTAGCAATTTTATTAAAGGCGTTAAAACTATCGGAAAACAACAGCTATATGTGGGATGTAAAAAAAAGTTTATGGCAAGCACTTGGGATTCAAATAATTCCGGTACAACTCTCCAAAGAACGTAACACCATTTTTTTGCGAAAAATTAACAATGCTGGTGATATACAAATTCTAAGGAACCAAGAAGGGGAAAAATTGCTGAAAGCCTTAAGACTTCCGATTAGTACAACAAAAAAGGATGTCGAAATCGCAATAATAGAGAGGGTTCAAAGTATTAATCAATCATAGGAAATCCATCTATAAAATACTTTCAAACACGGCAATGTGTACCGTTTCTTTTAATAGGGGTTGGTCACAACATGGGCCACTTTGAACCAATTTATTTTGATCAAAAAATAAAGTCGATAATTACAGATAATTGATGGTAGCATATATTCCGTGGCCCATCTTATGACCAACCCCCTTTAATATAAAAGGATGGAGTTAATGATCGTGAGTAGTCGCTCCATAAATGGTTAATTTTATGAATGTAGGAGATTATGTTTCTAATCCTAAAACACCCCACTATGGGATCGGTAAAGTTGTCTCAAATGATGGACGGTATTTAGCTGTATATTTCGAGTCCATTGATGATGAAAAGGATTATGCTGTTGGTAAGCATCCGCTAAAGAAAGAAACTTCTTCCATTCATGGGAAAACTAACAATATTCACGGTACACGCACTCAAAAAAAAGACATCCCATCAAAATCCAACAAACTAACAGAACGTACTAAAAGAGATAACATTAATGCTTCATTTGCTCCTGTAGCTGCAAAATTAGAATTACATAAAAAAGGTATCCGTACAGAGAGTATAGATATTACAGGGGGAAATATTGATGCTGTTGCGAAACGCCAACAAGGGTTTAATGATGAAATAAAAAGTCTAAATGTGATAATGAGACATCCTTTTGATGCAATGATGGAAGTTTATGTTGTCTCTTCAGATCAGATTAGAAAAGAACAATTAGTTTATGCCAATGAACATACAAGTTGTAACTTGGTTCATTTGGGAGATAAAAAAATTAATATTTTGGCTTGGACTCATCCTATTGTTCAATTAGCCCTCTCAGGACATCTGAAAGAAGAAAATTATATACGAGCAAGAGGTTATACTCTAAAAAGTGTTACTCCATTAGCTCGTGCCACATTTTCACAAGTCAAACCGGAAATTTCTGGCTTATATGAGCCCGGAGGACCAATTCGAGCAGAGACAGGGACGTTTAAAAAGCAGAGAACTGGCTTAAAGGCAGTAAAATTGGGTATGACCAGAGACCAGGTGCAAGCTTTTCTCAGCAAAATGAATGGAATGATGCTTGTAAGCGGTGCTCCAGGCAGCGGTAAAACAACTGTTGCCATGCAAAGAATAAGATTTTTATATGATCAGCAAGAAGAACGACAGGAAGAATTAAGGAATGTTAAATATAGCCCTGAATTAACAAAAATATTTTTAGCAAACCAGAATCTTATTGATTATTCAAAGAAAATGTTGGAAAAAGAACTTAATATCTCATCTTCAGTTGTTGAACTTGTGAGTGATTTTATTAGCAGATATTTATCTGATATTTGGATACATAAACAAAGGGCAAAAGTTCGAAGAAAAAAATTATCATTTTATGAGGCCCGGGGCAGGCAGGCGTTCTTTGGGTTATGTAATGTGGATCAGTTAAAAAAATGCTGGGAATCTTTTGAGAACCAGATATCTGAACGTTTATCTTTGGCAAATGATAATATATCGTTAAAAAATATCCCATGGTTTTCTTTTAAAAATAAAAAAACATTAAAAAAAGGCAAAGAACTATCAAAAGCCTTTCAGTCATATTCTAAAAAGAAAATTTCAGATAATTCTTCATCATCATTATTTAGGATGGACTCTCTTTATCATTATGTTGCTGAACTTTATGAAGATTTGCGAAGATTGCATCGCCAAAATGGAGATTTGGAAAATTTTGATCTTCAGTTTCAAAAATGGTTATACTGGGTGTATGATCCTTTGGATGGAATAAAATCATATTTTTTAGAAAAAGCCTATGCTGGGAAGATCCGGATCAAATTGGGAATTGCTGGGAAAATTGATGAAGATGAAATCCTTAACAATATTAAAAAAGATTGGGGAACACGCATCTATGGTCAAGAAGAGGAACCATGGATGGCTTTCCTTCTGAGGTTTATTTTACCAATCAAAAAAGACCATAAATCAAGATTTCGAGAAGTTGCCAACCCTCTTGATATTACTTTTCAGGATTCTAATGAGCGATGGACACATATTATGGTTGATGAGGCACAAGATTTATGTGTTGCAGAGGCAGCACTGCTGGGGTCTTTTGTGCATCCAGACGGAGCTTTCACAGTTTCTGCTGATTTTCATCAAGTAGTTTCTCCGGTCTGGGGAATGGACAATCCAAAAGCATTTAATGTAGGAAATCCCTTCAAAGGTGAAGAACAGCTTTTTCCTTTTGCAAAAAATATGCGTCAGAGCAAGCAGATTGGGTTATTTTTAAAAGAATTTTTTCGTAGCACTTTTGGTGAAATCGCTACATTTGAAGCCAATGAGGCTATAGATATAAAAAACGGAGCACCCTTGCTTATGCTGTGTAATTCCTCCGAATTCTCACTCAAAATCAAGCAGCGCCTGGCTGTAATCAGAAGAAATCCAGATATCAAAACTATTGCTTTGTTACAAATAAACGAGGATGAAAAAGCAATGGAACAGCTTCGTTCAGATTTGCAAAAACAAGGCGTTGAGATGGCCCCAGTTTGGAAACCATCTGATAAGGATAATAAATTGGTCACCACAAGTGTTGAGAGGATTAAAGGTCTTGAATATGATGCCTGCTTTGTTGTTGGAATGGACGATATTGATAATTCAAGTTTAAAATACAGCAAAAATAGAGCCTATGTAGCATTTTCACGTCCGGCTTTACAATTAACAATACTGTGTGAGGAATTCCCGCAAAATTTGCAAAAAATCAATAAAGACTATATAACGATTGTGTAATGTTTAGATTAATTTTATATGTGGGAGATTAAAATGCCTGAATCTTTGTTCCCGACAGTTGAAAAGTATATTGAAGATACAGATATGATGAATAAGCTCAAGGGGAATCAAGCTCAATTATATCGTATTATCGGTCAAGGAAAAACCAAATCAAAAAAATTGGAATTTCCGCCAACTGATATTGAAAGAAAAATGGAACTGGTGGCTTTTAAACCCTTAAAGGGAAAAAATATACCAGAAGAGGTTTCTAAAGAAATTGAAGAAGTCAAACAGTCCCTTGATATCGAACTTGCCAAATTAAAAAAACGAGATGTTCAAAAACGATTATCAAACCAAACCCTAAGGAGTCTGGAAGGGGTAAAAACTGGCATGAAAGACAACCATTTTTTTGCCGGTCGCCTGATTCTTGTAACAAATAAAGCTGGAAAGAATTGGTCTTGGTGTCTAACCCCTTATTATCCGATTATTTCAGACATTCCTCCTGATTTTGAATATCTTGGCAAAAGTTATCATGAAGCAGAAAAATTATTAAATACCATTATTATGCCTGCTGATGTTTTTGATTTGCAGCTTAATCTTGCCTGGACCATGGCAAAGATGTTTGCCAGAGCAGACAAGGTATTAATTATTGATGTTGCAAGAATGTACAAAATTGCAGGACAGCCTGAAAAATTTTGGAATACGCCTAAAAAGGGAAATTTCCTTGATCTTCCTGATGCTGCATTTATTGCCAACTTGATCAATTGGAGGAGGACTACAGGTATTAAAAAAACTGATTTTAAATTACAACAAGCTACTATGCAACAGGCGCTCAGCGCAAATACAAAGGTTTTTTATATGCCATCGAATAATGAGGGAACGCAAATAAGACCCGTTGTTTATATCAGCAAAAGAACCTGAAAGGTAAATATATGAATATCGCAATTTCCAAACTAAATGCGAAGAAAATTTGTAAGCAACTTATGAATGCAGCTGTTGCTCCCGGGCAATATGCACACTTTATTAATGCCGGCACAGGTAAGATACTATCTATACTTGAATCAGAATATTTTCAAGAAGAACTCCCTGAAGGAATTTCATGTTTTAAATATTTAGAGGGTGATTACGGTAGTGGCAAGACTCAATTTATCTTAAGTTTGGCAGAGCTTGCACGTATAAATAACATTGTAACTTCTATCGTAAATATTGGACAGGAGTGTCCTTTTAATTCACAGGCATCTATCTATAGATCTGTTGTGTCTTCGTTTTTACCACCGTCACGCGATGAAAAAAATAGCGATGATGCAAAAGGCATTGATGTGCTGATTTATTCCTGGATAATCAACAAACTTAATGAACAAGGTTGGACGAAGGATCAGGAAGTTTCAGCCATGGCCCGTCAGCAGATTGAAAAAGCATTTAGCCACAATTGGATTGGGGCACCAGATTCCCAAATGGCATTTGCTTTAAGAGGTTTAGGAAAAAGACTTTTAGCACAGATCAGTGGTGCAGAAGATTCAATTTTGGATAATGAGCTTATTTCCTGGATAAAGGGAGATAAGATCAAATCAAAAAATCTGAAAGATAATTATAGCCTTCATGAACCTGTACGAGATGAAACAGCGTTTGCACGCCTTAAAACTGTAATAGAATTTTTACGCACTAGGCTTGGTTATAAAGGTTTTTTTATCGCCTTTGATGAGGGGGGCAGAACAAATACCTTCCGACGTGGTAGCGTTAAGCAAAAGCAATCTATTGAGAATATGTTGACCATGATTAATGAACATGGTGATGGCCAATTCAAGGGAGTAATGTTTTTGTATGCTGCAACTCCAGATTTTCGGAGTGACATAGTTCAACATTATATCGCTCTCAAAGATAGAATCGGTGATATTGCTTTTAAACCAGGTATGCCAATCCCTCCACTAATAGTTCTCGAAACATTTAATACTGAAAAGGTTATTCAAGAGATAGGCGATAATCTTTTAACTATTTTTGGTAAAGCTTATGGTATTGAATGGAATCAAGAAATTCAAAAAGAAAATATTAATATGATAATTCAGGGGATCAAAAGAAAAGATTCTTTGGGAGAAGATGCCGTATCCCCCAGATATTTTGTATATGCTTATTTCAGATTGTTATACCAACAACAATCTAATCAAAAAAAATTATCTGCAAACGAGGCAGAAAACTTTGTAGAAACTCACACCATCCCTGATTCGGAGGATGAGGGATGACTGTTGCTATAGGCGATATTATTGAACATTTTAAATTTGGCCCTGGGAAAGTACTCGAACTTTTAGGAACAAAAGCTACTATTGATTTTTTTGGTGAAGAAATTTGTTGCAATGTAAACGAATTAAAAATTAAAAAAGAATTTGCCCCAAAGGTGGCTGTCCACAGCAAATCAAACAATAAAAATAAAATTGCATTTCGGCGTGGCTTTGAGGCCATTAACCTTGGTGTTGTTCCGCCAGACTCGTCTTCTCTTATTGAGATGAGTATTAGTGGAGAAAAGGTCAGTGGAGAAGTGCGATCAAATTTGGACAATATTGGCTCCCATGGCCTTTGTAAAGTCGTATTTGGTAATTATGGTACAGGAAAATCTCATTATCTTCATCTCGTTAGGTCCATTGCTCTCCAATCTGGCTGGGTTGTCTCTTACCTGGAATTTGACCCCAAAGCAGTAGATCCAGCAAAACCACATCTTGTTTATCGGGAAATTATGTCCAAATTAAAATTTCCTGAACGTGAAGATGGTACAGTTTCCCAAGGATTTTATGGGCTTGTTAGAGAAATTCGTAAAAATTGGACAATAATCCGTGACCAGCCCAATTTTAAGAAGAATCCATGGTTTCGTTATGGCCTGGATACTTTACAGTTTTACCCTCACAATGAAAAACGAGAATATGTAAGTGCATGTAATTGGCTGGCTGGTCAGGCAGTATTACTAACCGGTGCAGGTAGCATAAGGACTTTGGCAAGAGGTACCAAAGTCAAACCCATGGAAATCCCTAATATGCCAAAAGTTAAAGAAGTTGGTGAAATTTATGTCTTTCACCTGGTTGTTGTAAATGAAATATGTAAAGCTTTGGGGTACAAAGGGTTGCTAATTATACTTGATGAAGCAGAGCATGTTCGCGGGTATAATGTCACCAGAAAAGCGCGCGCCAATAATTTTTTTGATATCCTTGCCCGGTCAGCACACCTTCCGTATGGAAAAGGTTATCCAGATCTTAATGATCATGGCTATGATTTTCCAAAATTTTGGGATAACGGTCCACATTTTGGTTTGTATATTGGCCTTACAGAAGGCAACACTTTTGAATATGAATATACATCACTAAAAGATGCCTGTGTCTTTCTCCATGACCAGGAAGATCAAGTTACTCTAAATTCTCCTTCCCGTGATGATTATGAAGCTTGGTGTTTTAATTTATTGACAAATTTCCATGAATACTATCCTGAAAAAACAGGATTGCTCTTTTCTGCAGATGATAGAAAACGAATTGCCATTACCCTGGCTGACGAATTTAAAGATAATGAAGATAGCGATCTTGTTATCCGGATTTGGGTAAAGCTGGCCTGTCTGGTTCCTTCAGTTATCCTTGCTCGTGCTGTGAAGTCTGTTGATGAAATTATTACCATTATTCAAAATGCTGTTATGGAATTAACCGGTGGATTGATGCCTTGGGAGTAACCCTATTAATATGAGCATAAAACCTCTATCAAAGCAGATGCCGGATGCCTGGCCAATATTTTTTAATAAAAGAAAGCCTCGCTTTTTACAAGAACAAGCCATGCCCTTGCTCGTTAAGGGAAAATCAATCCTTCTATCAGGTCCAACAGCATCAGGCAAAACTGAGGCTGCTGTTACGCCTCTTCTTCAACGCCATATTTCCTTTAAACGAAAGCAAGTTTCTGTTGTCTATATTGCCCCCACAAAGGCCCTGGTGAATGATATTTTTCATCGCCTTGATTCCTATTTGTGTGCCAGGATGCCTGATTCGGTTCGGCGTTATACCGGAGATCACCACGACTTTAAAGATCCGGAAGGACTTTTCCTTCTTATAGCTACACCAGAAGCGCTTGATTCATTACAGCTCATGCGACCGGAAAGTCTCGCCGGCGTGCGAGCTGTTGTTGTTGATGAAATCCATATGCTTCATGGCAATGCCCGTGGCCAGCAGTTACGCCATGTTATAAACCGGATAGAAAAAAATGCAGTCAAGCCTCAAAACCCAAAGGATGTATTTCAAAAAATAGGTATGACTGCTACTCTCCAGGATATGGAAAATGTAAGTAAACTCTGGCTGGGGGAAAAAGCAATAATTGTTAAAGCTGGCGATTCCAGGGATATAAACATTACTTATCTGCAAGTTTCTGTACCAAAAAACTCTGAAAAATCAACTCAGGCTGCTCATGTAATAGCCGACTGGTTTGAAGAGACGGGAACGGCAAAAGGATTGATTTTCGGTAATACCAGAAACAACACACAGATTTTGGCTGCAAACCTCTATGAGAAACTCAAACATTCTCGTTGGCCTGTCCATTGGCATACTGGTATTATTACAGCCTCGGAACGCGAGCGTGTAGAGGACGCAATGAAAAATGACCGTTTTGGCATCTGTGTTGCGACGGCGACTCTTGAAGTAGGCATAGATATTGGTGATCTTGATATTATCATTCTTGCCGAACCTCCATACTCCATAAACGCATTTCTCCAGCGCATTGGACGCGGGAGTCGTAAATCTGATATCTGTAAAGTTATAGCACTTTATGCCATAGAGCAGGAATTGACCCTATTTCATGCTTTGCATCACTGCGCTTCAACAGGAATACTTGATGAAATCCATGAATATGACCGGGCTGCTGTGAGATTTCAGCAAATTGTGAGTTTCGCTTGGCATGGTGCAAATCAGGATAAGCCGTTAACCAAAAATAATCTGTCCACCCAAACCTGTGATACTGGTCATGGTTCAGTGGTTGAGGATATGCTTGAAACTGCTTCCCTTGAAAATATCCAGGGTGCTCTGCTCCTTTCCCGGGAGTTGACTGATCAAGGAGAACGGCGGCAGATTCATACAACCATAACTGGAGCCCGAACTTTAAATATGGTTGACAGCTCGTCTGGAGAGACCATAATTTCTGCCTCTGGTCAAGGGATTGCACAGGGTGCCTTATTTGTAGGGGGTAAGATTAAAAATGTCACTTCAAATGTGGATGGGACTATTTCTCTTGAATCTACCAGGGGGAAACGCCTGCCATTGACTTCTTTACCTGCAACCCGTGGTAAACGTGGCCTTGGCAGGAGAATAATCTGGGCTTTAGCTGAAGTGGCAGGCCAAGAACCCTTTTCATGGAAGTATGAAGGGAATAGGATTATTACCTGGGGGGGAGCTGATTATAACCGACTTTTGACCATTATTCTAAAAATTGAAGGTATAACCAGTAATGCCCAGCCAGATGAATATGGCATAAGCGGCATCCCTGATGGTGCAGACATTACGCCCTCACAAATTTTTGAATGGGCTCAATTGATTCAACAGTCCGGAAATCTGCCAACAAAAGAGATATCCCAATTTTGTGAGCGGAGCAGATATTTTTCTTATTTAAGTTCTGAAATGCAGGAGATAGAAGCGCAACGTTCAGTTCCTTTTCAAGGATTTATCAAATGGTTGCAGGAATGTCTTACATTGTCTGAAGAAAATAAAAACCCACACCCGAAAAAAATCAAGAAGAGCCGTCAGCTATAAATGAAGCAATACCATCAGAAATAGGGAATACCTGGGCTGATGAAAAATGCCCTATATGACACTGTCAAAACTGATCCCATTTTTATTATGAATATAAAATTTACTTAAATTTCAGCATATTATATATATGGGAATAAAAAAATGATCAATGGAAATTGGTGTAATAAGCCTCTTTTTTATCAGCCCAGGTAATACCTAATCTACCATAATACTTGAACTTTAATGGGCAAAAGAAAAATCCAAAAATCCGGCCCCATACAGGTGCTGCAAAAGAGCCATCGATTTGGGGAAAAAAGCGGCATCGGTGCCCTGGCCCGGGCTGTGAATGCAGGAGATGCCCGGAAAAGTATGGGGCTGTTTCAGAAGGATGGGGGAGAGCGCACAGACATAAAACGCATGGTGCTGGAATCCCTGGAGGTCAAGGCCTTTCAACGCCTGGTTTTTGATGGGTTGGGCAGCAGCGCCGTTGTGCCGGACGACGAATCTCCCCATTTCAATTCAATGAAGGGCAGGGCGGATGATAAGGCGCATTTCATTGACAAATCAGAAGCGTATAAAAAAAGGGGGATACCGGGTTTATCTGGAAGCGGCGGCCGCATCTCCCTTAAAAAAGGGTGCGGTTACTGAAGAATCAGAAATCCTGTGGTTAAGGCAGGTGCTGGAGCTGTTTGGTCAGTTTCAATTGCTGGCAGTGGTGAGAAAAGGCCCCTTTGGGGTGGAGGGGTTGAACCAGGCCGTGACCCGGATTCTGGCCGGTGCGGGATTGATTTCCAGCATTGATGGCTGGTACCCCGGCCGCCCGGTGATGGTCACCCGCAACGATTATTCCCTTGGGTTAATGAATGGCGACGTGGGGATTTATCTGCCGGTGTGGGACTTTGCCCAGGAAAAAGTCATATACAGGGTGGTCTTTCCCATGGTGGATGGCAGCCTTAAAAAGGTTTTGCCTTCGCGTTTGGATACTGTTGAGACGGTGTATGTCATGACCGTGCATAAATCCCAGGGATCGGAATTTGATCACACGGTGTTGGTGCTGCCCGACACCAAGAGTCCGGTGTTGACAAGGGAGCTTCTTTACACCGGTATCACCCGGGCTTGTACCCGGTTTACCCTGGTGGAACCCATGGGTAGTTCCTTTGATTGGGCCGTTAAACGCCGGACCCGCCGGGCTTCGGGTTTGGGGGATTTGCTGGTGTCAAAAGAATAATTTGAATTTTTATAAAACACTGAACCTTGATATATTTCACACCCTTTATTATGAAAAAACAGGTGAATTGTGTGATGAGACGTCGCTCAAAAAGCTAAAAGTACTCAAAGAATACAATGGTGAATTAAAAGTAACCAATGCGCTTCTTCTTTTTTCGGATGATCATCATAAATCTGATTTGGTCTGAAGTCGGATTGCAGTTTCAGGTTCAATTTATTATTAAAAATTACAAAGCTGAAACAGAAGGGTTGGTAGAAGGGTTGGTAGAAGGGTTGGTAAAAAGCCAGCAGGCCATACTGCGGATGATAGAAAAGAACCCGTCATTATCCAAAAAAGAGATGGCTGCTACCATTGGTATCAGTACCACAGCCCTTGATAAAAATATCGGAACACTGAAGAAAAAAGGCCTCCTCCAAAGGGTTGGTTCTGCCAAAGGCGGTCACTGGAAGATTCTTATTTAGTCTTCGGCATAAAACCACACATGCCCCGGGAGGTGACCACCATTCATCGGCTTCTGGGCAGTCGTCCAGATTCCCGGCATTTTGTTCACCATGGCCAGAACCGCCTCCACGTGGATCTTCTGGTGGTGGATGAGGCCTCCATGGTGGATCTGGAGATGATGGCGGCAATGCTGGATGCCTTGCCCGCCCATGCCCGGTTGATATTGCTGGGGGACAAGGATCAACTGGCATCGGTGGAGGCAGGGGCCGTGCTGGGTGACCTGTGTCGGGATGCAGATCCTCCCCGGTATGACAAGGCGTTTATGGACTGGGCCAAAGAGTACACGGGATATTCCCTTAAAAAATTTAAGGGAAAGCCCGGTCCCATGCAAGAGCACATTGTGGTGCTGCAAAAGAGCCATCGATTTGGGGAAAAAAGCGGCATCGGAGCCCTGGCCCGGGCCGTGAATGCAGGAGATGCCCGGAAAAGTATGGGGCTGTTTCAGAAGGATGGGGGTGAGTACACAGACATAAAACGCATGGTGCTGGAATCCCTGGAGGTGAAGGCCTTTCAACGCCTGGTTCTTTATGGGTTGGACAGCAGCGCCGTTGCACCGGACGACAAATCACCCCATTTCAATTCAATGAAGGGCAGGGGAGATGATAACGTGCATTTCACGGACAAATCAGAAGCGTATCAAACGAAAGGGGGATACCGGATTTATCTGGAAGCGGTGGCTGCATCTCCCTTAAAAAAGGGTGCGGTTACTGAAGAATCAGAAATCCTGTGGTTAAGGCAGGTGCTGGAGCTGTTTGGTCAATTTCAATTGCTGGCGGTGGTGAGAAAAGGTCCCTTTGGGGTGGAGGGGTTGAACCAGGCCGTGACCCGGATTCTGGCCGGTGCGGGATTGATTTCCAGCATTGATGGCTGGTATCCCGGCCGCCCGGTGATGGTTACCCGCAACGATTATTCCCTTGGGCTGATGAATGGCGACGTGGGCATTTATCTGCCGGTGTGGGACTTTGCCCTGGAAAAGGTTATATACCGGGTGGTCTTTCCCATGGTGGACGGTAGCCTTAAAAAGGTGCTGCCTTCGCGTTTGGATACTGTTGAGACGGTGTATGTCATGACCGTGCATAAATCCCAGGGATCGGAATTTGATCATACGGTGCTGGTGCTGCCCGACACCAAGAGCCCTGTGTTGACAAGGGAACTTCTTTACACCGGTATCACCCGGGCTCGTACCCGGTTTACCCTGGTGGAACCCATGGGTAGCTCATTTGACTGGGCCGTTAAACGCCGGACCCGCCGGGCCTCGGGTTTGGGGGATTTGTTGGTGTCAAAAGAATAATAACCAGTCATTTTTAAGAGTTTTAATGGCAATGGCACTGGGCTCGTACCTTTCCAACTTGTAAAAAACATAGAATATACAATAACCATCGTAATCGACAAACCACATCATATTGTATACTGGAATAGTACAAGCCCAGTGCCGAGAATCTAGCACCTCTTTGCATAAGAAAACAATGGCATGGTGGATGCGGACACTTTCTGCTTGACTACGAGATCAGATAAAAACCGTTCCACGTGATGGGCATTAAGATCTCGCGGGTGGATTTTACCACCAAAAAAACGGATATAGCGCAAAGTCCAATGGAAATAGGTTTGTTCTGCACGGTAAGCGTAATCATAGTATCGAAAAAACTTTCGGAATTGATCCATTAATTTCAACTTTGAATCGGGTCTAAATTTTGATTGACTTTCCATGTTTAAGATGAGTATATCTTCATAAGTGGAAAAATGAAACATAAATGTCATAAGTGGAAATGATTTTTATTTTACCTTGTTTGATATTGGGAAAGACTAAGCTGATTTTATTCCATGAGGTGAACATTCATCAAATTTAATGAGCGATTCGAACAAATATAATAGTTTCTTTTCAAATTTTATACCTCGTAAAGGCTTGGTTCAACTTTGATATGAGTACTGAAATTTAGAGGATATATAAAAGTGGATTTTAAAGCGGCATTTAAAGAAGTTTATAAAACCCTACCATTTACTCCTGACATAGGATCAATCTGGGCAGCTCCAAACAAAATTTGGAATAATGATTTTGCCTGGAACAAAGGACCGAATGATTATCACCCTGCAATTGTCGCTGAAATCAAACCTTGCAATACCATTCTTAGAATATTACCTGGTACAACAAGTAACCATGATGGTGAAAGATGTGCTTATAAGGTAAAATTGGGGAAAGAAAGAAAAATATCTTATTTCTTGTTTGCTCTTGCTATGCCTTACACAAAGGACAATCTACTTGATTTAGAGAGAGGATGGAGCGGTGTAGACGAGTTGAATAAAAATCAGTTAATCGACTATAAATCAAAAATAGAGATATGCTTGTGATGAAAAAGTTTATTGATGAACTGGCAAATAAAAAAATTACCTGGGAAGGATACAATGAACTATTAGCCTATTTTTATTTTATATTAAAAAAGTATCGTTGGCCCAAAAATATTATTGGAGAATATAACAAATCAAATAGTCGATGGGAAAAGGATGAAATTATAGAATTTGTACATCAATTTGTTGTTTTTTTATATGAATCAAAAAAATTTGAGTATCTATATAAAATTCCTGATCAGTACAAAGACTATTATTTTAATCAGATAATTGTCAGTTATGCTTCAAAAATAATTGCAAAGAACCAGAACAAAAAAGGTTTGAGCTATGAGTCCATCAAAAGAATATCATTGGATATACTAAATGACGATTATTTTTTAAAAACTATTGATCAAAAAAAGTATTGGTGGATGAATTCCTCCTTTGATATAACTCATAATACAATACTGGAAATCGAAGAGAAAACAAAATATCTTTCAAAAACCCCCTTACATATCAGTACAAAACATTATAAACCATTGGTGAAAGATGCGATTTATAGTGTTTTCTCACTAATTGATTCGCCACTGGAAGAATCAATACTATTTCGTGCAGTCTATGGGTTATTTGACCAAACTCAATTTAAAGCAGATGCAACAAGTGAAAATAATCCAATTTCCATGCCTGGCATTGATTATGGAAGAATAAACCAGGCTATTGACAAAATTTTTAAAGATGCGAAGAAAACAGATTTTTTATTGGCTCATGATTATTTGTTTAGTGAAAAGAAAACAACAATAAATGGGCTTGCTGAAAAATATAATATACCAAAAAGTACAATTCATTATAAAATCAATGGATTTAAAAAATTAATCAGAAAGCATTATTTACCCAAAGATGAAGAAGAAGGTATTGAGTTTTTCAAGACTTTGGAAAAAAACTTGGAAAAATATAAATAATTTGAGTTTACTATTTTATAGAGAGTTTGGCAAAAAACAGCACGATCTGAAAACAAGATGGTAAGAAAAAAATGAAACTCATACTCGATTATATAAGCGATCCGGTTATTAATAATTCAACAGAAATAATAGATTTTTCCGGGAAGCGATTAAGAGAAAACTATAGAGAATTTACCAAACTGCATAATAAAGAAGCCATACAATCAAAAAAAATTCAGCTTAAAAGTATTCCGAAAAAGAAACTACCGGGACAGATATGGTTATGTAAACAAAATTATGTTGATTATCTTGGAAACGATGTCCAAGGGACATTGCCCTATTATATATTAATTGTTAGAGCTGCTGAAGTTTTTGTAGACACCGATACTGAATTTATCAGGGTGCAGCCAATTTCAACATTCACAGAATTCCATGGGTTTGATGATATTGTGGTTGATGATGCTTCAATATTAGGATTCCCTTTTTTGATTGAAACCTGGAATGAACAGCCGATCCTCACCTCTTTGGTTGAAGTGTACATTACCGACATAAATATTGACTCAAGGAAAGGATTTGCAACTGAAAATAAGAATCTTTCATTTACTGGTGATCAAAAAATATTCCGAAATTTAGAGGTTAATAATACTTCATACTTACGTCAGTCTGTGATTTCCGTATTGTCTTGGCTGGAAAACAAGCAAGAAGAAAAATCAGGTGTACTCATAAATTTTTTTGGGAAAACATATTATCCACCCAAAAATGCTCCCGATCCATCAAATAATGAACACCCTGTAGATTTTAAAGTTGCAGCTAAAAAAGGCTTTAGTGATTCAAGAGAAATTTACAGGTTTCAGGAAAAAACTAATGATCACACTATTACAATTATAAAAGATGAAAACAGGTATAATGTTATTCTGGATCAGTTGGGAAAATCAAAATTAATTGATGGAAAAGGAACTCAAATTCAAGGAATAATGAAAAATAAAAAACAGCTTTTTAATGGACTCAACTCCGGAATATATGAACTGATTAATAATAGTTATTCCACAACAATTAAAATAAGATTGCAATAATATGAAAAGCGAAAATAATTTAACATCCCGTCAATTGGTGTCCTTGATCCACAACACAGAATGGATTGATTTAAGTGAAGATCATAAATCGTTAAGAAAAGATTTAGAAAATTATATTGAAAACTCTTGTGTTAAAAAAATAGGCGAATCTCCTGTGATGGTAAAAGGGGCTTTTGGGATTGGTAAAACAGCTTTTTTAAATTATTTATTTCATTATGGATGGACTGAGCTGAATATTCCAGTTTTTCAAATGGATCTTAGCGAAATCATATCAATCTTGAGGGAGTATAACAATAATAATGGGTTAGAGAAAACACCAAATGAAGATGTGGGGAAGATAATAGGAAATTCATTAAAAAAGCAAATCCAATTATTAAAGGATAAGGATTTTTCAAAAATTCAAGGGGGAGAATTATCATTTCCTGGGTTTAAGAAAGAAAATTCGAATTTAACGGATTATCTGCGTCGTTTCGAATGTGCATCCTTGTATTCATCTGATAATGGCAAATTTGAAAGTAAGGAGTTCGAGGTTTTTGATTCGAAGGTTATTGACGCTGCCACAAAAGAAAATACTAAATGTCTCTTGCTTATTGACGAATTTGAAGCAAAGTATCATGAGTTGAAAAATATTATTGAGATTTCTGGTGGCGGAATATTAAGAGCTTTCTTTGATCATGTTACGGATACTTCTTCTGATTACTATTGCATAATCGCAAATGGGCCGACTTCAGGCTATGAGTTATCAAAAGACACCCATACGAATACTTCTAGAAGTAGTGATGCGGCTGATCAAAGGCGAATTTTTGTCAAGCAGATTTTCACACCGACTGTAAAATCATTATCGGAAACATTTTTAAAAACTTACGATAAAAATCATATAAATTTTTACTGGTGGCTTTCACGGGCCAGACCCGGCCAGATAAAATTACTTAAAGAATCATTACGGCCTTTTGAAGAGCTGCAAAATAATAGTTATATTGATTTCATTACAAAAAATGACGTTTTGAAAAATCAAGTGGACGATATGGGGGAGTCCAATGTCCCGTTATTGAAATCGGAATTACTTGAAAATTTAAATAACACAAAACTCCAGAATAAAATCAAAGATTTGCTTATATCGCTTGGTCCCAGTCAAATGGATGTCAGTGAGAAATATTGGAAAGATCTTATAGCCAAGAACAGCGATTTGTTTTATGTCTCAAAGAAACTAATTGAAAAAGATGAAATTATTGATGCATTGCTACACAAAGACATTTCAAAAAAAATCAAAGAAAAATCCATTGATAAAAATATTCTACATAAATATTTAGATCTGATTCTTAGTTCAATGTCAGATGCCGATGATAAAATAGCTATTGGGACGATTATTAAAAAAGGTGATTTTCACAATTCAGTATCACAAATAATATATAGTGTTTTGAAAATGGTGGATGACTTTATCAGTATCTATGAAGATGAAACGGATACTAAGATAAAGTCACTTTTGGATTTCTTAAGGGACCTGATTAACACTACAGATGAATTTGCTGATATTTGGGATGAGTTTGAGGCAACCTATGCGTTGATCGAAGATAATAGTATTGAAATAAGGAAAGAAGAGAGTCTCTATATCCAATTAAGCCTTCACAGCATTCGAGAAATAATTGAACAGCCCATTGGGTCTCCAAGATTAAACTATAAAAATGAATCCTTGGAAGATATCGTTTCCGAAATCAATTCTTTTGATAGAATAATAATGCATAATGATTCTGAAAATGAAATCATATTTATCCCTGTATTTTCAAACGAAGATTTATTTAAATCATATGTAGATATGCTGAAAGATTACCTTGGCAGTAATTGGCATGAAGGCAGAAAATATTATAGAAATGGACGTATAATAACGAGCATCGTGTATTTTAAAAAAAATGAGATTATAAATGATTTCAAAAAATGGCTTTATTATGGTGAGGACGCCGAAGGAAAAATGGAATTACCTTGCCTCTTAAAAAAAATTTCCTGTGTAAATATTAAAGAGTTCCAATTAAACAATTCACAACGGTTATCTGATTTTATCAATTCTCTCTGCGGGATTGGTGTGGCAGGGTTTACAAAGGGAGAACTAACTACAGATGCTTTATGTGAATACGATCATGATGAAATAATTTATATCAATAAAATCATCAATAAAATTGTTGATCCGACCTGGACAGAAAAAAAACAGATTCGAAGGACAATTACCTATTATAGAGATCTGCTTTTAAGTGGGGAAAACAGTGCTTTTAATTCAATACTCAAACAAGGGAAACAAGGATATCTATATCAAATAAGCCATGAGTTCAAAGGGCTGGGGGATGTTCAGAAGTTCAGCAACTCAATTTTGGCTGATGACATATCTCATTTTGATATCATTAAAAGCAAACCGACAAAAAACTTTATAAGCCTATTATTAGCAGACCATAGAAATATCGATAAAGAAGTTTTAAATATATTGTCAAATGTAAAAAAACTGTCTTTGCGAGGCAATGGTAACGGCATTTCATTAAAAGAATCGTACGTTTTTTTAAATACCCATAAAAAGCACCTCTCTCAATTTATTGAAGACTATTCCGGAAATGGCAAACAATTCAAATCTTTGCGTAAATATATAAAACTATTCGCTGATCAGACTGAAATTGAGGATACAGAATCATTTATCAAATATTTAGATGATGAAAATCCAATTATTGACAGTTATCTCTTCCATTTAAAATATTCTAAATCAAAAAAATATTTTTTACATGGAATTTATTTTTCTGAATTATTAAATTCCATTAATATGGAAGTTTTTTCAAAAAAAATATCTGAGGATCTAAATCAAAAAGATGATAAAATCAAGTCTTTGACTTATGAAATAAGTGAGTTGCATGAGGAATTAAAGGAACTGATCGGGGAAAAAGATGATTTTTTTTATAATAAGAATTTGATTGATTATAGAACAAAAATTTTAATTCCATGCAAGACTGTTAATGAAAAAACAAACAATGGCTCTCTTAAGATACTAATCCATTGCGTATTGCATAATTTTGAAAGCGTAATTCAAGAAACGCAATTGTTTAAAAATCAGCTTGAAAGACTGGTTAAAATTGTATCCTCATATAAAAATAAAATAAATGAAAAACAGGATGAAGTGGTCAAATTATACGATGAAGGCGGTTTGACGGTTAACCTTTTTAATGTAAGATACCCACAGGGAAGAAACAATCACTATTTTTATAAGAACATATTCAGGCCGTCATTTAAAAACACCGGCGACAGTTTTAGTAATATTTTTTCCCAAAAATATCATCCTGGGTGTCATTTTTCTATCACAGATACCAGGATTGAAGAATTCGAAAAAACACTTGAGGAATTTTTTATTAAAAAAGAGCCAGAGATGGATGAGACAATAGGCGAATTAAAAATGATTAAAAACCAAGTTGATCAAGTTGCTCAAGTTGAAAAATGTATAGATGATTTAATCCGAACTGTTTAATCCGAACCAATGGAAAAAAATAATGGAATTGAATATTTCTGAAATCGAAAACAAATACGATGCTGTAAAAATTGAGAAGCAAGAAGGTGACACTGATGCAATTTTACAGGCTTTAAAGGATAAAAACTTATATTCTGCATGGGTAAAAATTAAAGAAAAAAGAAAGAGAATTGAAACAGACAATGAATTCGGAAAGTACCAAAAAGAGATTAAATTATTTTTTGATGAAGTCTGCGCCATAATAACTTCGCCGGGAGTCGAAAAAACAATTGATTGGATTGACGGCTTAGACCCCAAATTTCCCTTGAGGAAAAATCATAAAAAATGGCTTCGCCAATTTTTAGAAGAAAACTATTCTACTCATAATGATGAGATCAAAAATATCCTATCAATCATCAATCTGTTCAATCCAAATGATTCTCTTTTTGAGGCTACAAAATCATCAACTAAAACTTTTATCGCAAAAATAATTTATAATTTTGATAATGAGGTTAGAGACGAGTTTGACCAAGAAATGCCTGATTTTATCATGGACCTAAATAAAATGGCAGAAGAGATATCCGAAATCAAAGAATTAAACCTCAAAGAGGTTCAGGATTTTTATACTTTGAATTTGGAGGAAAAAGCAAATGACAAATTTAAACCGAAACTGGACTTGCAAGCAGATTATTACTTTGAGTTGATTGGAAAAATCGTTGAGAATAAAGATGCATTAACAACAGATAAATCTAAAATAAGCATCTCCGAAATTGGTGATAAAATTAAGAAAAATATTGATGATATTTTCCAAAGTATTGAATACCTCAAATCTTTGAATATCCGTGACGCACAGAACAAAGATATTGAGAAACTTTATAATAAATTTGAACAAAGTTTTAATTTTCAAAGATCCAATGGGAATATTTCAGAAACGGTTCAGGATCGGATTGAGACCATATGGAACCCCATTATTGAAAGCTATGAGAGCATTAATAATTTTTTTAAAGAAAGTTCAAGGGAATCCATTGATGAATTCAAAACCAAGATGGGAAAAATAAAAAAGCCGCCTCAAGTAGAATCGATATTGGCAAAGTATATTAAAAAGTTAGAAAAAATGATAAAGGGTAATCCCCTTGAAAGTTTCCAACAAATAAAATCTGTAGATGACATATTAAAAACATTTAGTAAAAAAGCCGGAGACATAGGAAAAATAGAGGTCGAAAAAATTAAAAAGGAACTAAATTCTTATTTTCAAAACATTATTGATGAATTTAAAATAAAAAAAATAGAAATGCTTAACAATTGGGATGTTGAGCAGAAAGATATCTGCTCAATTAAAGATGAGTTAAGTGGAATGCGAAAAATTTTGAGAACAATTAACAATGCCAATGACTTAATCCAAGCCCTTAATAAAGAGTTTGAGGGGTTGATGCTTGGCTATGATAAAATTTTAGAAGATTTTACAAAACATTGTAAAGAAAAGGGAATTGATGAAGAAACATTGAGCTATTATGAGGATCTGCAGGATCAAGAAACCATTAATCACAACCAGCTTTTAGATAAAAATGTAATTTCAAAAATCAAAACACTGTTAGAAAACGGTTTGATCCAACTTTCCATTTCGAAGAATGCATGCAATGAATGATAATCAGAGCAAAATCATAGATGTTTTAGACGACTTGAGATCTTCCAATACATATGTACATAACGAGATTATTGATGGTATTAAATTCAGTTCTCCTGAATTTATATCAAGGCCTGTGTATCTTGTTGAAACTCTGGCAATCGTTAACGCCCTTGTTCCCAATGGAACCATGATGCTCTATGGTGGACATGGAGGAGGCAAAACAACTTTATGTAAAATTTTAGGACAGATTTTCACCAATAGAACACCGAATTCAATTGAAGAGGCAATATTAAGAGGGCATCCACAGTTAACAGAAGAAAAGATACTTGGCTCATTGAATTTAAAGCAAATGCTTGATCCTGCATCTATTCCAGACCATGGTAACATTGAAGTCCATTGGAATGAATTTGTTAAATCACAATGGAAAATCATTGATGAGGTAAACCGGTTAAGCCCTTATTCCCAGAATATTTTATTATCCTTATTGGCAGAAGGGGTTGTGAAATATCAAAACCAAACCCGTTCAGTTCATGGTTATACTGTCTTTGCAACGATGAACCCTAAAGACGAAGGTAATTTTGAATTACCAATGCCATTTATGGACAGGTTTGCAATAGCACTTCCTATTACCATGCCGGATTACGCAAGCATGCAAACAATAGGTAAAAAAAACAAGTCGCAGAGTAAACCATCCTCCCATCTTTTTCACAACAACGAGGAACTTAATGATTTACAAGATGAAATTAATATAAAAATCAAATATCAGCCGGAAGCTGAAGAGTTAATTAATGCAATTATTTCTGATTATAGAGTCTGTATCAGGACGGCAAAGGAGGCAAGTGAATCACTAACAGTTGATAATGGTTTGTGCGGTTCAGGAGAAAACGAATGCCATTACATACCGCATGTTTGCAGTAAGATTAAAAATCCTCTCAGTGTTCGTGTTAAAGAAGATTTATTTCGTTACGGAAAGGCAATTGCATGGTTTTTAGGAGATAAAGAAGTAAACAAAAAACATATCCAAGTTCTTGCACCTTATATGATCTGGCATAGATCTCACTTAAGTAAGCGATTTATAGATGAAACAATTGGAAACAGTTTTAAAACAAATACTTATTATATTAATCCAGAACTTGAGGGAACGAAAAAAATTGTTGAGCTGATCATTGATCGGTTTGGAAAGAAATACTCAAAATTTTTAAAACCAATTAAAAAGGCTCATAATGCTGAATTATCAAAAACAGAATTAGAAAAATTAATTACTGACTGTGAAGAGGCGGCTGTTGACGATTTATTAATCAAAAAAGAGCTTTTGCCAACACTAAAAGAATTAGAAAAAAATATAGAAAAAATCAAAGAATATAAAGAAAAGATAAAAGGAGCTAATACCCACGCAAAATTAAGTGCTCTTCAAGATAAAATCAAAAGAGAATATCAAATTAAAAATAGGCAAATACTATCGAAAAAAATTGAACAAAAAAAGAATAGATTAAAAATAGAAAAATATGAAAAGCAAGTTTTCAGAATCGTTTTCGGAATCAATGACCGTGGGTTTTTAATCGATAATTCTAGCGATAGGACTTCCGACTTGGGAAAAAGATTAGAAGAAATATATGGTTCTGATTTTAACTTCATACCCCGTGTCTCTGAAAGGGCCAGCCTCACATCAAGCCATGATGAGTATGACTTAGAGGTTACACCAAGAAAAAAACCAAAAGATAAAATTGAGCTAGAATTTTGGTATCGAGGGCCTGAAAATTCCAATATTGCCAACATGCTAAAAGAATATGACAACAAATAAATCTCAATATCTACAAAAGGCGATTGATGCGATTCAGGATGTTTTCAACAATGACTATCCTCTTTTATCGTTACCATTTCCCGATATCAATTTTTTACCTGAGGAAGAAGAGAATTTTCAAAGTGGGATGTACTATATAAGTATCGGTGATACATGGCAGATCAACTTGAATTTCGGCAAGCTTCCATCTAAATACAAAGACTTCCAGGATGAAGTTAAAGTGTTAACCCGTCATGAGATTGAGCACTATAGAACATGTCCTTTTAACGTTATAACCCACTTCAGGATGATTAAAACTATTAACGAAACTAACAGTAAGGAACTTCGCCACCAGGGTAATATGGCAGGCAGCATTGCCAATCAAATTGCAGATGTAATTGTTGATACCAAAAATTATAAAAAATATTCTAAAGAAACTTTAAAAAGTGAAATTGAGTGGATTAAAAAAGGGGGCAAAGGCCTTTTTAAAAATGCTCCCCGGCATAATAAACTTATGTTTCTGTTAAAACAATCTCTTTGGAAACAAGATCTGAAATTACATGAAACGGATGGAGATTTACTAGAAAAAGTTAACAGTCTGGCCAAAGAATTCAATGTGAATGAAAATATAAACAGATCGAATTTATTGGACTTAACAAAATCTTACACAAATCTATTTCAGCATCTTTATGAACTGGATATGATTGATGAAAAAAAAACACAAAAACAAAGTACTGATGTTTTGGATTCGATTTCCGCAGATTCTGATAGTTGCCAAGAACAAAATGCAGATTTGGAATCCGATTCCATCCCTGATAAAAACGGCGGAGATGAAAATGGAGAATTCTTATTTCAAGAATCGGAACAAATTGAGAATGCCGTAAATCAATTAGCCCAGGAATCTTCTTTTGAAGAGTTTTGCACTACCCTTGAAAGTGCAGGTATCAAACAATTAAACGAAAATGATAAAAAAATAATTTGGTTTGAACAGCAAAATATTGATGCCATTCCTTTAGAAGAAAAAATATCAAAGGGATCGAAAAGTGAAATGTCCTATCCTGCTCCCTGGAGAATCGGGGAACCTGTTGAGGACTTGGATTTGTTACTAAGTTTGCAGATATCTCCTAAAATTATTCCTGGAATTACAACGCTAAAATGGGAAAAACACCTGAATGAAATTCCATTGGATGAAAAAAAAGAAGCAGATCTGTTATTGGTGCTCGACCGTTCCGGCAGTATGGGAAAACTGTCAGATACAAATTCAAACCTGCACATAGCTGTATTAGCCTCATTCGGTTTTGTAAAATACTTTGAACAAAAAAAATCAGAAGTCGCTCTTATCTCTTTTTCTAACAACGCATTAATTGTTAACTGGACAAAAGAATATGATCTAATTAAAGAAAACCTTCTTTTAGATGGCGGTGGCAATACATATTTTCCTGAAATCCAAATAGAAAATTTATTACAAAAAAAACTTGTTAATACTGTGATGGTAATTATTACAGATGGGGAAATAGTAAACTGGAAGTCAAGCCTAAGACTATTTCAAAAAATATTATCATTAGGTAATAAAATCTTTTTATTTATCATAAACAATCATAGCATTACACATAATTATAAAGAGTTAGAACGATATGGAGGCTGTGTAGAAAACGTCAGCAGTGTAGACGATATTAGAGACATAGTTTTTCAAAGAATTAAATAAGGCCTGCACCGCGATTATATTTATGGGAGAACAAATAGAAGTGTGGCTATTCAACAAATTATTTGATCAAGGTGATCAACCAACACCTCGTTTCGCATTTTTAGGTACAGTAAATTGGATGAGAGGGCTATCTTTATTATGCAGAGAAATAGATTTTTCCCATACAGAGTTAAAAAATTTATACAGTAAAGTGAAACGTAGAAATCCAAATGAGAAAGCTGACATTCTTTCTTTTGAATGTTTACTCATGGCAATGCATAATGTCAGCGCTTTAGAATCAGCTTCGCAAAATGTAAATCCATATACTTTAGTAAGATCTGCAATAATAGCTTGGTATTATGCAACATATTATGCAAGCAAGGCAATGCTGGCAGCTTCAACAGGGGCGAATCCACAAACCCATGCAAAAACAGGGAAAATTTGGCAGACTGATTTAGTTGCAAGAGATTTGGTACAAGAACCATTCAATCTTTCAATTGTCAATTTAACCCCTAAAAACATTAGTGAAACTATTAAGCAAGTCAGGGGTAATAATGTTTATGACTTGAGCTCTTCACCAGCGAACCATGAAATGGCTTTAGGCGCAGCATTCTCTTACCTAAAAGGCACTGCCGAATATGAAAAATGGCGTTTAGAGGAACAGGTTAAAAGTAGCTCTGGATTTCGAAATAACGGTTTTTCTAATTTTCGCACAAAAGCAGCTAAAGAGCTTAGAGATAATAAACTCATAGGGGCGCATGTAAATTACCTTGTTCAGGCTTTCAGATATAGAGGAAAAGCAAATTATCGTGATGCAATATATTTATCCTATGGCGCTGATAATACAGACACTCTATTACAATTTATTGAAGACCTCGAAGAGGTGGCTGGATCATTTGTTTTGATGGCAGCTCACTATGTTGCTTGTCGAGTAGAAAAAAACAATTGGGATAGTTTTGCTAATGACTTAAATCAGTATGTAAAATTTACATTACCTTTTGATTCAACCGAAATATAACAATGCTTTTGCAGCGGAGCGCAAAAAGCTGCGCCCGCTGAAAAGCGGCGTTGTACGAATGAAGGCAAGCCATCAGGAAGAGCATCTTGATGATATACAAAGATTTGGAGCTGTGCGGAGAATATCATCTTTAGAAGCAATATGTTATGAGGATTATTTTTTTGGACCTTGTGCACTAAACCGGTTATTAAACAAAACAGTGACAGTTCTAAAAAACTATGTCTTCAAGTAATTGTATTTTATAATCATCCTCTCCGCACAGCTCCAAAGATTTTAAAGCTGGTAATAGAGAAAAGTTGTTAGCGTACAGGGGGGGTAGAAATCCCCAATAAGGTATAGGCCAAATAAGGATAAAAACATCATCCAACAAAATAGAATTCTACGGACAAAATGTCGTTTGATTTCTTTTTTTGGTCTTTAAGCCGGAATTCCTAATATTAAGGTTGTAAATGTTACCAAATTTATTAAAAAAAGAGAATGGGAAATTTGATGACGGCGAAGATTGGACTGCTTATCTTGAGTCAATCGGTGACTATGCACAAACAATAGATAGGGATTTTCTCAGTCAAATTTGCCTTGAGCATTTCGATAGATTTAATGAGTGTTTTCCAAGATTTAATTTGCAAAATCAAAAGATTAGCAGAGTTCACCTGACCACAGCAACGATATATTCTGATATCAGATATGACCATAATAAAATTATAGATTTCTGGTATTCTCAGATGGATAAATTTCTTGATGGGATCAGTCAACATAGGTATCCGTTGTTGAACTATTGCGGAACTGAGCATAAATGGCCATTCCCGCCAATTATTATACGTCATGATTTCGGTGTCGAACTTGGCGGTAAAAATTTGGGCAATCCATACCACTTAATTGAAGGAACTCATCGAGTGTCATTTATCAATCGATTGTTTGAGCTTAAACTTGTTGAACCAGATACTATACATGAATTCATAGTATTGAGGTCTAAACAAATACGTTCATCTGACTATTGGCCCGCAGACCAAGGAGCCGTTAATATTTAGGAGGGAAATAATTTCTGGTTTTTATATTATAAAAATTCATATTTAAGCAATCTCTTTTAAATGCAAAGAATCTTTAAATTAAATAATAAGACAAAGAGAAAAGGGTTCAGGCCTGCCGTTGACTCTTAGTTTATAAAAATTCTAACAACGAACATGCACCGGATTTCACCGGTGATGTTCAAAATTATGTGAAATATTTCAATTAATTCTGATGCTCTTCTTCTATGGAAATGTCATACCGATGCTCATAAAACAAAGAGAACTGAATCAAACAGTCTATACTTCCTGCATTGAAGCTGGATACCCCGAAATAGTTGCAAGAATCATTGCTGGAAGAAAAAAGACCTTTGACAAGAATATTTTTGAATTCTCCATTGAATCTATTAAACCGGCTATTACTATGGCTGGTGCCCCAGAGGCTGTCCAAAGGGTCATTAAGTCAATCCATGACAATGAAAAAATCTTGATTTTCACAGACTACGATGTAGATGGTTGTACATCTATGGTAGTATTGTACAAATCCCTCCATGAAATTTTCAAGATTCCAGAATCAAACCTCATAAAACTTACAGGACATAGAATAGAAGATGGATATGGGCTAACCACAACAGTGGCAAAGAAGATCCTCCAGCTTGAACCTGATTTAGTTATTACAGCTGATGCCGGTGCTTCTGATAATGAGAGGATAGAAACACTTGCAGGTGCTGGAATTGATGTGATCATAACTGATCATCATTTGCTTCCCAAAGAGGGTATTCCACAGGCAGCTTTTGCAGTGGTCAACCCTCAGCAGAATAATTGTCCATATGATTCAAAAATAGCTGGATGTGGAGTCGCATGGTTACTGATGACTGCTGTTGCAGTGGAGCTTGAATGTTCTTCAAAACAGAAACAGCAACTTCATCAAATGCTGGATTATATAGCTTTGGGCACTGTTGCTGATATAGTCTCTCTGGATTCTGTAACTAACAGGTACTTTGTGAAAAAGGGTCTTGAGTTTATGAATCGCAGGAACAGAAACTGCTGGCAAATAGCTATGGATGATAAAGAAGCTGGAGTTGGATATCTTGGCTTTCAATTGGGGCCAAGAATAAATGCAAGTTCAAGAATTACAGGTAGAGTTGATACTGCAATTGATTTTCTATTATCTGAAGACCCAGATCAAATCTGCTATTCTTATGATTTGTTAAATAAGCATAACAAGACTCGACAGGGTATTGAAAGTAAGATGCTTGGTGAAGCAAAGAAAAAGGTCACCCGTAAAGAACCAGCTATAGTCTTTTATAGTGAAAATAATCATGCTGGCATTCAGGGTATTGTGGCCAGCAAATTAACTGAAAAATTTGGTGTCCCGGCCATTATGCTCGCAGATGTTGGGAATCAGATGGTTTCAGGATCAGGAAGAGCAGGACAGTTTCTTCACCTGAGAGATGCACTTCAAGCGTTTGATGAGAAGATTCCAGGTGTTCTTAAAACATATGGTGGACATAAAGCAGCGGCAGGATTGAAATTGCACAAAGATAACATTGACCTTTTTAAGGAAGGTTTTTATGAGATCGTTCAGGAACAGTTAGAAGGACAGGATATTACACCTTACATGAAAACTGATGGCTCACTAAATGGCTTGATTAATCTCGATACATATTACCAAATCGATAAATTGATGCCATTTGGAATGGGCTTCCCCTCTCCAATTTTTTATAATGAAATGGTTGCCACTTGCATTAGAGCAATGGGAAACCCATCTGTTCATCTATCTATGCAGTTAGGAAGACATAGAGCTGTATTCTTTAGAGCTCTGGAGACACCGGATTCCCCATGGCCTGTTAGTGAAGGTGAAAAAGTCGGAGTTGTTTATTCATTGAATTTGAATGAGTGGCAAGGTCGGAGAAGTCTTCAGTTGATAGTGAAAAGGTTTACTGGTTAGAGCATTTTTAAATATTCAGGTTTTTAAAGATAAGACGTTAGCGAAGATCACTATATAGTATCAAAAAGAAAAATGTTTTGTTTTATAAAAACAATCCTTTAAAATAACAATTTGAGCTATTAAAAATGATAAATTTAAAAAAAATACAGACTCAATTTTTAGATGAAGCTCGTTCAGCACCAACGCTGTTTGCAGATTTAGCTAAAGTTGAACTTTATATTTCTGAAAGCTATCGAACAAGAGCATTTGCTGAATTACTTCAAAATGCCGATGATGCAAAATCTACTAATTTTGTCGCAATTTACTATAACGAAAAATTATTTGTTGGAAATAATGGTGATCTTTTTACTGAAGAAGATCTCACAGCTCTTTGTAGAAGTGGGTCGTCAAATAAAAAACGTGATGGTAATACCATTGGATATCGAGGGATCGGCTTTAAATCAGTAGCAGGTATTGCAGAAAAAATATGTGTGATTTCAGGTGATTTGATTTTTAAATTTTGCAAAAAAGACACACAAAATATTCTGAATGTTAACCACGATGTTCCCTTGATCAGAATTCCTCATTCAATGGATGAGAACGATCCTTTAGTTCACCTCGCCAAAAGAATGCAAAAAAACAAACAAATGACAACGGTATTTGTTATGTCTGGGCTCAATATTCGTATTTTGGAAGAAGAAATCAATGGATTTGATGAGAATTCAATACTCTTTGTCAACACAGTCCGAAGCATGGATATCGATTTACCAAATTTGAAAAGGAATATTGTTAGAAATGGGATTCAACAGAATGATGTCGACTTAGAAACTATTTCCTCTGAAAGCAGCACATCAACATGGATGGTTGTCGGGCAAGAATCTGCATGTGAAAAAGTTGCCTTCAAATATGAGGATGAGACAATAACAGCGTGTTCTGCAGAAGATGCATTGATACATGCATTTTTACCAACAAGTGAATTTTCAGGTGCATTTCTTAAATTCAACGGGAATTTCAGTACAGATCCTTCCAGAAAAAATGTTGATTTTGATGATCTTTCTCGTCATTCTTTCAAAACATGTTCTTCTCTACTTGCAAGTGCAATAGATAAAGCCATTACGGAAAAAACGTTGAAAGGTATTTTTTCGACATTGATCTCTAATTCTCCAATTCAAGGAAGATTCAGAAAGCTGTTACGTGATGAATTAATAACTCTTTTTGAACAGGATGGCGTTGCACTATCCAATCACAATCGCGTTAAGCCATCTGACATTCGATTGGCTCCCAAATGGTTGAATTATGCTGATTATGAAGATCTTTGTCACAATATTCCTTACTTGTCAAAGAAACTGATCAATAGCCATCCCAACAGCATCAAATTTTTTGAATGGATTGGTGCTAAACAGCTCAGTGTTTTGGAAGTGATTGAGAGGATTGATAATACCCCCCTTTCCGCTATAGGCTACGCACAAATAATGAGTAAATTTGCCAGTCAATTTCGATTTGATATGGATAATAAGCGTACTTCCATAATCAGTTCAGCATTGATACTTCCAACAAAAATAGGCATAATTACCACCAAGAATTACAAAAATGAAGAGCTTGATCCGGAATTTTTGGATTACTTGAATCACTTGCCGGACAAAGATGATATGATATTTCTTTTTAATCACCTAAATTTGAAAGAAGTATTTAAGAAAAAGAACAAAAAGGCACCTTCTACTATTAGGAATGAGATAAAAGAAACACCGAAGTCTGCCGGTTCCACATTTAAGCATTTACCGGAAATCAAAAAATGGCGTAGTGCCGAACTAAATGCTGTCAATTGGTTTTCTGCCTTGAGTAATGTGGCAGACGTGCGTGATGTCAGCAAGGCCAATGTGGGGTATGATCTTGATGTACTATTGAATGATGGACAGAGATATCAGGTTGAAGTCAAATCGGTTGGCTCATTTTCAGAACCATTCATTTTAACAAATCACGAACATGCCACTGCATTTCAATCGGGTGATTTTTATTTACTTGCCATTGTTATTAATAGTGATCCTTTTGAAATAAAAATTATTCAAAACCCAGTGAGAACAATAGAGCTTGAAAAGCGTTGTAAACAATGGATTTGGGCATGTGAAAACTATAGTTCTCAATTTGTAGATTTATTTAACATTGAAGGAATGAATTAAATGGTACCTTTAAAAGAAGCTATGGATAATGAGTTGTGGCTAAAAGCAGTTGCCAAAGATCTTATTTTTCAAATTAGACCATTGAGTTTAACCAAGGTTGATATAGCCAATGAAGTTGATGAACCATTGAGTTTGGAAAAGATTGATCTTCATTCAAATGTATGGCTGCTGAAGCTTGATATAGTTAATTTATGTCGCGAAAAACAGAATTATAGAACAATTAATCGCCATTTAATTTTGATGGATTCCGATGAATTTATATTCCCAGTCCTTTATGATACTCATCTCAACTATTATTCTAAATATTCGAATACTTCTAATTTAATTTTTTTTGAAAAGAGTGGATTTACTCCAAAAATTAAAAAAAGTGGTGCTGTGGTTTTTGAATTGCCAGAACACTTTGATAATTTGTTTATTGGATTTAATGATGGTTCGATAATGGAGGCATAAGATCAATATGGTAATAACGAAAGATTTCGACCTGTGCGGACTCTATCACGAATCTGATCGACCAGGTTGGAGACGCCCATGATTTTGAATGACACCACTATAGCGGTCTCGTTTTGGCTGGCCGAGGTATAGGCGGGTATCGCCATTGCCTGTTCTCATGATAATCCCGACCCCATTATCATGAGAACAGGCCAAAAATTTGATCATCGAGTTGAACATATAGATAGGGACTGTACTTTCAGTTAAATAATGAGGAATATTATGACTACCTAAAACTGGTGTCAAGTATATAGAAAAAAGAGCCGAACAAAATACAAATAGTTAACAATGAAGATATTTTTATAAAATCATTGTAAATTCCATTTTAGGTTTAAACTCTTGCCCTATACCCATCCTTACACAGCCGGGATGGCACACCAAGGTTTAAATAGAAAGGGGCAATCAATGTCATATTCACTTCCAGTATTTAATTCTTTTGCAGAGGCAGTCGATTTTGCAAAATGCAACCCTAGTGTCACTATTGTTAGTTATACGGCGGGTGATGGCTGTAAGACAGTTGTATATCGGAGTGATGATTCCTTAACGAGACTGCCAAACCAGGAATTTTCGCTTCCAGTATTTAATTCTTTTGCAGTGGCAGTCAATTTTGCAAAATGCAACCCTGGTTTCATTATTGTTCGTGAAAATGCGGGATATGGCTGGAAGGCGGTTGGATATCAAAGTGATGATTCCTTAACGAGACCGCCAATCCAGGAATTTTCGCTTCCAGTATTTAATTCTTTTGCAGAGGCAATCAATTTTGCAAAATGCAACCCTGGTTTCATTATTGTTCATGAAAGTGCTGGATATGGCTGGAAGACGATTGGATATCAAAGTGACGATTCCTTAACGAGATCATCAATCCAGGAATTTTCGTTTTTAATATTTAATTCTTTTGTAGAGGCAGCCGATTTTGCAAAAAGTAACCCAGGTGTCATTATTGCTCGTGAAAGTGCTGGATATGGCTGGAAGGCGGTTGGATATCATAGTGATGATTCCTTAACGAGACTGTCAATGCAGGGAGTTTCACTTGCAGTATTTAATTCTTTTGTAGAGGCAGCCGATTTTGCAAAAAGTAACCCTGGCGTCTTTATTGTTCCTAAAAGTGCTGGATATGGCTGGAAGGCGGTTGGATATCATAGTGATGATTCCTTAACGAGACCGCCAAGCCAAGAATTTTCACTTCCAGTATTTAATTCTTTTGCAGAGGCAGTCGATTTTGCAAAAAATAACCCTGGTGTCATTATTGTTCATGAAAGTGCTGGATATGGCTGGAAGGCGGTTGGATATCAAAGTGATGATTCCTTAATGAGATTGTCAAATTGGGAGTGTTTAGCTTGCGAGGCTACTGAGGACGTATGTGGATACGAGGATGCTTATGAGGAAATATATTGTTACGAAGATAATGGTGAGGGCGTATATGACTATGAGAATAACGATGAGGATGTATATGACTACGAGGATCCTGAAGAGGGCGTATGTGACTACAGGGATAACGATGAGGACGATGGCTACGATTATAACGATCAGTCTTTAATATGGAACGATTTCATGTCTGACGCAGATGATTATGCTCATTCAGACAGGGACGGTTGGTTTTATTCTGATTAGATAGTACCGCCTGTAGCGAAAGACAGCTTTTCAGTTTCGATGAGACTGACAATAAAATAAGGTATTCAGAACGAATCATTTTTTATGACGATTATTTAATAAGATAAAACTTGAAACCCCATCGAGTTAAAAATTATTGTCCTATTCCTGAATTTACGAAAGCAGTATTAATGAAGTAAAAAAACCAGCACTTTCGGTCACGTTCGGCTAACCCACGGGTCAACCCGACGGCAAGTGCCTGCACTTTTTTAAGATTGAATTGGCTTTTAAGTGATGCGCTTTCTGTTAATTTTATGGTAGCCCTTGCAGCCGGTTACCATAATCGTTAAAAATCAAATTTATACATTGGATTTGATGTTGGGGAATTTTTTCAAGTTCATAAGGCCCAGAAAAGACTTACATAAGCTCGTGTTCGACCAACGATAGCTTGTTCTGAAATGGGCAAGTTATTTAAGATCGGTTCCTAATCTTTTGTCATTCAGAAGGCTGTATATAGCGGACATATCATAGTAGACTCAGTTCTCCAAAAGATCTCGGCAGTTTTGACAATAAGGTTAAAATATGATTAAAAAAAATATCACCAAAGAAAACATAATCTTTTACGGAAAACTCATCAGAGACGGCATACCGGAAATTATTCAAGCTGATGGAAAGAAATACTTTAGTAGAAAAATTGAAGGATCGGAACTAAAAGATGCCATAGGGTACAAAATTCTCGAAGAAACCTATGAACTTTTTGAGGAATGGAAAAAACAAGATAAGGACGGCATTCTGAAAGAATCCGCAGACCTTCTTGAAATTGTTTTGTCAGGCCTTTCGCAATACGGCATCGGACTTGAAGAACTGCTTGAGAAAAGAATGCAGAGACAACGTTCACGGGGAGGATTTGAAAAAGGAATTTTTCTTGAAAGTGTTGGCGGAGAAATTGAAAGTAACCGAGATGCATTGACAAAGGGACCCGGACTGATTTTCAATCCCATTGAAAAGAACCGGCTTCTGGACATTATCAGAAGCGAATTCATAAAAAGTGACAGTGTGAAGATCGCGTCCGCATTTTATTCACCAGGCGTTCTCAATATTTTAATCGCAAGTTTTGAACAGTTCATTAATAAAGGCGGACGGTTAAAAATTTTGCTATCAACCATGGGCAACATAACAAAGCCGG